>Ga0307423_1000232_pt1 | contig 37481 bp, 35 predicted proteins | sample SalMarWE160310MG_FD_202154 | JGI IMG/M metagenome (GOLD analysis project Ga0307423, IMG submission 202154) | Salt marsh sediment microbial communities from the Plum Island Ecosystem LTER, Massachusetts, United States - WE1603-10 | ecosystem: Environmental > Aquatic > Marine > Intertidal zone >... | reverse complement strand
CCACCGAGAGCCCGGCGCTGTTCAAGCTCGCGCTAGCGGATTCCTCGCGGGTGGCTGCGCCCTACGACATCGACCGGTCGATGCGTGGCGCGACCAGCGTCGACGGGATCCCCATCCTGGATCCGCCCTACGGCACGTTGACCGCCATCGACATGAACCGCGGCGAGATCGTCTGGCAGGAGCCGGTCGGCGACGACGCCCGTGTCCGCGCCAACCCGCTCCTCGCGGGGGCCGCACTCCCGGAGCGGCTGGGTGTCGCCGGGGCGCCGGGCCCCATCGTGACCCGGGGCGGCGTGGTGTTCGTCGCGGGGGGGGCGGACGTCCTGACCGCGTTCGACGCGTCCACCGGCGAGCGCCTGTGGGAGGGCCCCCTCCCCGGCCGCGGTTACGCCAACCCGATGACCTACGCGACCCGGGACGGCCGCCAGTTCGTCGCCATCGCGACGGGCGGGGGCGCGGACGGAGGGACGCTGGTGGTGTTCGCCCTCCCGGGGGCGTGAGCGGGCGTTCGGGACGGTATCCTGGCACGCGGCATGCGGAGAGATGCGGCGGTTTAACGTGAGGCGGGGACACGGCATCTCCACGTCCGGAGTTTGGACCGATCCCCAGACAGGATGGAACGAGACATGACGACCAGACGCGTGTTCGTTGGCGGGAGCGCGGCCTTGGCCGCCCTCGCCCTCGCCCTCGCCGGGTGCGGCGACAGCACGGGCCCGGCGCTCGACGCCACGACGCTGCAGAACGCGGCCGTGATGGTGGCCGACGCCACCATCGAGGATGTCACGCTGATAACCACGCCCTTCGGCTTCGGCGCCCAGGCGAGCCCCGCCCTCGCGGGCGGGCGGGAGGGCTTCGGCGAGCCCGGCGGCCGCGGTGGCATCGGGGGCACCGTCTCGGGGACCCGCTCGGTGACGTTCTACGACACGCTGGGCGTGGAGCAGGACGCGTACGACCGGTTGTCGACCGGGGAGATCCACGTTCTGCTCGACCTGGCCGGCGACGTGACGCGGGACACCTGGTCCGCCAGCGTCCAGCGGTCGCGCGACCTGACCATCAGCGGCCTCGGGGGCGAGGAGACCACGCGCACGTTCAACGGGAGCGGCTCGGAGACCGTGAGCCGCAGCCGTGTGCTGGACGACGGGACCCAGGCCTCGCACGAGATGGCCGGCACGTTCACGTATGAGGACGTGGTGGTACCGGTCCCGGGCTCCGAGCCCCGGTGGCCGCTCTCCGGGAAGATCCACCGCACGCTGAACGTCGACGTGGTGAACGGTCCCAACGGCGACCAGAGCCGCACGCTGGACGTGACGGTCGCCTTCGACGGCGACTCCACCGCCACCGCCGTGATCAACGGGGAGACCGTCGAGATCGACCTCTCCACCCGCTGGGGAGGGTTCCCCATCCATCGCGGGAGGTTCGGCCGCTCGGGCGGCTGAAGCCCACCGGCCGCGAGCCGGCGGGGGCGGCGGATCGGGTCCGCCGCCCCCCATCTGTTTACGGCCTTCTTTGCCGGTTCGTGGCAACGTCTGCCGGATCCGGCGCCGTGGCGCGGCTCACGTCGGGGTCGCGGTCGGCGCTCAGAGGCGGTCCACCCACGAGCGCACCCGCTCGTGGTGCGCGCCCCACCACGTCCACACGCTCTCGGCCCACCGGCGCATGAGTCGGGCGTGGTCTTCTGCGGTTCGGGCGGGCAGGACGTCCACGACGGTCATCCCGCCACCCGACGCCGGGGGCTCGAGCCAGGTCAGCTGCTTGTGCATCGCGCCGGCGCGCTGTCGCATCCACCCGGCCGCAGTCGGCTCCACGCCCCGCTCGATCACGAGGCACAGGCCCATCAGGTGGAAGGCGGCGGAGTGCGTGGTCTGCGCGGACTCGACGCCGGGGTGTTGCACGGCGTAGGTGTCCACCGTGAGCGCATGCGGCCCGAAGTAGGCCGGGTCGCCGAACTCCCTCGCGAGAACCTCCCCGAAGGCCGCCCAGCACGCGGGGGACGACACCAGGTAGCGGTGGGTGGGACCCTCGACCCGCGGAAGCTCGACGCCGCACCCCGGGCACGCCGACGACGGCGCCGCGCCACTTCCCTTCATCCCGGCCGTCCCTGGGTGGAGGCGGCCCGGTACGCGTCCAGCGCCGCACAGTAGTAGGCCCACAGCCCCTCCGGGAGGCGCACTCCCTGCCGTCCCATGACGTTCTCGGCACCTCCCTCGCGGTACATGCGCGCCAGGGAGTCCCTGATGCCCGCGTCACCACCCGTGAACTGCTCGATCAGGGCGTTGGCCCTGGCGGCGAGCGCCTGCACGTCGCCGGACGCCGGCGACGCTCCGGCCTCCATGGCCCGGGCGAAGGCTTCGAAGAGCTCCGACCAGTCGCGTTGCCCCTGGAGGATCCGCTCTTCTCCCAGCTCGTCGGCCCGCCGTGCGATCGCGGCGCGCTGCTCCGGCGTGTAGTACTTCTCGTGCCACGTCGTCTCTCCGATCGTGCGCGCGATGTCGTCGACGGAGATGTCCCCGGCTCCACCCAGGCGTCGGCGGAGGTCTTCGAGGAGCCGCATCAGCCGCTTATGCCGCCCGATCTCCGCCCGCAGACGCTCCACCTGCAGCGCCAACACGCGGTCCAGAGAATACTCGGGCCTTTCCAGGCACTCGCGGATCTCCTCCAGCGAGAGGCCCAGATGCCGGAGCGAGGCGATCTGCTGGAGACGCCTCACCTGGGCCAGGCCGTAGATGCGATGCCCCGCCGGCGTGCGCCGCTCGGGCGCCAGCAGACCGATCTCGTCGTAGTGGTGCAGCGTGCGGACGGACAGTCCCGTCCGGTCCGCGAGCTCGCCCACCTTCATGGCCTCCGTCGCCATGCCGCCTCCTGGTCAAGCGTCGTGCCCGGGGCGTCGACGGTCGCCGCACGCCCCACCACACTAGTACCTCACGTAACGTGAGGTTCAAGGGTTGGAGGGGAAAGCCACTTCAGGGGGCGAAGAAGCCCCAGTGCGCGGTCATGAAGGCCTGGACGGCCTGGGCGAGCGCCCGCCCGAATGCCCGCCGGTTCTCGTCGGTGTCGCGGATCCCGGCCCGGGGAAGCTCCATCTGCACGCCGCTGACGGCCCCCGAGACCCTCGAGCCGTGACGGTCGACGTCGTATCCCCCGGTGAAGTAGGGTGCCGTGCCGGGGGACGGATCCGGGGGACTGGGCACCGCGGCGACGCCCCGCGCCGCGAGGAGGCCGCCCAGGCTGGTCTCGCCCCGGAGCAGCTCGGAGAAAGAAGCGTCGGTCGCGCCCGCGATCGCCCGAAGGCTGCTCCGCTCCGCGTATCCTCCCGCGTCGAGCACGTCGTCCGACCGGTCGAGGTCGTTCGCGCTCAGCAGGTAGCCGAGCTCCGCGCGCAGGATCTCGTGCCCGTGACCGTGGAGGTCGATGTAGAAGCCGGATCCGAACCCGTCCTCCACCGTCGCTTCGGCGATGTCGATGAAGCCCTGGAATTCGTTCCAGGCGTTCTCGGCGAACGGGCTCCCCTGGGCGGCCTCCACGATCTCCCGGTTCGGGTCGAGCTTGGTGCGCCTCAGGTGGGAGACCACCACGTGCGGCGCCCTCCCCGTTCGCTCGACGAAGGCCTCGCGCACGGCCTGGGCCGTCTCCCGCGTCCAGCTGTCCGTGACCGTCTCGCCGTATGTCCGGTCGGGGATCTCCGCCGGCTCGAGGTCTCCGCCGTGGGGGACGGAGATGACCAAGGGCAGCGTTCCGGGGACATACTCGACGTAGCCGCGACGGCCCAGGTACGGCACGCCCGGCTGGTAGGAATCGACCTCCGGGGGAAGGTAGACCTCGAGGAGGGCGTCCGCCGCCACCTCGCCCACCCGTGCGACCACCCGCGTGACGCCTGCGCCGCGCGCCGTGGCGAGCCCCGCGTCGTCGACGGAGGCGATCGCCGTGTCGTCCACCGTCCATGTCGGATGCGCGTCGGCGACGGGCCGCTGCAACGCGTCCACCGCGGAGGCGCGGAAACGCACGGTGTCCCCCACGCCGACGGCGAGCCACGATCCCGGCGCGACCTCCACGGAGACCACGGTGGCCAGGCCCGTTCCACCGTCCCCTCCACAGGACAGGACGGCCAGGCCCAACGCCCACAGCAAGCGTCTCATGTCCGGAAGATAGCGGGGCCGGCCTTCCGGCCGGGCCGACGTATTCCCGAAACGTACCAAATCGAGAGTGACGACGGTTCCTCGACGTTGCATCTTGAAGTCGGGCTTCGACTTGAGCGCATTCCACCCTTCAAGGTTCGATGACTTCCAGGCCTCCTCGCGAGAGCTTCGTCGTCCTCGTCGTCGAGGACGAGCCGGACCATGCCGCGCTGATCCAGGCGGCGTTCGCGTACCGCGCCTTCCCGTGCACGGTCCATGTGGCCGGGTCCAGCGAAGAGGCCATGGACTACCTGCTCGGCCGCTGGCCTTTCGACAACAGGGCACGCCACCCTCTGCCCAACGTCGTGATCCTGGACCTGGGGCTGCCCGGCGCGGGCGGGCTCGACTTCCTCCGGTGGCTGGCCACCCGCCGTGAACCGTGGTCGAGAACGCCGGTCGTGGTCTTCACGGCCAATACGGATCGAGCGGTGGCGGCACAGGCGCTGTTCCTGGGCGCGAAGGAGGTCAAGGCCAAGCCGACCGACTTCACGGAGCTGGTGGACATCGTCGAGCAGGTGCTGCGCCGGTGGAGGTCCAACATCGCCTGATCCCGCGCTCACGGCGTTCAGGTACCAAGCTACCGGCCGACGCCATCCGCGGTCGGAGGCCCGGGGTGGCGACCCACCGCCCCGCACGTCTATCGTCGGGGCCGTGAGCGCGTCCTTCCCCGACCACTTCTCCGGGCACGCCGAGCTGTACCGGCGATACCGGCCGACCTATCCCCCCGAGCTCTACGCCTGGCTCGCCGGGCTCGTGGCTCGCCGTGACGTGGCATGGGACTGCGCCACCGGAAGCGGACAAGCCGCCGTGGGGCTGGCCGGCCATTTCGCGTCCGTGGTGGCCACCGACGCCAGCACGGAGCAGGTCCGGCACGCGCGGACCCACCCTGCCGTGCGGTACGTGCTCGCCGCCGCCGAGCACGCGCCCCTCGCAGACGCGTCGGTGGATCTGGTCGCGGTGGCGCAGGCCGTCCACTGGTTCGACTTCCGCGCCTTCTACCGGGAGGCGCGGCGGGTCACCCGGCCCGGTGCCTTGCTGGCGGTGTGGACGTACTCGCTCGTGCGGGCCGACCCCGCCGTCGACGCCGTGGTCGACTGGTTCTACACGGAGGTCGTCGGTTCGTACTGGCCACCGGAGCGCATCCACGTGCACGAGCATTACGAGAGGCTGCCCTTCCCCTTCGAGGAGGTGGAAGCGCCCGTGTTCGACATGCGGCCCCGGTGGACGCGTGCGGATCTGCTCGCCCAGCTCACGACGTGGTCGTCCGTGAACCGGTATCGACGCGAGCGCGGAGAGGATCCGCTCGCCCTCCTGGAGCCACGGCTGGCCCGGGCGTGGCCCGGTGCAGACGAGGTTCGCACGCTCTCCTGGCCGATCTCCCTCCGGGTGGGAAGATTGTAGCGTCGATCTCCCCCACCGTAGGACGGCTCGACCGATGCTCCCACTGTTCTCGCTCGCCGTTGCGCTCACCCTGCCCGCTTCCGCTCCCGACTCCGCCACCGAGGCGGCCATCGCCGCCCGTGTAGAGATCATCCGTACCGAACACGGCGTCCCCCACATCTACGCCGAGGACCTCGAGGCCATGGGCTTCGGGCTCGGATGGGTCCAGTCGGAGGACTGGGGGGACGTCGCCGCCGTCAACCTCGTGAAGGCCCGGGGCGAGTATGCGCGCTGGGTCGGACACGACTCCATCGACGGAGACTTCGCGGCCCGGGAGGACTACGCCCTCGCGGTGGAGACGTGGCCTCTGCTCGAGCCCGACACCCGCGCCGTGTACGAGGGCTTCGCGGCGGGGGTGCGCCACTACGCTCGGCTCCATCCGGATCTCTTTCCCGCGTGGATGAAGCCGGACTTCACGGGCATCGACGCGCACGCTCGTGAGGTGCAGTCGTGGAGCCGGGGTGATGCCCGCTCCTTCCTCCGCGCCATGGGTCGGGCCGGACGCGCCCGTCCTGGAGCGGAGGACGGTGACGCACCATCCCTGGAGGGCGCCGCGCGGGGGGAGGCCTTCGCGCTGGACGGGTCGAACGCGTGGGCCTTCGGGCCCTCCCGCTCCAAGTCCGGCCACGCGATGCTCCTCAGGAACCCCCACCTCGCGTGGAACGCGGGGTACTACGAGGCGCAGGTCGTCGTGCCGGGCGTCCTCGACTTCTACGGCGACTTCCGTATCGGCGGGGCCTTCGGGATCATCGGCGGCTTCAACCGGCACCTGGGCTGGGCCACGACGAACAACTACCCGACGTACTCCCAGGTCTACGCTCTCGAGGTCGACCCCGCCGACTCGGTCCGGTACGTCCTGGACGGGCGGGCGCACGCGCTCCAGGAACGGCGCACGACCGTGGAGTACGCCACGATCGACGGCGGGCTCGACACCGAGACCCGCTCGACGTGGTGGACCACCTTCGGGCCGGTCATCCACCGCACGGCCGGCCGCATCTACGTGCTCAAGGACCCGCGCGCGGGTGAATGGAGAGGCGGGCAGCAGTTCCTGCGCATGATGCGAACCGAGAGCTTTGACGAGTGGCTGAGCGTCATGCGCTGGAGGGCCTATCCGCAGTCGAACTTCACGTACGCCGACGCGGACGGGCACATCGCGCACCTCTACAACGCGCGGCTTCCCCTCCTCCCCCACGCGTCCACGGGGGACACGGCGGCCCTCGCCCGAACGAGCGCCGACATCTGGACGGAGTACGTCCCCTTCGATGCGCTTCCCCTCTACCTCGACCCGCCGGGTGGGTACGTGCAGCAGGAGAACGACACGCCGGACTACACGAACCTCAACGTGCCGATGAACCGGGACACGATGCCCGCGAACCTTCCCGCCCCGCGTCTGCGCCCGCGAAGCCAGCTCGCCCTGGAGCTCCTCCACGACGGGCCGACGCTCTCCCTGGAGGACGTCGTCGCGCTGAAGCACACGCCGCGCATGCTGGTCGCCGAGCGCGTCGTGGACGACCTCCTCGCCGCCGTGCGCGCCTCCGGCCCCGACGACGAGGTGGCCAGCGCCGCCGACGTGCTGGAACGGTGGGACCGCACCGCCGCGGCACAGAGCCGCGGCGGTGTGCTGTTCGAGATCTGGGCGGTTCGTTACGGCCAGACGATCGACACCGCCCGCTTCTTCCGGGAGCCGTGGACGCCCGACCGGCCGATGGCGACGCCCCGGGGGATCGGGTCGCCGACCGAAGCAGCCGGGGCATTCGCGTGGGCGGCGGAGCGGATGAGGGAGCGTGGGTGGGCGTACGACATCCCCTGGGGAGAGGTGCACCGCGTCATCCGGGGCGACGTGGACGAGCCCGTGTCCGGCTGCCCCCCGACGCTCGGGTGCTTCCGCGCGCTGTCGTTCGCGGCCCAGCCGGACGGGCGCCTGGCGGCGAACCGCGGAGACGGTTGGGTGCTGGCCGTCGAGTTCGGAGACGTGCCACGCGCCTACTCGGTGCTAGCTTACGGAGAGAGCAACCAACCCGACTCCCCCTACTTCGACGACCAGGCAGCGATGTTCGCCCACGGCCGCATGAAGACGGTGGCCTTCAGCCGCGAGGACGTCGAGCGTGCCGCGATCCGACGCTACCGGCCCGGGGTGGGTGCCGCAGCCGGAGGGGGATGATGAGCGAGCACGCCAGGCCGGACCGCTCTCGCGTCGAGCACTGGAATAACATCCTACGCCCCTACTGGGGACCGGACACGCGACGGAGCGTCACTCAGCTTCTCACGTCCGCGGTTCCGTTTCTCCTGCTCTGGTACGCGATGCTCCGCAGCCTCGAGGTCGGCTATTGGCTCACCCTGCTCCTGGCGATCCCGACGGCCGGCTTCATGATGCGTCTCTTCATGATCCAGCACGACTGCGGCCACGGCTCGTTCTTCCACTCCCGACGCGCCCGGGACTGGGTGGGCTTCTGCATCGGCGTGCTCCTGCTGACCCCGTACGAGTACTGGCGGAAGACCCACGCCTACCATCACGCGCATTCGGGCGACCTGGATTTTCGCGGGTTCGGAGACATCGACACGTTCACCGTGAGCGAGTACGAGTCGTGGCCGAGGACGAGGCGACTGTGGTACCGCTTCTATCGCAATCCCCTCGTCCTCTTCAGCATCGGGCCGGCGTTCCACTTCTTCGTCAAGCACCGCTACCCGTGGGACATCCCACGCGACTGGAAGCAGGCGTGGCGCAGCGTGTGGGCCACGAACCTCGCGATCGTGGGCGTGGTGGCGATCATGTGGTACCTGGTGGGTATCGAGCGCTTCCTGCTCGTGCAGCTCCCGGCCACCCTCCTGGCATGCTCCCTCGGCGTCTGGCTGTTCTACGTGCAGCACCAGTTCGAGCACACGTACTGGCACTGGCACGGGCAGTGGGACTTCTACGACGCTTCCCTGCAAGGGAGCTCGTATCTCAAGCTACCCGCACCGCTCCAGTGGATCACGGCCAACATCGGCGTGCACCACGTTCACCACATGAGCGCGCGGATTCCCAACTACAAGCTGCAGAAGGTCCACGACGAGAATCCCGAGTTCCAGGTGGTCACCCGCGTGACGATGAAGGACACGTGGAAGCTCCTGAACCTCACGCTCTGGGACGAGAAGGCGAGACGCCTCATCCGCTTCAGGGATCTCGGACGGAGGAAGAGGGAGCCGGCAGCAGTGTAGGAAGGGCGGCGGCATCCTTCCTTGCCGGACTGCGAGCGCGTCCGGCACATTGCCGGCATGAGACGACTCGCCCTGGCCGCTCTCGCGGCGTTCGTCCTGTCCCCGACTCCCCTGTCGTCGCAGGTCCGGCGTCCACTCGCCTACGACGACTACTACCGCATCGAGACCCCCGGACAGGTCGCGCTGTCGCCGGACGGGCGGCACGTAGCGTTCGTGCGCTCCCATGTCCTGGAGGAGCAGAACCGGAGCCACGGCGAGCTCTGGCTGGTGGATGCCGACGGACGGAGCGCACCGGTCGGCCTCACGGGTGCGGACCTGGAGGCATCGGGCCCGCGGTGGACGCCTGACGGGACGCTGCTGGCGTTCTCCGCACGAGGCAACGGCGCTGAGGAGGGCCGTGGCTCGACGATCCGCTTCATGCGCACGGACGCGCCCGGCGAGACGTTCGAGGTCCCCGGGGTGGGCGGCCCGCCGCTCTTCGATCCGACGAACCGTTGGATCGCCTTCACCCGCGCGGTGCCTCCCAGCGGTCCCCGCCCGACGCCCGCCCCGCCGGCCACCGAGGCCGAGCGGAAGATCGCCGAGCGGTTCGACGGCCGCAGCTACGACTGGATGGGCTACCGCTTCGACCGCCGCGGCTACCTCCCCGACCCGCGTGACCCCTGGGCCACGCCGCCCGAGCAGATCTTCGTCGTCCCGCGGGACGGAGGTGAGCCGCGGCAGATCACCGGCCTGGACGTAGACGCCCGTGACGCCGCATGGCGCCCCGACGGGGAGGCACTCGCCTTCGTGGCGGACACGCACGCACGCGACGAGCACACGTATGAACGCGCGGACCTGTGGACGGCGACGCTCGACGGCGACGTCACGCGCCTCACGGACGACGAGTACGACTACGGCACACCAGCCTGGTCGCCCGATGGCCGGTGGATCGCCGTGCAGGGGAGCCTCGGCCTGGACGTGGTCATCCGGGAGAAGTGGGACCACGGAGCGCCCTCGGACCTCTGGCTGATCTCCGCGGACGGAAGCGTGAGCCGCAACGTCACCGAGAACTGGGACCTCATCCCCGGTGCCCCGGAGTGGAGTCCGGACGGCCGCTGGATCTACTTCACGGCCGACGACGCCGGGAGCACGCACCTGTGCCGCATCCACCCCGAGGGCGGGTCCGTCCAGGAGGTCACCTTCGGCGAGGAGCGCGTGGGGTCGGTGTCGTTCTCCGCGGACGGCGAGCACGTCGCGCTCACGCGTCAGGGCCCGACCGAGCCGGGGGAGGTCTACCTGGCCGAGCCGGACGCCGAGAGGATCGAGCCGCTCACGCACCTCAACGCCGATCTGCTCGAGGAGCTGGACCTGCAGGCGCCGGAGCTCATCGAATATCGGAGCCCCGACGGCACCGGGGTCCAGGGATGGCTGCTCCCGCCCGTCGGCTACGACCCCGCCGAAGGAACGCGGTGGCCCCTGATCGTCGCCATCCACGGAGGTCCCCACGGCTCGTACGGCGCCGAGTTCTCCTTCGAGCGCCAGCTCCTCTCCGGCGCCGGCTACTTCGTGCTGTACACGAACCCGAGGGGCTCGACGGGCTACGGTGAGGACTTCCTGTGGGCCACGTGGGGGAGTTGGGGCGACGAGGACTACGACGACGTCATGGCCGGCGTGGACCAGGTGCTCGCCGACTACCCGGTGGACCCGGAGCGCATGGGCGTGACCGGCTATTCCTACGGCGGCTATCTGACCAACTGGATCATCACGCAGACGCATCGCTTCGCCGCCGCCGTGACCGGCGCCGGTATCTCGAACTGGGTGAGCGACTACGGAACGGCGGATATACCGCGCACCAAGGAGAGCGAGTTCTTCGGGCCGCCGTGGGAGGAGGAGGGGCTGAAGAACCTCCTCGCCTCGTCGCCCATCGTGCACGCGGCGGGCGTGCGCACACCCACCCTTTTCGTGCACGGGGAGTACGATCACCGCGTGCCGATCGAGGAAGCCGAGCAGATGTACACCGCGCTGCAGAAGCAGGGCGTGCCCGCACGGATGATCCGCTATCCCGAGTCCTACCACGGCGGCTGGACGCCGTGGCGCACGCTCCATCGCTACTGGGCGTCGGTGCAATGGTGGGACCGCTGGCTGCAGGGGAAGGCCGGAGGGATGATCGGAGGGTGAGCCGCCCTCGCCTCGCGACCGCGCTCGGCGTCGTCGGGATCGTCTTCCTCTTCCATCTGCTGCTGGCCCCCAAGATCGCTGACGTCGACGCCTTCTACCACGTGGGCCACGCGGCCCATTACCTCCGGGTCGGACCGTTCGACACGGCCTTCCCTTGGACCGCGTTCTCGGTCGTCGGGACGGAAGGTGCCGACATGTGGTGGGGGTTCCATCTCGCCCTCATGCCGTTCGCGCTCTACGACGACGTCGCGGCGGGCATCGGCGTGGCCGGTCTGGTCCTCACCACCGTCCTGCTCGGCGGGGTCTGGTGGATCGCGCACCGTCACCGCCTCGTGGGCGCCGGCCTCTGGCCACTCTTCTTCTTCCTGGCGGTGCCCAACGTCTTGTACCGCTACGTGATGGTTCGCCCCGAGACGGTATCGCTGCTGCTCTGCCTCGTCCTGGTGAGCCTCCTCGCGCGCGGGCGGGTGTGGGCGCTCGCGCTCGCCAGCGCCGGCGTGACGTTCTTCCACCTCAGCATGTTCTGGCTCCCGCCCGGCATCCTGGCCACCTGGCTCGTGGCAGGGGCGGTGGACCGCCTCGCGGTCCGGTCCGCGGGGGAGGAGCGACGGTCATGGTGGTGGGTGGCGTTGGCGGTGGTCGGTGGGACCGCGGTGGGATGGCTGGTCCGACCCCACCCGCTCGCGGCGGCCAACCTCGCCTGGGTGCAGATCGGCGAGCTGCTGCGCGTGAAGGCGGAGGGCGGAGAGGCGCCGCTGACGTTCGCGGTGAGCCTCGCCCCGCTGGACGTCGTCACGCTGCTCCGCATGGCGGGCGCCATGCTCGTGGCGTGGCTGGGCTCGGTGGTGCTGGCCGTCGCCGCCCTCGCGCGTCGGCCCCGGCTGCGCGCCGTCCCGGCCCCGGAGCGCCGCCTGCTGTGGACCGCCCACCTGCTCGCGGCCGCCTTCCTGGTGATGACGCTGGTGGTGGCCCGGCGCTCTCTCGTCCAGTGGGAGGCGTTCGCCGTGCTCGGCCTGGCGCTCACGCTCACGCACCTGGCGTGGGACGTCGCGCGCCGGCGCGTGGTGTACGCCATCGCCGTCGGTTTGGTGGCGCTCCTTCCCTGGTCCGTCTACCGGCACGTGGTCAACGTACGCTTCGTGGCGACGCCACCCGACTACCTCGAGGAGGTCGCCGTCTGGCTGCGGGAGCACAGCAAGCCCGGGGACCTGGTGTTCAACACCCACTGGGACCAGTTCCCGTCCCTGTTCGCCCGCGACCGGGTGAACCGCTACGTGGGCGGCATGGACCCGATCTTCCAGTATGCGTACGATCCGACCCTCTACTGGCAGTTTCACTACCTGTCGACGGACCGGATGACCGAGCAGACGTGCGGGACCTATCCGTGTACGCCCGAGGCGACCGTGGACACGTGGGACGCGCTCGCCCACGAGTTCGGGGCCCGTTTCGTCCTCGTGGAGCCCCGCCGCAACCCGAATCTGTCCCTGTATCTCCTGAACGATCCGCGCTACGCGCTCGCCCTCGAGACGCGGCATGAGGCCGTGTTCCGCGTGCTGTCCGAAGTACCGGGCTCCTGACGTGCGCGTCGCCCTCTTCGCCACGTGCCTGGGAGACGCATTCTTCGCAGACGCGTGCGCCGACACCGTCCGCCTCCTGCGGCGGCTGGGCGTCGACGTCGAATTCCCCGAGGGTCAGACCTGCTGCGGCCAGCCCGCCTTCAACGCCGGCCACGCCTCCGCGGCTCGCCGGATGGCGCGCCACACGCTGGAGGTCTTCGCCGGAGCCGACTGGGTGGTGCTTCCCTCGGGCAGTTGCGCCGGGATGCTGCGCGCGGTGTTTCCGGAGCTGCTCGCCGGAGAGGACCACGAGCGGGCGCTCGACCTCGCGGAGCGCACCTTCGAGCTGGCCCAGTTCCTCGTGCAGGTCATGGGCGTCGATCGCCTTGGCGCGGGGTTGGCAGGTACTCGGGTGGCGTACCATCACGGGTGTCATGCCCTGCGCGAGCTCGGCGTGCACGACGAGCCGCTGGCGCTCCTCCGTGGCGCGGGCGCGGAGGTGGTGGCGTGGGAGGCCGATCGGGAGTGCTGCGGCTTCGGGGGTCTCTTCTCGGTGAAGCTCCCCGAGGTGTCCTGCGCGATGGCCGACCGGAAGCTCGACACCCTTCCCGAGGTGGATCTGGTGACCTCCGCGGACGGAGGATGCCTGATGCAGCTCTCGGGACGGGCGGGGCGCCGTCGAGGGCGGGTGCCGGCCTTCCGCCACCTGGCGAGCGTACTGTGGGAGGCGACGAGCGCATGAGCGCGCCGCGCCCGGGTGGGTATCGTGCGGCCGCGCGTGAGGTGTTGCGGGACCGCCCCGAGGTACGGACCTCCGTCCTGGCCGCCACACACACCTTCGACGAGCACCGCCGCGCGTCGTGGGAGGAGATCGACGCGGACGCCTGGCGCGACTGGATGCGGGACGTGAAGAGCCACGTGCTCACGCACCTGGACGTCTACCTGGAGACGGCGGAGGCACGCCTCGAGGCCAACGGCGTGCGCGTCCACTGGGCCGAGACCGCCGGGGACGCCCTCGCGGCGCTCGGTGCCGTCGCCGAAGCACACGGCGTGCGCCGGGCGGTGAAGGCCAAGAGCATGCTATCCGAGGAGCTCGGAGTGAACGCCTTCCTCGAGGAGCGCGGCGTGCTCGTGCGCGAGACGGACCTCGGGGAGTACATCATCCAGCTCCTCGGCGAGCCCCCCAGTCACATCGTCGGGCCCGCCATCCATCGGAGCGTCGACGACTGCCGGCACCTCTTCGGGGAGAAGCTCGGCACCGCCCCGGGCGCATCTCCGGAAGATCTCGCCGCCGCCGCCCGCGCGGCCCTGCGCGAGGACTTCCTCTCGGCGGACCTGGGGATCTCGGGCGCGAACTTCCTGGTGGCCGAGACCGGCACCGTCGCCCTCATCGAGAACGAGGGCAACATCCGTCTGTCCACCTCCATGCCGCGTGTACACGTGGCGCTCGTGGGGATCGAGAAGCTGATCCCCCGCCTCGAGGACTTGTCGGCCTTCCTGCAGCTCACCGCGCGCGCCGCCACCGGGCAAGCCATCGGCACCTACGTGTCCCTGATCCAGGGCCCCCGCCGGCAGGGCGAGCCGGACGGTCCGGAAGAGGTGCACGTGATCCTCGTGGACAACGGCCGCACCCGGCTGCTCGCGGACGAGCGCGCCTGGGAGGCGCTGCGCTGCGTGCGATGCGGGGCCTGCCTCAACACGTGTCCGGTCTACCGGCAGACGGGCGGCCACCCGTACGGATGGGCGTATTCCGGTCCCATCGGGGCGGTTCTCGCGCCCGGCCTCCTGGGCCTCGAGGAGGCGATGCCGCTCCCCTTCGCCTCCAGCCTGTGTGGTGCGTGCGCAGAGGTGTGCCCGGTGCGTATTCCCCTCCCCGAGCTACTCGTCTACTGGCGCGAACGCGCGGTCGAGGCGGGCCTCGTTCCTGCCGCAGAACGCTTCGGGATGAAAGCGTACGCGGCCGTCGCGACCAAACCGCGCGTCTTCGGGGCGGCAGCGGCGCTCCTGCGTCACGTTCCCTGGGAGCTGGGCGGGAGAGCCCTTCCGGTGCTCGGGTCGTGGACGGCACAGCGGACGGCACCGCCGGCCGCCCCGCGGACGTTCCGGTCGATATGGCGGGAGGGGATCGAATGAGCGCTCCGGGCCGCACCTCCGGCGGCGACGCACCGATGAGCGGACAGCGCGCCCGGATCCTCGCTCGCACCAGCGCGGCCCTGGGCGGTCGCGAGCGCGTTCCCCATCCCGGCGACTTCACCGGACCGCGCCCCCCCGACGCGCGCGGGTCGGACAGGTTGCGCTCGTTCGAGGAGGCGCTCGTCGCCGCGGGAGGTGAGGTCGTCCGCTTCGCATCGGTGGAAGAGGCACGACGTTGGCTCGCGGATTTCGCGGCGGCGTTCGAGACGATCTCGGTGGGCGCCACGGTGCCCGCTTCGCTTCGTCCGAGCCGACCGGCGGCGATGCCCCGAGCCGCCGGGCTCGGCGTGAGCATCGCCCGGGCCGCCGTGGCCGAGACGGGATCCCTCGTGCTCGACGCTCGCGACGGACGTCGCACGCAACTCCTCCCTCCAACCCACCTCGTGTGGATCCGCGCCTTCGACGTCCACGCGACGCTACGTGACGCGCTGCTGGATCTGTGGGGAGATCTGCCCTCCGCCGTGGGCTTTCACTCCGGTCCGAGCAAGTCGGCCGACATCGGTCAGATCCTCGTGCGCGGCGTGCACGGACCCGGCCGGCTGATAGCCGGGCTCATCGTCGAGGACGACGGCCCGCGCGCCGCCCCCTCGACCCCGTGACGCACCGCCCGCGACGGCCGGGCGCCGCTCCTCCGGGAGGTGCGGAGGACGCGCGTCTTGTGGCCCGCAGGAGAGCCCGGCCATCTTGCGCCGACCCGCGATCCCCCTTCCGGCCCGAACGTGAGCGAAGTCGGCACCGTCACCCCCACGTACCAGCTCCATCGCGTCCTGCGCATCCGGGACGGGATGGCGGTCACCGTCGGGATCGTCATCGGCGCGGGGATCCTGCGCACCCCGGGGCTCATCGCGGGATACCTCGGCGACGCCTGGCTGATCGTCGCCGTGTGGGTGCTGGGCGGCATCATGGCGGGCCTCTCCACGCTGGTGCTCTCGGAGATGGCGGCCGCGCTCCCCGAGGCCGGTGGCAAGTACGTCTACGCCCGGCATGCCTGGGGACCGGTGATGGGTTTCGTGGCCGGGTGGTCGGAGCTGCTCGTGAGCCGCGGTTTCTCGGGCGCCTCCAAGGCGGTCGTCATCGCGGAGTACGTGCGCATCCTGGCGGGGGGCCACGGCTCCGTGCCCATCCTGGCGGGTTGCGTCGTAGCTGCCTTCTTCGTGCTGCACACCCGCGGCCTCGAGGCGAGCACGGTCTTCCAGAACGTCACGACCGCCATCAAGGTGGTCGTGATCCTGCTCATCGCGGCGGCGGGAATCTGGGCGGGAGACCTGAGCGGATTCGGTGGCGGCGCCGCGCCCATCACCCGCGGGGACGCCGGCCTTCTCGGCTTCGCGCTGGCGTACCAGTCGGTGTCCTTCGCGTACTACGGCTGGGAGGACGCGGCCAAGATGGCCGAAGAGGTCCGGGACCCGGGGCGGGCGCTCCCGCGCATCCTCCTGGGCGGCTCCCTCGCCGTGATGATCCTCTACCTCCTGATGAACGTCTCCTTCCTGGCCGCGCTCACGCCCGCGCAGATGGCCGGCTCCGAGCTCGTCGCGGCGGATGCCATCGCGGCGGTGTTCGGCGGCGCGGCGGGAACGGTCGTCGTCCTGGCGAGCCTGCTCATCCTCATCAGCAGCGCCAACGTCAACTTCCTGGGCCTGCCGCGGGTGGCCTACGGGCTGTCGCAGCACGGCCTCGCCTTCAAGGCCTTCGCCCGCGTCGACGCGCGCGGCACGCCGCGCAACGCGCTCATCTTCATCTCGGCGTGGATCGGGCTCCTCGCGCTGTCGGGCGCGTTCGAGCTCCTGATCCGCTTCATGATGATGGTCGCCATCACGGTGGACACCATGGTGCTCCTAGGCTACTTCCGCCTGAGGGCCACGCGGCCCGACCTCTCGCGGCCCTTTCGGGTGCCCGGCCATCCGTGGATTCCGGGGCTCACGATCCTGCTGTACGTGGCGATCCTCGCGGTCCTCGTCGGGACGCAGCCGGTGCTCGCCGTGGGCGGCGGGGCCATGATCGCGTGCCTGGTCGTGACCGGATGGGTCGTGGCCGCCAAGAGGTCCCCAACGGCATCCGGGGGAGGGTGACGGCATGGCACACACATCCGTGATCGACGCCCTCGAGGCCGCGGACGTGACCCACGTCCTGGGCATCCCCGACAACACGTCGGGTCCGCTGTTCGACGCCCTCGGCAGACACCCCTCCATCCGGCTGGTCATCGTCACCCGCGAGGGAGAGGCGTTCGCGATGGCCTCCGGTCTCTGGCTCGGAGGAGCGCGACCCCTCGTGGTCGTCCAGAACACCGGGCTCCTCGAGGCCGGCGACGCGCTGCGTGGCACGGCCGTGCGCATGGGCGCGCCGATCCCGATCGTGATCACCGGCCGCGGATATCCGAAGATGCGCGCCGCCGGGCTCGGGCCGGAGACGCCGAAGACGCCCGAGCTCATGACCCGCCCCGACGTGGACTCGGTCGCCCTCGTGACGGAGCCCACCCTGGACGCGTGGGGCATCCCCTTCGAGGTGTGCGCAACTGGAGACGATCCCGCCGCGGCCGTCGCGGCGCTCGTCCATCGGGCCCTCCACCGGGAATGCCCCTGTGCGCTCCTCGTAACCACCGATCTCGTCTGAGGTTCGCACCCCCATGCTCAGCCGATCCGAGTTCCTCGAGCCCCTGGCGCGCCACCGGACCAACGAAGTGGTCGTCACGACGATGAGCGTGACCCGCCCCTGGGGCCGGCTCTCCGATCACGACCTGGATTTCGCGTCGGCGGATTCGGCCATGGGCCACACGGCCGACCTCGCGTTGGGCATCGCGCTGGCCCGGCCGGACCGCCGCGTCGTCTGCCTGAACGGGGACGGGAGCATGCTCATGACGCTCGGCACGCTCGCCACGGCCGCGGCTTCCGGAGCCGAGAACTACCTGCTCGTCGTCGTCGAGAACGGGACCTACGAGATCACCGGGCACCAGCCCATCCCGGGTGCCGGGCGCCTGGACTTCACCGCCATGGCCCGCGGGGCGGGCTTCAGGGCAGTTCACCGCTTCGACCGGGCGGACGCCTGGGCCGAGGCTGTCCCGGAGCTGCTGCGCGCACCCGGGCCCACCTTCGCGAGCGCGATCGTGGAGCGCACGGGGGAAGGTCCCATCAGCAGGACCACCCGGGAGGAGGCACGCTACCTGCGCGCCTCCCTCGCCGACTGGTCCCGCACGCTGCGCGCCGCTCTGCGCAACTCCTGAGCACACGCCTTTAACACCGGCCCCCGATCCGGACTCCATACGATCGGAGCCGGGTGGACGAGACACGACCCGGCACGAGGGCTGAACGGGTGAAAAGGAACAGGAGAACGACGATGAAGCGGATGACGAGCGGTGCGGCGGTGCTCGCCGCGATGATGGCGGTGGCTCCGCTCCACTTGCAGGCTCAACGGGGCCCGCGCATGGGGCGCGAACCCGCCGCAGGCCCCCGCGGCACCGGTGTCGAGATGATCCTCCGGCAGCGTGAGCAGCTCCAGCTCACGGAGGGCCAGGTGCAACAGCTGGACCAGATCCGCGAGGAGGCGGTGCAGCGCAGGACCGCGCACCAGGCCGAGATGGCCGAGCTCCGCTCGAAGGTCATGGCCGGCGAGATGAAGCCCGAGGAGCTGCGTCAGTCGATGCAGGCTCGCCGCGACGCGGCCACCGAGGTCGCCACGCAGCAGCGGGAGAAGGTCGAGGCCGTCCTCACCGACGCGCAGAAGCAGAAGATCGAGGAGTGGCGCTCGCAGGCCCGTGCCTTCCGCATGGGAAGGATGAGCGCCATGCGGGGTGGTCGCCCGGGCATGACGGGACGCAGGGGCTTCCGTGGGGGCTACCCCGGCATGGGCGGTCGGGGCTTCGCGCCCGGGATGCGGCAGGGATGGGGCCCGGACGGGATGGGCTTCCGTCGGAGCGGCCCCGGTGGCGGACCGGGCTTCGGCCCGCCGGAAGGAAGCTGATACGAGGAAGCGTCCCCCGTCTCCCCACCCCCCGGGGGGCCCAGGCCCCGTCCGCGCCGAATCCGGCCGGGCGGGGCCTTCTCGTCCAGAAGCGCGCCGGCGGCGAGGCTCGACGGCCTGCTAGGGGAGCAGCCGCGACATCGCCCGGTACCCCTCCTCCACGAAGTACTCCACCTTCGCGAAGTCGAACGCACCGAAGCCGTCGAGGCGCGGCCGGACGTACAGCAGCGGCTTCCCGTCCCACCGGCGAAGCAGGTCCTTGCGCCGCCGGTACGTCATGATCGAGAAGATCCGTTGTTGGACCGCGACCATCCCCTGCCGGACGATCTGCTCGCTCTCGCCGGTCTCCCCTGCTCCCGCATCGATTCCGATCAGGCCGGTGGCGTCGGTAGCGGCCGCACGCTCGAGGCCCAGCGGGTGCTCGGTGCCTCCGTCCACGAGGGCCCGCTCTCCGATCCAGGCGGGAGGATAGAGCACCGGCAGGGCGGACGACGCGTACACCGCATCCAGCAACGGCACGTCCGTGCGCGCACCCGGGCCGAACCACTCGGTCCGGCCGGTGGACAGGTCCACCGCGTTCACCAGGAGCGGAAGGCGCAGAGCCCGCCAGCCGTCCGGGGGCAGGACGCCCTCGATGTACGCGCGGAGGGTGTCGCCCCGGAAGAGGCTCGGCTGACGAATCCCGTTGAAGAGGACCGCCCGGCGGTTGATGCGCGCGATGTCGGGGCGGCGGAGCGCTCGGGCGAGCTGCCGCAGCTCGCCCCACTCCATCCCCGATGCGATGAGGGCCCCGACCAGCGCGCCGATGCTCGTGCCGACGATGCCCGCGACCTCCACGCTGGCTTCCCGGAGCGCCCGCCACGCACCGATGTGCGCGAGCCCCTTGAGGCCGCCGCCCCCAAGGACCAGCCAGATCCGGTCTCCCAGGGACCCGAGATCGGCCTCGGGGGTACCCGTCGACCCCTCGACAGGGCTTTCGGGACGGGCTCTTTCGCGCGCCGGGCGCGGGGGTTCATCCACTTGATTCCTGCCGTGGTCTGGCGTAGGTTCTGAAACCGAGAATCATTCTTGATAAGAGCGTCAGGCTCCGTGCCTGCCGAACCCGAGGACCGATGAGCAACGCTCCCATTCTGAAGATCGACGGCCTCCGCGCCAAGGTGGCCGAGGAAGACCTGGAGATCCTGCGTGGCGTGAATCTGGAGCTGGGCAAGGGCGAGGTCCACGCCATCATGGGGCCGAATGGGTCCGGGAAGAGCACGCTGGCGAAGGTGCTGGCGGGCCATCCCGGCTACGAGGTCACGGCCGGCACCATCTCCTTCAACGGCCAGGACATCTCGGAGCTCGAGGCCGACGAGCGCGCCCGCGCCGGGATCTTCCTCGCGTTCCAGTACCCGGTGGAGATACCGGGCGTGTCCATCGCCAACTTCCTGCGCACGGCGGTGCAGTCCCGGCTCGGCGAGGGCGAGGAGCTCGACCTCTTCGACTTCCAGGACATGCTGCTGGAGCGGATGGAGATGCTGGACATGGACCCCGCGTTCGCCGAGCGGCACGTGAATGCCGGCTTCTCCGGTGGCGAGAAGAAGAGGAACGAGATCCTCCAGATGGCCGTCCTGAAGCCCACCGTGGCGCTTATGGACGAGACCGACTCCGGCCTCGATATCGACGCGCTCCAGATCGTCGCGGCAGGCGTCAACAAGCTCGCCGAGGAGAACCCGGACATGACGGTTCTCCTCATCACGCACTATCAGCGCCTGCTCAACTTCATCAAGCCCCATCACGTGCACGTGATGGTCGAGGGACGGATTGTCGAGTCCGGTGGGCCCGAAGTGGCGCTCGCCCTCGAATCCGAGGGGTACAAGAGCTGGCGCGACCACGAGGCCGAGGGCGCACCCGTCACCACCGCCGGCGCCTGAGGAGCTCAGGGAAGGACGACCGCTATGCCGCAGAACGAAGTCATCAAGGACCTGAACCTCGACCAGCACAAGTACAACTTCGTCACCGGTGGACAGCCCGTATTCCAGGCGCCCAAGGGCCTCTCGGAGGAGGTGGTCCGCCAGATCTCCGCGCACAAGGGGGAGCCCGAGTGGATGCTCGAGTTCCGCCTCAAGGCGCTGAAGATCTACGAGAAGAAGCCGATGCCGACGTGGGGCGGCGACCTGCGCGGCCTCGAGGACGTCCTCGACGAGATCTACTTCTACGTGCGCCCCCAGGACCGAATGGGCCACACCTGGGAGGAGGTCCCGGACGAGATCAAGGACACGTTCGAGAAGCTGGGCATCCCCGAGGCGGAGCGTACGATCCTCGCGGGCGTCGGCGCCCAGTACGAGTCCGAGATGGTGTATCACTCCCTACGAGAGGAGTGGACCAAGAAGGGCGTGATCTTCGATTCCATCGAGGACGGTCTGAAGAACCACCCGGAGCTCTTCCGGGAGCACTTCGCCACGGTCATTCCCCCGCACGACAACAAGTTCGCCGCGATGAACTCGGCGGTGTGGTCGGGCGGCTCGTTCGTGTACATCCCGAAGGGCGTGAAGCTCGAGACGCCGCTGCAGGCGTACTTCCGCGTCAACCAGGAGCGGATGGGGCAGTTCGAGCGGACGCTCATCATCTGCGACGAGGGCTCGCACGCCCACTACATCGAGGGGTGCACGGCGCCGGTCTACTCCACCGAGTCGTTCCACTCGGGCGTCATCGAGATCATCGTGAAGGACAACGCCCGCTTCCGCTACACGACCATCCAGAACTGGTCGAACAACATGTACAACCTGGTAACCCAGCGGGCGCTGGTTCAGGCGGGCGGGCACATGGAATGGCTGGACGGGAACCTGGGCTCGAAGCTCACGATGAAGTACCCGTCCTGCTACCTGGTGGGCGAGGGCGCCCACGGTGAGATCCTGTCGATCGCCTACGCCGGCGACGGGCAGCATCAGGACACGGGCGGCAAGGTGGTCCACGTCGCGCCGCGCACCACGTCGTCCATCGTCTCGAAGTCGATCTCTCGTGGACACGGCCGCTCGTCGTATCGCGGGCTGCTGAAGGTCTACGCCGGGGCGCACCACGCGCGCTCCAACGTCGAGTGCGACGCGCTCCTCATCAACGACACCTCGCGCACGGACACCTATCCGTACATCGAGATCGAGGAGAACGACGCCAACGTCGGGCACGAGGCATCGGTGTCGAAGATCGGCGAGGAGCAGCTCTTCTACCTGACGAGCCGGGGCATCCCCGAGGCAGAGGCCATGGCCATGATCGTCCGCGGCTTCATCGAGCCGATCGCCAAGGAGCTGCCGCTGGAGTATGCGGTGGAGCTCAACCGGCTCATAGAGCTGGAGATGGAAGGCTCCGTTGGGTGAAAAGGGCGTTGAAATCGGCACCGGGCGGCGTTGGCCTCCGGGCGCTGACCTGCGAAGTACCTTTCGGTACTCCTCGGTCATCGTCCTCGGCCGCCTACCCCTGCATCCGATTTGAACGCCCCCAGACCATCTGGGAGCGGGTTCAGATACCTTTGAACGACGACGACACGGCGACCACCGCATGAACGATACGGGCTTGATGGAAGGCGTTACCGAGGCGATCAACGGGGCCGCGGTCGGGAAGGTGTCCGCAAAGGAGCCGCAGTGGCTGTGCGAGCGGCGCGACCACGCGTGGGACGTCTACGAGCGCACCCCGATGCCGACCACGAAGTTGGAGGAGTGGCGGTACACGGACCTGAAGAAGAAGCTCGACCTGGACGCCCTGAGGCTGAGCACGACCCAGGCCGCTCCGGACGACCCGAAGGCGTGGCCGATGCGTCTGCGCGAGGCGATGGCCCTCGACCGCGAAGCTTCGGGGCGCATCGTGCTCATCGACGGCCACGTGGTGCACACGGAGCTGGACTCTGCGCTGGCCGCGAAGGGCGTGGTGCTCTCCTCCCTGCACGACGCGATCGAGAGCCATCCCGACCTCGTGAAGGAGTACCTCGCCACCAAGGCCGTGCCGCCCGAGGAGGGCAAGTTCGCGGCGTTGAACGCGGCGTTGTGGAACGACGGGATCTTCCTGCACGTGCCCCGGGGCGTGAAGCTCGACAGCCCGGTGCGCGTCACGCGCTGGTTCACCGAGTCGGGGGTGGCCTACTTCAGCCGTACGCTGATCGTCGCCGATTTGGCGGCGCGCGTGTCGTACGTGGACGAGGTACTGAGCGACGACTTCGACGCCCAGACGCTGACCTCGTTCGCGGTGGAGGTCATCGCCCAGGACGGCGCACAGGTTCAGTACGTGGCCGTCCAGCGGCTCGGCAGGGGCGGGTTCTACCAGGCGGTGCAGCGCACGCTGGCCCAGCGCGACGCCACGCTGGATACGCTCAACGTGGCACTAGGCGGCACCACCACCCGCGTCGATCTCAACGCCCGTCTCCTCGGCGCGGGCTCGAACTCGGACATGCTGGGCCTCTACTTCGGGGACGAGGACCAGCACTTCGACTTCAACACGAGCCAGGATCACGTGGCCGACAACGCCGGCAGCGACCTGCTCTACAAGGGCGCGCTGGACGGGCACAGCCGCGCGGTGTTCCGGGGCATCATCCGCGTGCACAAGGGGGCGCAGCGCACCGACGCGTACCAGACGAATCGCAACCTGTTGCTTTCGCCGCACGCGCGCGCTGACTCGCTGCCGAACCTCGAGATCGAGGCCGACGACGTGAAGTGCTCCCACGGCGCCACGGTAGGCCAGCTGGACGACGAGGCGAAGTTCTATCTCATGAGCCGCGGCATCCCGCGTACCGCGGCGGAGCGACTGGTCGTGCTGGGCTTCCTGGGCGAGGTGCTGGCGCGCCTACCGCTCGGTGGGGTGGGCATGAAGGTCACGCACGTCATCGAGGAGAAGCTGGCCCATCATGCGTGAGCGCCCGCCCCATGGCTGAGTGGGTGCGGGTCGCGGGCCCGACCGCCTGCCCGGCGGGGCGGCTCGTGAGCGCCATGGCTGGGCGCCAACCGATCGTCCTGGCCAACGTCGACGGTGAGGTGTGTGCCCTCGAGGACCAGTGCTCGCACGAGGCCTACCCCCTGTCCGACGGAGACCTTGAAGGTTCCGAGATCGTGTGCATCTATCATGGAGCGCGCTTCGACGCGTGCACGGGGAAGAACCGCGCGCTCCCCGCCGTCCGGCCCGTGCGGGCCTTCCGGGTCGAGACCAGGGACGACGGGATCTACGTGGAGATCTGATGACGCTCGACGTCGCCGCGCTGCGGCGGGAGTTTCCGGCGCTCGGCCAGGAGGTGAACGGCAAGCCCCTGGTCTACCTCGACAACGCGGCGACGTCGCAGAAACCCCGCTCCGTCCTGGCCGCGCTCGCCGACTACTACGGCCACGACAACGCGAACGTCCACAGGGGTATCCACGAGCTGTCCCGTCGCGCCACGCTCGCGTACGAAGGGGCCCGGACCAAGGTCGCCCGCTGGATCAACGCGCCCGATCCGACAGAAGTCGTGTGGACCCGCGGCACCACGGAGGCCATCAACCTGGTGGCGTGCGCGTGGGGCCTCGACAGCCTGCGCGAGGGAGACGAGATCCTCGTCACGGTCATGGAGCACCACTCCAACCTGGTGCCGTGGCAGCTGCTAGCGCGCCGCACCGGCGCGAAGCTCCGCTTCATCGAGCTCGACGATCAGGGCAGGCTGGTGCTCGACGACCTCCCCTCCCTCCTCGGGGACCGCACGCGGATGGTGGCCTTCAGCCATGTGTCGAACGCGCTGGGGACGATCAACCCGGTGAAGGAGATCACCGCCGCCGCCCACGACGCCGGCGCGCTCGTGCTCGTGGACGGCGCGCAGGGCGCGGTCCACCGCCGCGTCGACGTGCAGGACCTCGGTGTCGATTTCTACGCGTTCAGCGGCCACAAGATGTGCGGCCCCACCGGCATCGGCGTCCTCTGGGCCAGGCGGGATCTGCTGCAGTCCATGGAGCCGTACCAGGGCGGCGGCGAGATGATCGAGTTCGTCGAGCGGGAGATGAGCACCTGGGCCGAAGTGCCCCACAAGTTCGAGGCGGGCACGCCGAACATCGCCGGCGCGATCGGCATGGGCGCAGCGGTGGACTTCCTGTCCCGTCTGGACGGGGAGGCGGTGGCGACCCACGAGCGGGAGCTGATGGCCTACGCCATGGAGCGCGTCGGCGCCGTCCCGGGCATCCGGATCTACGGACCCGAAGCCCTGGACGAGCGTGCGGCGGTGCTTTCGTTCACGCTCGGTGACGCGCACCCCCACGACATCTCCACGATTCTGGACTCCGACGGCATTGCCGTGCGCGCCGGCCACCATTGCGCACAGCTCGTGATGAAGCGCTACGGCCTGTCGGCCACGGCGCGGGCGTCGTTCTACCTTTACAACACGAAAGAGGAGGTGGACCGCCTGGTGGATGGACTCGAGCAGGTGCGGGGCATCTTCGGCTGACGTCGCACGGCCACGCCCATCTGTCGCGGCGTGCGTGACCTCGTACATTGCTTCGTTCGCACAGCCATCAATGAGGACGTCATGGAGACGCCACCTCTCAACTCACTCTATCAGCAGCTCATCCTCGAGCACTACCGGAGCCCGCGGAACAAGGGGGAGCTCCCCGAGAAGACCGTGGAGATCCACATGCGCAATCCTTCCTGCGGAGACGAGATCCGCCTGCAGCTCCGCATCGAGGACGGTCGCATCGAGGAGGCGAAGTTCGTCGGCCAGGGATGTTCGATCTCCCAGGCCGCCGTGAGCATGATGACGGCGCTCGTCACGGGCCGCTCGCTGTCCGACGCGGACGCCCTGGCGGAGCGCTTCAAGGAGATGATGCACGGCGACGCCGACGCCGCGAAGGACCGCGCCATGGGAGACCTGCGCGCGTTGGCTGGAGTCAGCAAGTTCCCGGTGCGCGTCAAGTGCGCCCTCCTGGGCTTCGATGCCCTCCAGGAAGCACTGAAGAAGACCGGGGAGAGCGAGGAGCACTGAGCGCGACCGACGTTCATTCCGCCCATCTGAGCGACACGCCGGCGGGGCCCATCACGATCTGGGTCTCGGGGCGGGGAGTGCGCCGCATCGAGTTCGGGCCGCTACCCTCCGGTGCGCATGCCGACGACCCGGAGAGTTGGCCGCCTGTCCTGCTCAGTGCCGTCTCCCAGCTCGAGGAGTACTTCCGTAGGGAGCGCGACCGTTTCGACCTTCCCCTCGACCTCGAGGCGGCCACGGATTTCCAGCGCGAGGTCTACGCCGAGCTGGTCAAGGTGCCTCACGGGCGCGTGACCACCTACGGCGACCTCGCCGACGTCGTGGGTCGGGCCGAGCTGGCCAGGGCGGTCGGGCAGGCCGTGGGCGCCAACCCGATCCCCATCGTGATCCCGTGCCACCGAGTCGTGGCCGCGGACGGGCGCCTCGGAGGGTTCAGCGGCGGGCTCGACGTGAAGGTCGCGCTGTTGGCGGTGGAGAACGTCCATGCCGACGGCGCGACGGAGTCGAGTCGCATCCATCCCGACGAGCTCCGCCTCGACCTTTGAGCCGGAGACCGTCTTGAACCCCCTCGGGCGGGGCAGCACGCTGAACGCCCTCGGCTCCCTCCGGTGGGCCCTGCTGGCGGGTCTTCTGTCGCTCGCCTTCGGGAGTCAGCTGCGAGCGCAGTCCGTCGAGCCCCGCACTCCGGTGAAGCGGCTCACGCTCGGAGGGCGGGTCCACCTCCAGTACAACACCTCGTCGGCGGAGGACGTCCCCCATTCGCAATTCGTGCTGCGACGGGCACGGCTCTTCACGGACGTCCAGGTCAACGACTGGATCGAAGGTGCCGCGCAGGTGGACTTCAGCGGAAGCAGGGCGAGCGCCCGGTACGCGTTCGTGCGCCTCACCCTGGATCCGGCGCTCCGTCTGTCGTTCGGTCAGTTCAAGCGGGCGTTCGATCTCTTCGAGCTGACCAGCTCCAGCCAGATCCTCGTCGTCGAGAGGGATGGCCGGATTCCGGGCGAGGGATCGTGTCCCGGCGTCGGCGGCGTCTGCTCGTACTCCCGCTTCTCCGAGCAGCTGGAGCTGTCCTCCCTGGACATCGGCGTGCTGGCCGAAGGGGACATCCCGGGCGGCCACGTCTCCTACCGGACATCGGTGACCAACGGGCCCGGGGGGAACACGGCCGAGGAGAACTCGGCCAAGTCGGTGTCGGCCCGCCTGTCGTGGCACGCGACCCCGTCCATGACGTGGAGCGTCAACGCGGCGGTGCACGACCACCCGGACTCCTCGGGAGCGACCGAGTACGCTCCGGCGGCCGCACTGGACGTGGAGGTGGGCGACTTCGACGCCGGGCCCCACCTCCAGGCCGGCATCATGACCGGAGAGAACTGGCGGAATCTCGATGCCGTGGGCGAGTCCAGCACCTTCCTGGCCGTGCAGGGCATCGCCACGTACCGCTTTCCCCTGCGGGAGGGCCGGCGCATCGTGGGCGTGGAGCCGCTGGCGCGGCTGAGTTGGGGCGACCCGGACACGAGCACCGGGGGCGACGGCGGCCTGCTCGTCACCCCCGGTGTCGTGCTCCACTTCGAGGGCCGCAACAAACTCGCGGCCGACCTGGACGCCTGGCGCCCCCGGACCGGAGCGGCCGCCTGGTCCCTCAAGGTCCAGACGTATCTCTACTTCTGAGCGCCGTTCGCCCTGGAGGGCACCGCGCCCCGCCGGGCGAGGCGCGCCATCCACGGCGCGCTCCACGCGGCGACCTCGCCCCGGTCCTCGTGGCGGGCCACCAGCGTCGTCACGAGCACTGGACGCGGCACGCCGGCGATCATGTACGTTCCGAGACGGCAGGTGTGCAGCTCGGCGAACGGTGAGAGCCGGGGCCCCACATCGCCCAGCACGAGCACGTCGCCCGGCCTCGCCAGGTCGCGCGCGACGGCCGAGGCGGTCCCTCCCCCGGAGTCCGGCCCGTGCACGACGATCTTCGCGCCGACGCCCCTGTCTCCCGACAGCGCGGCTCGCGTGTGGGAGGCGGCCAGCGCCCCGTCCAGCTCCGTCGGAAAGAGGCACTCCACCGTCCCCCGCACCTCCCGCAACACCTCGCCGCCGTATCGAAGCGCCGCGCCTCTCACCATCCGTCGCATGCGTGCGCGCATCCTGCGCGCCGCGGAGGGATCTCGCGCGAGAAGCGTGGCGTAGTCGTCCATCTCCACGGACACCAGGGTCTCACGCGACGAAATGCGCACGGGTGGCTCACCCTTCGCCTTCGCGAGATCCGCGTGTGCCGGGGTCCGACGCCGCCTCGCACGGCCCGCGCCGACCTCGGCATGTCCCGCCAGCTTCGTCGCCCTCATTCCCCTTCCTCCCGTTTCCCGGCCCGAGGGCATCCGCCTCGGGCGAATCGACGTGGTTGTGAAGGAGCGGCGCCCCCTGGTATCCTGAAGCCTCGTGGCTCCACCCGGAGGCGCGCTCCCGTGGGGCATACCGGAACCGGAGGATGGGAGGCTCACATGTCGAGCGGTTCCGAGCTGCAGGAGATCACGCAGCTGCTGGTGGCGGCCGGCCAAGGGCGCGAGGGCGCGCTGGACGAGGTGTTCGCCTCCGTGTATCCCCGCCTCCGTCAGCTCGCGCGCTCGCGCCGACTCGGTTGGCAGGGCGACAACACACTGGACACCACGGCGCTCATCCACGAGGCCTACCTCAAGGTTGCATCGTCCCGCAATCCCCGATACGAGAGCCGGGGCCACTTCTTCGCCGTCGCCGCGCAGGCGATGCGGCAGATCCTGATCAACTACGCGGAGAAGAAGGGTGCCCAGAAGCGGGGCGGGGGGGCAGCGCACGTCACCCTGCACGAAGGCGACGCCGTGTCGGACGACGCCCTCGACGAGATCCTCACGCTCGACGCCGCGCTCGCCCGCCTCGAGACCCTGAACCCGCGCCAGGCCCGCGTGGTCGAGTGCCTTTTCTACGCGGGGTTCACGGTGGAGGAGACCGCCGACGCCCTGGAGACGTCGCCCGCGACCGTGAAGCGGGACTGGAGCGCGGCACGTGCCTGGCTCTACCGGGAGATGCAGGCGGAGCCGGGCGCGAAGACGACATCCGACTGAGGCCCTGGGCGGGATGAGCACGACCGACGCTCAACGATGGGAGCGGGTGCAGGAGATCCTGGCCGACGCCCTCGAGCTCGACGACACCGAGCGCGGTGCGTACCTGGAGCGCGTGTGCGCGGAAGACGACGATCTGCGCGCCGAGGTCGAATCGCTCCTCGATGCCGCGACCGAAGCGGATGCCTACTTCACGGACCTGGCCGGGCGGGCCGGCATCACGCAAAGCACCTCGGGTGCCCCCCCGCGCACGGGCCTGGACATGGACATGGAGGGCAGGCGCGTGGGCGCCTACCGCCTGGGCGCGCTCCTCGGCCGCGGCGGAATGGGCGCCGTGTACGCGGCCGAGCGGGCCGACGGCCAGTTCGAGCTGACCGCCGCGCTCAAGCTGCTTCCGGTCGGCGCCGCCACGCCCGAAGCGCACCGGCGGTTCCTGGAGGAGCGGAGGATCCTCGCGCGCCTCGAGCACCCGAGCATCGCGCGCCTGTACGACGGGGGCGTCACGGACGACGGGACGCCGTATTTCGTGATGGAGTACGTCCGGGGCCTCCCGCTGACGGCGTTTTGCCGCGAGCGCCAGGTGGGCTTCGAGGAGCGTCTCCGGATCTTCCTCAACGTGTGCGACGCGGTGTCCTTCGCGCATCGGAAGCTGGTCGTGCACCGGGACCTCAAGCCGAACAACGTCATGGTGACCGCCGAAGGGCAGGTGAAGCTCCTGGATTTCGGCATCGCCCGCCTGATGGAGCCCGGGGAGGGCACCCTGACCGCGACGAGCATCGGCGGGCGGCTCATGACGCCGCGCTACGCGAGCCCGGAGCAGCTGAAGGGAGAGCCGGTCACCACGGCGTCCGACGTGTACACGCTGGGCGTCATCCTCCACGAGCTGCTCACGGGGGTTCCCCCCTACGAGATGACCGGTGACACCTCGTGGATGGACGCCATCTGCCGCCAACCCGTCCCCGTCCCCAGCCATCGCATGGCGCGTTGGGCGAAGGCCACCGCGGAGGTCACGCCGGAGACGCGCGACGTGGTCACCACGTCCAACGCCATGGGGCTCAGCGTGCGCGCTCTGGGGCGGAGGCTGCGCGGGGACCTCGACAACATCCTGCTGAAGACGCTCCGCAAGGAGACGGATCGTCGGTACGCCTCGGTGGAGGCGCTCGCCGACGACATCCGTCGCCATATCGAGGGCTTCCCGGTGAAGGCCCGCCCGGAGGGATTTCGGTACGTCGCGTCCCGCTTCCTCACACGGAATGCCCTCGCCGTGTCGGGCGCGGCCGTCGTGGTCGTGCTGCTGGGCACGCTCATCGTGCTCCTCGTGCGGTTCGCGCTGACGACGAGCGCGCAGTCGGAGCAGATCGCCCGGGAGCGTGACCGGGCCGAGGAGATCGCGAGCTTCATGCGCGAGCTCTTCGAGGTGGCGGACCCCGCGCTCACCGACGGGGAGACGCTCACCGCCCGCGAGCTGCTGGACCGCGGGGCGGAGAAGATCTGGCACGACCACGAGGGCGAGCCGGAGCTCCAGGCAGAGATGATGACGGTGCTGGGCTCGGTCTATCACCACCTGAACCTGAACCAGCCAGCCGTGGAGCTGCTCCGCCAGGCCAACGCGCTCCAGGCTCGACAGCGCGACGTGCGCCCGGTGGACCGCGCCACGACGATGGCGGAGCTCGGGAGGGCGCTGCGCGACGAGGGTGAGCTGCAGGAGGCCGCGACCGTCCTGCGTGACGCGAGGGACCTCAGGCGCGATGCCATCGGTGAGGTGGACCACGACGTCGCCGTCATCACGTTCGACCTGGCCAAGACGCTCCATCTCGCCGGGGACGCGCCCGGCGCGGAGCGGGAGTTCCGCGAGGCGGTGCAGGCGTTCCGCACGCTCCAGCTCGAGCCCGACGACTCCTATGCCGAATCGCTCTTCCGCCTGGCCCAGTACCTGCAGGTGCAGGGCGGGGAGGGCGTGGGGGCCCTCTACGACGAGTCGCTCCGGATCCTCGAGGACCTGCACGGCCGCGACCACCCCAACGTCCCGCCCATCCTGGTGGGAATGGCCGCCGAGGCTGCCCGCTCGAACGTGCCTGACAGCGCGACAGCGCTTCTACGCGAGGCGGTGGACATCGACCAGCGGCTCTACGGACAGCTGGACGGCGGCAATCATCCGGCGCTGGCGGAGGGCTGGCTCGATCTGGGTCGGCACCTCGCCCGCCACGGTGACTCCGAGGAAGCCGAGGCCGACCTGCGACGTTCGATCCGCATGTCCGAGGCGTCGTCCCGACCCCGGCCCGACCTGCACGGCACGGCCCTCATGGTGCTCGCGGGGTTCCTCCGCGACCAGGGCCGGTCGGCCGAGGCACTCGCGATGTATCGGCGCTCGGCCGCCGTCCTCCGCGAGGCCTACGGGCCCGGGTCACCCCTGGAGGCCAACGTGCAGGTCGACTGGGCCGAGCTCCTCATCAGGCTGGGACGGCACGCGGAGGCGGTCGGGCTCCTGGAGGAGGCGCTCGCCACGTACGGGAAGATCCTTCCCGCCGACCATCCGCGCATCGCCGAGATCGCCACGCTGCTCGGGCGTGCGCGAGGCGGGGGAGAGCCCCGCTGACCTCTGCCGGTGCGAGCGGTCAGCGGAACCGCTCCGGGGACATCGGCACCCAGCGCGGATCCGTCCCCCCTTCGAGCACCCAGTCCGCCACGATGTCGCCCGTGGCCGGCCCCAACGTGACGCCCAGCATGCCGTGCCCGGTGGCCGCGACGACCCGCTCGGCCCCGGGAAGGGGGCCTACGATGGGGAGCCCGTCCGACGCCATCGGCCTGAGCCCGCACCACTCCGACAGGGGCGGCCCGTACCCGAGGGCGGGGAAGTAGGCCCGCGCCGACGTGGTGAGCTGCTCCAGCCGATCCCGGCGCATCACCGGCTCGAGGCCCGAGAACTCCATCGTGCCGGCGAAGCGGACGAAGCCGTCCATCGGCGTGCAGAACACGGACGTCTCGTGCAGGACGCACGCGATGCGCAGATCCGGCGTGCCGGCCGGGCCGATCGGGACGTCCCGGTGGTAGCCCTTGCCGGGCTGCACCGGCAAGCGCACCCCCAGCTCGCGTGCCAGGCCCAGGCTGAACGGGCCGGTGGCCAGGACGACCGCATCGGCCTCGATCGTCTTCCCACCTCCCAGGCGCACGCCGTGCGCACCCCCCTCGCCCACCAGGATCCCGGTGACCTCGGCTCCTTCGCGCACGTCCGCTCCCCTCCGGCGCGCGGCTTCCGCCAGGCCGATCACCAGCCGGTACGGATCGAGCGTGGCGGCCTCGGGGTGGAACACGCCGCCGACGACGTCGCCCGCGAGCGCGGGCTCGGCCTCACGTAACGCGTCGCCGTCCAGCACGTCGGGATGGTAGCCGTAGGCGCGGACAACCTCGGCCTCGTGCCGGGCATCTGCCAGGCCGCGTTCGCTCCGGCAGACGTCGTAGTAGCCCGCGCGGCGGTAGCTGCACGCGAGGGACTCCCCCGAGATCAGCTCGTCGAAGAGGCGGAGCGCCTCCATCCCGAGCGGCGCCATCACCGCCATCGAACGGCGGACGTCCGCCTCCGTGCAGTGGCGGGCGAAGTCGACCAGCCACCGAAAGAGACCCGGATCCCAGCGCGGTCGGATGTAGAGCGGACTCGTGGGATCGGCCATCTGCAGGAGCGCGCGGCGGACGCGGCCGGGCTTGTTGAGCGGCAGGTGACCGGCGCTCACCGTGCCGGCGTTGCCGTATGACGCGGCCATGGCCAGCCGGTCGCGCTCGAGGAGCACGACGTCGGCGCCACGCCGGGCGAGGTAGTAGGCGCAGCTCACGCCGACGACGCCGCCGCCCACCACCGCTACGCGCGCGCTCATGCCGGGCGGCCTCGTCTCACCCCGCGGACGGGTCGAGCAACACCTTGATGGAGCCGGTCTTGCGACGGTTCGCGGCCGTCGACAGGGCGTTGCGGTACTGACCCAGCGGATAGACGTGCGTGACCATGTCCGACACGGGGGCACCACTCTGCACGAGGAGGTCGTGCGTGATCTGGAAGGTGTGGGCGCGCGCCCCCTCCCATTCCTCGCGCCCGTAACAGATGAACCCCCGGACCGTTAGCTCGTGCGCCCACACGAAGGTCAGATCGAGCTTCCGGATCTCCGCGGCGCACCCAAGCATGACGATGCGGCCCCGCGGCGCGGCGAAGCGGAGCGTCTGGGCGAGGCTCTGCCGACTCCCGACGCAGTCGAAGATCAGCGGGAATCCTCCCCCGGCGTACACCTCGTCCCCGACGATGGGCATGTACGCGCGGGCGCCCGTATCGATGAGCGCTTCGCGCGCCTCGTCCCCGGGCGACACCACCCCGCTCGCCCCGAGTGACCGGGCCAGCGCGGCCTCGTGGGGCCGCTTGATCTGGGCCAGGAGCTCCCCGCCGTAGCCGGCGGCCCGCAGCGCCCAGACGGTGCCGAGGGCGATCGGCCCGCTCCCCACCACAAGGACGGGGCCGGCGCCCAAGGGCCGCATCCCGAGCACCGCATGCATCCCCACCGACAGGGGCTCGACGAGCGCGGCCGTCCGGTCGTCCAGCGCGTCGTCCAACGGAAAGAGCTGGCTTTCGTGCGCGATCGTCCGCTCGCCCCACCCCCCGGGCAAGTCCGTGTGGTATCCCATCGTCGTGCCCCGGTGCAGCCGATGTCCCGCGATCTCCACGGAGCCTTCCTCACCCGCGAGCTCGCAGGTGGCGTGCAGCCCCTCCGTGCAGGAGGGGCACCACTCGGGCTCGGCGTGGCCGCGCACCATGCAGGAGATCACCGGGTCCACCGCGACGCGCTGGCCGGGGTGAACGGATCGGACAGCCGGCCCGGTCTCCGCCACGCGGGCAAGGATCTCGTGTCCGAGCACTGCCGGAAAGGACCCGAACGGCTCCATGGCCGGGCTCGCCGAAAAGGTCAGGTTTCCGATGTCGGTTCCGCAGATGCCGGCCTTCAGGACCTCCAGGCGTACCCAGTCGGCGGCGGGCAGCGGGGGCTCGGCGACGTCAGCCAGGCGCAGGCCGCTGGCCCGACCGAAGATCACGGACTCGCTGATCCCGCCCAGGCCCTTCCCCAGCAGGAAGCCGGGAACCGTGACGTCGAAGCGGACCGCGCGCATGGATCTCGGCGTGGAGGCGTCAGCCGGTGGGGCCGAAGAGGTTGTTGCCCGGAGCGTCGGGGTCGTCGCTGCGGTAGAACTCGTGCATCATCTGCACGAGCTCGCCGTGGCTCACCGCTCCGTCCCCATCCCTGTCCAGGTCGAGGAAGACCTTCCGGGCCAACGCGGACTTGAGCCCGTAGACGCCGTAGAAGTTGCAGAACTCGTCCGCTCCGAGCACCCCGTCCCCATCCGTGTCGAAGACGCCGAAGAGGCTCCGGGCGATCGACGCGACCTCCGCGTCGTAGCGCTCGTCATCGGCGAGTACCGCGCCCCAGTAGGAGAGCCATTCCGCGAGGTCGACGCCGCCGTCCTCGTCCGCGTCGGCGGCGGAGCGCAGGGCCTTCCACCAGACCAGGTGGGCCTCGCGGAGCTCGCGGTAGGTCGAGGAGGTGGTATCGACGTCGTAGAGGGCCCGGACGTTCTCCACCACGCGCTCCAGATCCGGGCGGGCGATGCGGCCGTCATCGTCGACGTCGTACACGCGGAAATACCGGGTCAGCTTCTTCCGTTGGAGGTCGGTGAGCATCGGCCTCGGAGGTCGTGGAGGTATGCGCGGCCCGCCGGAGGCGGGCGGAACCCCCCAAGATAGCCGTCCCCGCCGCGGGGGCCTACCGGCGAGCGCGCCGACGCGAACGCCGGCTACGCTCTCGCAATGGGCTGGACCGTGTACAGCCCGAACCCGCTTGCGATCATCCCGACGACGAACGCGGTCCGGGCGTGACGGACTCCCTGTCCACGCGGAACACGATGTGGTCGAGGTTCGCGCGCCGGATCACTCGGGTCGGCTCCATTCCGAGCTTCCAGGCGACCCTCTGGGAGGCGACGTTCTCGGGACGGATGAACGACACCACGTACTCGTAGCCGCGGACCTCGAACGCTTGGTCCCGTACGGCGAGCGCGGTCTCCGTGGCGTAGCCCCGACCCTGGAACGGCCGGTGGATCAGGTAGCCCACCTCGGGATGGACGCCGTCGTCGAGCTCCTGCGCGAGAAGGCCAACCTGTCCCACAGGCTCGGATCGTTCGCGGGTCTCCACCAGCCACAGGCCGTGACCGTCACGCTCGTAGCGCGACCGCTGACGGTCGAGCCACGCCCGCGCCTCGTTGCGGTCGAGGGTCTTCGGGTAATAGTGCATCACCTCGGGGTCGGCGAGCATGTCCGCGAGAAAGGCCAGGTCTCCGTCCTCCATCTCCCGCAGGCGGAGCCTGGGGGTTTCGAGCACCTGTCGCATACGTACCCTCCGTGCGCCGTGAGCGGACCCTCAAGGTGCGGGGCGGGGATGGCGCGCGCCACGCCGAAACGTCCCCGATCCGTGGGGTACTGATCGGCATGAAAACCGCAATCGTCGCCGGCTGCCGTACGCCCTTCCTGCGCGCGGGCACCGCTTTCGCCGACGTGTCCGCGGCCGAGCTGGGAAAGGTGGCCGTCCGGGAGGCCCTCGCCCGGAGCGGGCTCCGCGGCGACGCCGTCGACCACCTGGTGTACGGCACGGTCGTGCACGACGTCCGCGCACCCAACATCGCCCGCGAGGTCGGGTTGGCCGTGCTGCCCAAGACCGTGCCCGCCGTCACCGTGTCGCGGGCCTGCTCGTCGGCCAACCAGGCCATCTCGGACGCGACCGCGCTCATCGAGCTCGGCCAGGCGGACGTCGTGATCGCCGGCGGATCCGATTCCCTCTCGCGCGTCCCCATCGCGGTGTCCCACGAGCTCTCCAAGGCACTCGTCGCCGCGTCGAAGGCCAAGACGCTGCGGGCGCGCCTGGCGCCCTTCGCCCGGCTCAAGCCCCGCGACCTCGTCCCCGTGGCGCCCGCCATCGCCGAGCCCACCACCGGGGAGACGATGGGAGAGGCGGCGGAGCGCATGGCGAAGGAGAACGGCATCCGCCGCGAGGATCAGGACGCGTGGTCGCTCCGCTCTCACCGCCTGGCGGCTGCCGGAGCCGCCGACGGACGTATCGCCGCGGAGATCGCGCCGGTGTATCTCCCCTCGCGTTTCGAAGAGGTCGTGACGGCGGACAACGGCATTCGGCCCGACACGAGCCTGGAGGCGCTCTCCGGCCTCCTCCCGGTCTTCGATCGCAGGCACGGATCCGTGACCGCGGGGAATGCCTCGCCCCTCACGGACGGTGCGTCGGCGCTCGTGCTCATGAGCCGGGAGCGTGCGAAGGCCGAGGGGCTGGAAGCGCTCGGATACGTCCGGGCCTGGGCGTGGAGCGCCGTGGACCCCGGGGGCCAGCTTCTGCAGGGTCCGGCGTGGGCCGCACCGGAGGCGCTGGACCGGGCTGGGCTTTCCATGAAGGACATCGGCCTCATGGAGATGCACGAGGCGTTCGCCGCCCAGGTCCTGTCCAACCTGCAGGCCCTGGACTCCCGGGATTTCGCCCGGACCGAGCTGGGCCGGAGCGAGCCGGTCGGCCATCCCGACCCCGAACGCATCAACGTGATGGGCGGCTCCATCGCCATCGGCCACCCCTTCGGCGCCACCGGAGGCCGTGTCACCCTGACCCTCCTCCACGAGATGGCGCGGAGGGACGTGCAGTTCGGGCTCGTGACCGTGTGCGCCGCGGGGGGCCTCGGCTTCGCGATGGTGCTGGAGCGGCGGTAGCGCCATGTCCTCGCATCCGACCCGCCTGCACGCACGCGCTCATCTGCTGGGAGGCCGCATCACCCTGGAGCTGCTGGACACCCGCAAGTCCGTGCGGCTAGAGTAGTACATCATCATCCTCATCGCGATCGAGATCGTGCTCTTCCTCTGGGATCTCTTCGGCCACCCGTGAACGGCTCGATGCGGGACCTGACGATCCTCCTGTCCCTGCTCTCGGCCGCCTGCCGCCCCACGCCTCCTCCTCCCATGACCAGCCCCGTGCAGGGGAGGATGTTCGAGCATTTCGCCCTGGCCCGGGACCTCCGGGTCTTCGCGGCGAACGGGGACCTCGCGCGCCTGCACGTGACCGCCGCCGAGCTCGCCGGTCTCGAGGAGACATGGGGGATGCCGCCCGGCGCCGAAGCCCACCTGGAGCGCGTGCGCGCGGCGGCCCGCCTGGCAGCCGCCGCCGAGTCGAGCGGTGCGGCCGCCGCGGCCGTCGCCGAAGTCGCGCAGGCGTGCGGCGACTGCCATCTCACGAACGACGCCACGCTGGGTGAGCGGTTCCAGGTGGCGGCTCCCCTAGTGGACGATCCCGCGATCCGGCACACGAACTACCTGTCCTGGGTCTCGCGCCTGTTGTGGGACGGGCTGGTGGGACCCTCGGAACGGATGTGGCAGACGGGCGCCCAGGCGCTGGCCGGCGCGGAAGGCTTGCCGACGCCACGCGTCGGAACGGTGCCCGCCGGGGACATCGAGCGCGCCGGTGCGACGTTGCACGACCTGGGTGCCCGCGCACTCACCGAGAACGACGCGCGGGAGCGGGTCCGCCTCCTGGCCGACATCTGGACCACCTGCGCGGACTGTCACACGCAGGCCGGGGTGCGTTAGGGCATGTAAAGAAATAACTGCTTGATTGTGACGGGTCCAGGTGCTAAGCTGCGGCATGGGCACCGACGTGCTACGAGAGAAATACACGGCGCTGGCACCCGTGTTGACCGAACG
>Ga0307423_1000231_pt1 | contig 37528 bp, 30 predicted proteins | sample SalMarWE160310MG_FD_202154 | JGI IMG/M metagenome (GOLD analysis project Ga0307423, IMG submission 202154) | Salt marsh sediment microbial communities from the Plum Island Ecosystem LTER, Massachusetts, United States - WE1603-10 | ecosystem: Environmental > Aquatic > Marine > Intertidal zone >... | reverse complement strand
AAAGCTCCCGGGAGGGACCCGACTCCACCACCCGCCCCAGGTACATGACGGCGATCCGGTTGCTGACGAGCTCCACCAGGGGGAGATCGTGGGCGATGAACAGGTAGGTGAGCCCCATGTCCCGCTGCAGCTCGAGGAGGAGGCTCACGACCTGCGCCTGGATCGAGACGTCGAGCGCGCTCACGGGCTCGTCGAGGATCAGCAGGTCGGGCTCGACCGACAGCGCCCGAGCGATCCCCAGCCGCTGCCGCTGACCGCCACTCAGCTCGTGCGGATACCGGCGTTGGTGCTCTGGCCCGAGGCCCACGCGCTCCAGGAGCTCGGTCACCCTGGCCGCCGGATCGGGGCCACCCAGTCCGTGCACCTTCAGAGCCTCGCTCAACGCCTCGCCCGCCGTCATGCGCGGATTCAGCGCGCCCGCAGGATCCTGCAGAACGATCTGAGCCCGACCCCGGAATCGCTTCAGGCCCTCCGGGCCCAGGGCCCTGACGTCGATTCCGTCGAAGCTGACCTCTCCTGCGGTGGGCTCCGAGAGTCGGAGCACCGTCCGAGCCACCGTGGACTTGCCGCAACCGGATTCGCCCACCAGTCCCAGTGTCTCCCCCGCCCAAAGGTCCAGATCGACGTCCCGAACGGCCCGCACCGCTCCACCCCGCCTGCCGAAGAAGCCTTCGCGGGCCGGATAGTCCTTCACCAGCCCCCGCACGCGCAGCAGGGGGTCGCCGGAGCGGTCCACCGGCGGACGGATCTCGGACATCTCGCTCACGCCAGGCCCTCCCCCTCGAAATCGCCCCACGGCTGCGCCAGCCAGCACCGTGCGGTGCGGCCCGCTCCAGGAAGGGGGATGAGCTCCGGCTCGTGGACGCACGTGGCGAAGGCCAACGGGCAGCGCGGGCGAAAGCGGCATCCGTCGGGCCACGCCGTGGGCTCGGGCACCGTCCCCGGAATCGCCCGCAGGCGCCCGTCGCCGAGCCCCTCGCCGTCGCTGGGCCCTACGTTTCCGCCGGAGGGAAGCGCCTCGAGGAGGGCACGCGTGTAGGGGTGTGCGGGGTGGCGGAAGACAGCTGAGACGGCGCCGGTCTCCACGATCCTGCCCGCGTACATCACCGCCACCCGGTCGCAGATCTCCGCAACCACCGCCAGGTCGTGGGTGATGAGGATCATCGCCATCTCGCGCTTGGCCTTCAGGGCCCTCAGCAGCTGCAGGATCTGCGCCTGGACGGTCATGTCGAGCGCGGTGGTCGGCTCGTCGGCGACGAGGAGGGCCGGCTCGCACGCCAGCGCCATCGCGATCATCACGCGCTGGCTCATCCCGCCGGAGAGCTGATGGGGATAGTCGTCCACCCGCATTCCGGGGTCGGCGATGCCTACCTCCTCGAGGCGGCGCACCGCCTCCGCCCGGGCGGCCGCCCGGTCCATCCCGCGGTGGAGGGCGAGCACCTCCGCGATCTGCTCTCCCACCGAGAAGACGGGATTCAACGAGGCCGCCGGCTCCTGGAAGATCATCGATATCTCGTTGCCACGGACGCTGCGCATCCGCTCGGGCGACGCGCTCACCAGCTCCTCGCCGCGCAGCCGGATCGAGCTGCCCTCCACGATGCGCCCCTTCCCCCCGACCAGGCCGAGCATCGAGAGCGACGTGACCGTCTTTCCGCACCCCGACTCCCCGACGATGCCGAGCGTCTCGCTGGAATCGACGTGGAAGGACACGCCGTCGACCGCGCGTACCAGACCCCGCTCGGTGTCGAACCAGGTGCGCAGGTCGGTGACCTCGAGGAGGTGCGATTCGGGTCCGGCGGTCACGGACGGTGCCTGGGGTCGAGCGCGTCGCGCAGGCCATCGCCCACGAGGTTGAACGAGAGCACGGTGATCACGATGGCGAAGCCCGGGAACGTCGACAGCCACCATGCGCCGAGGAGGTTGTTCCGGCCGTCCGCGACCATCGTGCCCCACGAGGGGGTCGGCGGCTGGATCCCTTGCCCCAGGAAGGACAGCCCCGCCTCGAGCACGATGGTGTCCCCGATCCCGAGCGTGGCGGCCACGATGACCGGGGCGAGCACGTTGGGGACGACGTGCCGCAAGATGATCCGCCGGCGGGAGTACCCCAGCGCCCTGGCCGCCTGGACGAACTCCCGCTCGCGCACGCCCAGCACTTCAGCGCGTACGATGCGGGCCGTGCTCGGCCACAGCGTGAGGCCCAGCACGACGACGATAAGGACGACGCTCGACTGGAAGAGCGCCACGACCGTGATCAGGAGCACCAGCCGTGGGAACGCGATGACCATGTCCACGAGACGCATCGTGGCGACGTCCACCCAGCCCCCCACGTAACCGGCCACCGCCCCCAGGAGCGTGCCGAGCGTCACGGCGATCCCGACCGCGAGGACCCCGATCCCCAGGGAGATCCGGGCCCCGTACAGGAGGCGGGAGAGGACGTCCCGGGCCGACTGGTCGGTGCCCATGAGGTGGACGGCGGACGGCCCCACCATCCGCTCGGTGAGGAGCTCCCCCGGGCGCAGCGGGTCGAAGGGCGCCAGCAGCGGCGCGACCAGCGCGACGAGGCCGAGCAGCAGGACCACCAACAGGCCGAGCCTGGCCGAGCGGTTCCGGGAGAATGAATCGAGGGTCGCGCGCCATCCACCGAAGCCGGCCGAAGCGCCGGCGGCGCGCGCCTGGAGGTCCCTCCACGACCAGGCCCAGGCCACGACCAGCCCTGCGACCACGGTCGCCACGGCGATGCGCTGCTCCCCCGTCCCGGCGGACGCCGCCACGACGCGACCCGGACGCGTGAGGACGAGCCAGAGGAACCACACCCAGACGGAGAGCGCGGCCAGACCGCCTCCCCACCGTCCCGCGAGGAGCTGGGGGAGGCCGGGGGCCACCGCGGACAACAGCCGCTCGAGGATGGGGGTGCGCCGTCCGATGGTCTCGTCAGCCATGGCGGATGCGCGGATCCACCACCGCGTACAACACGTCGGCCAGCAGGTTGCCGACGACCACCATCGCCGCGAAGAGGAAGCTCGTCGCCATGACCAGGGGGTAGTCCCGCGCCACGATCGCGTCCACGATCGCCTTGCCCATGCCCGGCCACGAGAAGACGTACTCGATGAAGACGGTCCCGCCGAAGAGGAGGGGGATGTACAGCCCCGCGAGCGTGATGACCGGGATGAGCGCGTTGCGCAGCGCGTGCTTGAAGACGACGGTGCGCTCAGGCAGGCCCTTGGCGCGGGCCGTGCGGATGTAGTCCTGCCGGACCACCTCCAGCATGCTCGACCGCATGAAGCGGGCGATGCCGGCGGTCAGCACGAGGGTGAGGGACACGGTGGGCAGCACGAGGTGCCACGCTCGGTCGAGGATCCGCCCGCCCAGGCCCAGGGACGCGTAGTCCATGGAGGTCATGCCCGACACCGGCAGCCAGAACGGCCAGTGCCACACGCTCCGGGCGAACACGCTGAAGACCAGCATGAGCATGAGCGCCAGCCAGAACGACGGCATGGAGTAGAAGAACAGCAACACGACGCTGAGCACCGAGTCCGTCTTCGAGTACTGGCGAGCCGCCTGCAGCGCGCCCAGGACGACCCCACCCACGAAGGAGAGGACGAGCGCGCATCCCGACAGCAGCAGCGTGTTGGGGAGGAACGTCCGGATCACGTCCAGCACCGGACGCCCGAAGGAGAAGCTGTAGCCGAAATCGCCCGTGAGCATCGCGCCCAGCCACTTCACGTAGCGCAGGAGCAGCGGCTGGTCCAGCCCGAAATTGGAGCGTATCCGAGCCACCACCTCCGCCGTCATGCCCGGCTGGATCAGGTACGTCGCCGGGTCGCCCGGCGCGATTGCCAGGACGAAAAACACAAGCGTGGCGATGCCCAGCAGGAGCGGTATCGCTCCCAGGATGCGGCGCGCCAGATAGCGGCTCATGGCGGCTTCATCCCGCCCGGTCGAGGGTACCTCGTGGAGCCGTGGGCGTCACCGCGCGGACGGATCCAGCCACCAGTCGTGGACGCCCACCCACTCGCCGCGCTTGTCGACCCTCACGTCGTGGACGCTCTTGCGGACGCCCGCGATGCGATCGACGAAGTACAGGAACGTGTAGGGCTGCTCCTCGACCAGGAGGCGCTGGTACTCGTCCCACAGCGGCTTCGCCGCGTCCCGGTCCACGACGGTCTGCAGCGTGTCCAGCATCCGATCCAGCTCCGGGTTGCGTGTCCCGGACAGCGCGAAGTCCCCCGAGAGGCGCCTGGAGTCGAACATGTCGCGGTCGTCCAGACGGAAGTCCATCACCCACGACAGGACGACCGCGTCGAAATCCTTCGCTTCCGTGAACAGCTGGGCCGTGAGCGTGGTCGCGTCCACCACGCGGGGGCGGATGTCGACGCCGATGTCGGCGAGCTGAGCCTGCATGAGCTCGGCGATGGTCTGCCTCTGTCGGGCGCCCTGGTTGTACTTCAGGGTGATGGTCAGGGGCTGGCCCGCCGCGTTCTCCCGCACCCCGTCGCCGTCGCGATCGATCCAGCCCGCCTCCTTGAGAAGCGCCCTGGCGCCGTCGGGGTCGTAGGGGGTGTCGGGCACGGCGTCGGGATCGTACTGCCAGTTCGTCGGGGTGACGGTGGAGTTGGCGATCTGCCCATATCCTCCGAGAACGGCCTGGACGATGCGCCTCCGGTCCACGCCCATCGTGAGCGCGGTGCGCACGCGCCTGTCCGCGAGCTGCGGACGGCGTGAGTTCCACGCGACGTACGCCACCTCCCGGTGGGTGAAGGTGATCAGGTCCACGTCGGGATCGGCCTGGATCTGTTTGGCCTGATCCGGCTGCGCCCCCACGTAGACCTGGATACCCCCGGTGAGCAGCTCGGTCAGGAGGGTCGTCTGCTCCGGAATGACCCGGTGCACGAGCCGGTCGACGAACGGTCTACCGCCCAGCTCCGCGGGGAAGGCCGGGTTGGCCTCGAACACCCAGCGTTCGTTCGGCCGGTGCTCGACGAAGACGAAAGGCCCGTTGCCCACCGGGCACTCCGAGTTGAAGGGGTGCTGCATGAGCCGCTCCGGCGGCACGTCGCCGAGGAGGTGCTCCGGGAGGATCGCCGTGGCCCGCCACGCATCGAGAAAGTCCGCGTGCGGGCGCAGATGGAAGGTGACCGTGGAGTCGTCGACCACCTCCACGCCCTCCGGACCCCGGTCGTACAGATCCCAATACGCCGGATTGGGGAATCCCGTCGCCGGGTCCGTGACGGTGCGGTAGGTGAAGGCCACGTCGTGAGCATCCGTGCGTACGCCGTCGTGCCAGTAGACGTCGCTGCGCAGGTGGAACGTGAGCGCGGTGGTGTCCGGGTTGACCTCCCAGGAGCGGGCCAGGTAAGGCTGTGGCACGAGGTCCGCGTCGTAGCGCACCAGGGTCATGAGCGATACGAATTGCTGGTACTGTGTCGCCGTGTAGCTGGTGACGATCGCCGCGTTCATGCCGCCCGGGAGGTCGGCCACCGTGCCCACCACCACCGTCCCTCCGTAGCGCGGATCGGCCGGAACCGAGTGCTCGGCTGCCGCGCGCTCGACGTAGGCCGTCACCCGAGGCCGGACCTCGGCGCAGAACCCCGCGAACGCGTCCGCCCCGACGGGTTCGCGCCCGCCGCAGGCGATGGCGGCGGGTAGTCCCAGCACCCCCAGGCGGGTCCAGATCCTGCGCCTGCGCACCATCCGTGGACTCCCTCTCATGACGCGTCCTTCCTCAGCGACGCCAGGTCCAGGTGTCGCGAGCGTACCGATCCTCTTCCAGCAGGTCCGCCCGCCGTGTCTCCGTGGGACGATAGTCACCCTCGTTCCACGTGCCGCCCAGCGCAAGGCGCAACGCCCCGGCGAGCGCGGCGACCACCTCCGCCGTCCCGACTCCTCGTCCGAGCAGCTCCTCGACCGTGGCCGGAGGGGACGATCCCTCCACCCCGCCCGTCAGGCGCGTCAGCGCCGCCTGGTCGCCCCGCAGGATCACCGAGCCGTGCTGGAGCATCACCCCCCCCACCCGCGCCTGCGCGCTGCCCACCAGCTTTCGCCCACCCGCCACCACCTCCCCGGGCGCCGGCGTCTGGAAGCAGGGCCCCGCGTCGGGCGCCAGCACCGAGCAGCCCTCGGCCACCGCGGCCGGGACGCCGAGGGAGCGCAAGCCTGCCACCAGCCCTTCGTGGATCGCCCTGTACGCCGAGCGCACACCCCCGAGGGCTCGGGCCGGGACGACCACGCAGTACGTGACTTCGTCGGCGTGCAGCACGGCCCGCCCCCCCGTCGGGCGGCGCACGAAGCCGAGGCCCTCGGCCGCGGCCGCGGAGCGGTCGTAGAGCCCCGCGGCCGGCTCGTTGCGGCCGAAGGAGACGGTGGGGGGATCCCACGCGTAGAGGCGCAGCACGCCCTCTCCCGCTGGGAGGCCTTCGGCGAGCGCGTGGTCGAGGGCCATGTTGCGCGCGCCGGCGCGCGGCGCATCGTCGATCACGAGGCGCCAGCGCAGGGCGGTGCCGGATTCAGAACTCGTAGCTGTCCCCGGGTTCCACGACACGGACTTCGGCGGCGCTGCCCACCTTCCGCCGGAACTCCTCCGGATCCTGCGCGATCACCGGCCACGTGTTGTAGTGGATCGGGATGACGACCTTCGGCTGGATCATCTCGACCGCGCGAGCCGCGTCTTCCGGCCCCATCGTGAAGTTGTCGCCGATGGGCAGCAGCGCCACGTCCACTCTGCCCTTCAGGAGCTGGAAGTCCATGATCAGCGCGGTATCGCCGGCGTGGTAGAAGCGCTTGCCGCCGAACTCGATCAGGAAGCCGGCGCAGTCAGTGGTGTGCGTCCCGCTGTCGTCTCCGGCGACCGAGCCCGTGTGTAGTGCGGGCGTGAGCTTGACGCGGCCGAAGGGGAAGTCGTGAGCTCCACCGATGTTCATCCCGTGCCCGCTCTCGACTCCCTTCTCCCCGCAGAAGCTCACGAGCTCGAAGGTCCCGATCACGGTCGCGCCCGTGCGCTTGGCCAGCGGGATGCAGTCCGAGAAGTGGTCGAAGTGACCGTGGGAAACCAGGATGTAGTCGGCTTCGATGTCGTCCACCGTGAGCTCGGTGGCTGGGTTGTCGGCGAAGAAGGGGTCGATGACCAGCTTCGTGCCGTCGTCGGTCTCCAGGGTGCAGGCGGAGTGGCCGTGGTAGCTGAGTTTGGCCATGGATGGTCGATCCTCGTGCTGAAGTCTCGTCCCCGGAATCTGGCCACTCGGGGGGACCAGGGGGACCCCCCGGGGCGCGACCGGCGCGCGCCCCGGGGGATCCCGCATCGAGGACCTACTCCGCCCCCGCCTCCGCGTATTCCTCCAAAGGAGGACAGGCGCACACGAGGTTCCGGTCGCCGTAGGCGTTGTCCACGCGGCGGACCGGGGGCCAGAACTTGTTGTCGCGGGTCCACGGGGCCGGATACGCCGCCTGGGAGCGCGGGTAGGCGTGGCTCCACTCGTCCGCGGTCACCATCGCTGCCGTGTGGGGCGCGTTCCTGAGGGCGTTGTCCTCGGGGTGGGCGATCCCCATCTCGACCTGCTGGATCTCGGCTCGGATCGAGATGAGCGCGTCGCACATCCGGTCGAGCTCGTCCTTCGGCTCCGACTCAGTCGGCTCGATCATGAGCGTCCCCGGCACCGGGAAGGACACCGTGGGCGCGTGGAAGCCGTAGTCCATGAGCCGCTTCGCCACGTCCTCCTCGGTGATCCCCGTGGCCTTCTTGAGCGGGCGCAGGTCCACGATGAACTCGTGGGCGACCAGGCCGCCCTCCCCCCGGTACAGGACGTGGAAGTGCTCCTCCAGCCGCTGCGCCATGTAATTGGCGTTGAGGACCGCCACCTCCGACGCCCGCCTTACCCCGCGGGCGCCCAGCATCGCGATGTACGCCCAGGAGATGACCAGGATGCTGGCGCTCCCCCACGGGGCCGCCGAAACCGGCGTGATGGCCTTGGCGCCACCCACGCGGTGCACGGGGTGGCCGGGCAGATAGGGGGCGAGCTTGTCGTTGCAGCAGATGGGGCCCATCCCCGGTCCGCCGCCACCATGCGGGATCGCGAACGTCTTGTGCAGGTTGATGTGGCAGACGTCGGCACCGTAGTCACCCGGACGGGCCAGGCCCACCTGCGCGTTCAGGTTCGCTCCGTCGAGGTAGACCAGGCCGCCGTGGTCGTGGATGATCGCGCACACGTTGCGGACGCCCTTCTCGAACACGCCGTGCGTGGACGGATAGGTGATCATGAGCGCCGCGAGCCGGTCCTCGTGCTGTTTCGCCTTGGCTTCAAGGTCGGCGATGTCGACCTTGCCCTCGTCGTCCGTGGCCACCACCACGACCTTCATGCCGGCCATGACCGAGCTCGCGGGGTTGGTGCCGTGGGCGGACGCAGGGACGAGGCACACGTTCCGCTCCACGTCCCCCCGATCCTCGTGGTAGGCCCGGATCACCAGGAGCCCCGTGTACTCGCCCTGGGCCCCGGAGTTGGGCTGGAGCGAGCACGCCTGGAAGCCCGTGATCTCGCACAGCCAGCGCTTGAGATCGTCGAAGATCTCGAGGTAGCCCTTTGCCTGATCCAGGGGCGCGAAGGGGTGGAGGCGGCCGAACTCCGGCCAGGTCACCCCCTCCATCTCGGTGGTCGCGTTGAGCTTCATCGTGCACGAACCCAAGGGGATCATGCTCTGGTTCAGCGACAGGTCGCGCGATTCCAGCTTGTGCAGGTACCGCAGCATCTCCGTCTCGGAGTGGTACCGGTTGAAGACCTCGTGCGTCAGGTAGTCCGACGTGCGCCGCAACGCCACGGGGAGCTCGGGCGCGGGCGTCGCGGCCGCCAGGCCGCGCGCGTCGAAGCTCGCCTCGGCACCGCCGTTGAAGACGGCGAAGAGGTCGTCCAGATCGTCCGGACGCACGCTCTCGTCGAGCGCGACGCCCAGGGTGCCGTCCCCGAAGTCACGGAGGTTGATCCGCCGCCCTTCGGCCTCCTTCAGCACGGTGTCCGTGCCTCCGGCGGGGCGGACGCGGATCGTATCGAACCAGACGGGGGTGAGCACCTCGTGCCCGAGGTCGGCCAGCCCGCGCGCCAGCACGGCGGTCAGTTCGCGCACCCGCCGGGCGATCGCGCGGATCCCCTCCGGGCCGTGGTACACGGCGTACGCCCCGGCCATGATCGCGAGGAGGACCTGCGCGGTGCAGATGTTGGAGGTGGCCTTCTCCCGTCGGATGTGCTGCTCCCTGGTCTGGAGCGCCATGCGCAACGCCGGATTGCCGTCGGCGTCCACGCTCACGCCGATGATGCGACCCGGCATCTTCCTCTTGAAGGCGTCCCGCGCGGCCATGTACGCCGCGTGCGGCCCGCCGAAGCCCATGGGTACACCGAAGCGCTGGGTGTTGCCGACCGCGATGTCGGCGCCCCACTCCCCCGGAGGCGCGAGCAGCGCGAGGGACAGGAGGTCGGCCGCCGCGACCACCACGGCTCCCGCCGCGTGGGCGCGCTCCGCGAAGCCCCGGTAGTCCAGCACGCAGCCGTCCGTCGCGGGATACTGGACGAGGGCCCCGAACACCCCGTCCAGGTCGGCGGTCTCGTGGTCGCCCACGACCACTTCGATCCCGAGCGGCCATGCGCGGGTCTTCACGACGTCGATCGTCTGCGGGTGGCACAGCTCCGACACGAAGAAGCGGTTCGCGTCGCCGCGAGCTTCCTGGTGCGCGAGGTGCATCGCCTCGGCCGCGGCGGTCGCCTCGTCCAGGAGGGAGGCATTGGCGATCTCCAGACCGGTAAGGTCGATCACCATGGTCTGGTAGTTCAGGAGGGCCTCGAGGCGCCCCTGCGAGATCTCGGCCTGGTAGGGCGTGTACTGCGTGTACCAGCCGGGATTCTCCATGATGTTCCGGAGGATCACGCCGGGTACCACGGTGTCGTGGTACCCCATCCCCAGGTACGAGCGGAAGACCCGGTTCGCCGACGCACGGTCCTTCAGGACGCGCAACAGCTCGGACTCGGGCAGCGGCTCGGGGAGCGCGAGCTCGGAGCGGTGGTGGATCGCCTCGGGGACCACCCGCTCCATGAGGGCGTCGAGGGAGTCGTAGCCCACCGCGTCTAGCATCGCCCTGAGCTCCCCGGCGTCGGGGCCGAGGTGACGGTGCTCGAATCCGGCCGGGACATCTATGCGCGTCGGCATGTTCGTCGTGCTCGCGAATGGAGAACGGGCCGCGCCGCCGTTGGGCGAGGACGCGGCCCTTTACCTGCTTCCATGACGGCCGTTCCGCCGCTACTCGCCCACGTGCTCCGCGTAGCCGGCGGCATCCATGAGGACTTTGAGGTCGGACTCGTCGGCCACCTTGATCTTGATCATCCACCCGGCCCCGTAGGGCTCGTTGTTGACCAGGGACGGGTCGTCGTCCAGCGCCGAGTTGGCCTCGACCACCTCCCCCGCCACCGGGCAGTACAGGTCGCTCACGGCCTTGACGGCCTCGATGGTCCCGAAGGTGTCCATCTTCCCGAAGGACGTGCCCGGCTCGGGGAGCTCTACGAAGACGACGTCCCCGAGCTCGCCCTGCGCGTAGTCGGTGACGCCGACGAAGTAGACGCCGTCCTCGTCGGTGCCCTTCAGGTACTCGTGCTCCTCGGTGTAGAGGAGATCGGCCGGGATGTCGGACATGTGCTCTCTCCGGGCGTGAAACCGGGGTGGGATCGAAGGCTGGCCCGGCAGGTCGCCATCTCGCTCGACGACCTGCTCGGGACCTGACGATGCCTGGGTTTTGACCGGGCGTCAACCCTCGTACTTTGGCCTTTGCCACCGTGGTTTTCGGCCCTCCCTCGGGATCGGTCTCCATGCAGCGCACGCAGCGGCTCGATGCCCTCGTCGCACCTCTACGCGACGATGTCGTCTCCGGCGCGTCCGAGCTCGCGCGAGGGGCCGCGGACGTCCTCCGTCGGGCGGTCGAGACGGAGCTCACCCCCGGGACGGACGTGCGAGCCCTGGTAGCGGACGTGGGCCGGCGCATCCTGGACGCCCAACCGGCCATGGCGCCCCTGGTGGCGCTGGTGGCCGAGGCGCTTCGCGCGGCCACCGGCGCACCGGCCCCCGAGGAGGCGCGGGACGCCGTGCGCAAGGCCGCGGAAGGCTTCACGGCGGGGATGGAGGCGAGGGCCCCTGCTCTGGCGGCACGTGCCGCGGAGCTCCTCCCGCGCGAGGGCGACGTCCTCACGTTGTCGTCTTCCTCCACGGTGCTCCGAGCCCTGCTCCACGACCGGGAGGCCAGGCAAGGGCGGGTCGTCGTCCTGGAGAGTCGTCCGGCGGGGGAGGGGAGGGACACGGCCCGCTCGCTGGCCGCGGCGGGCGTCCCGGTGCTCTTCGCGGTGGACGCGGCTGCCAGCTCCATGGTCACGTCCTGTACGGCCGTGCTCCTCGGGGCCGACTCGATCGGCGACCGGGGCGTGGTGAACAAGGTAGGGAGCCTGGCCGTCGCCCTTTCGGCGCAGCGGGTGGACGTCCCGGTGCTGGTGGCGGCGGATTCCTCGAAGATCCTCCCCCCGGGCTTCCCCCAGCACCTCGCCGACGACCGTCCCGCGGAGCAGGTGTGGGCGGCCCCGGCCGGCGTGACGGTGTGGAACCGGTATTTCGAGGGCGTTCCACTCGACGCCGTCACGTGGGTGATCACCGAAGGGGGGCCCATGCGGCCCGAAGAGCTGGAGCGCCGTCGGCGGGGGCTCGACGTGCCCGACGAGCTGAGGGCGTGGGCACGCGCCCGGTCCGGCCAGACCCCGCGATTGGCGCGGTAGTTGTAGATTTCCGGAACGAACCGAGATTCGCACCGGGGGTACCGTGGCCCCGGAGGCGACACGATCCGCCTCAACCGCCCGAGCCATGTCGACCGTTCTCACAGATGCGCGCCCGGCCCTGACTACGCTCAGCGAGCAGGAGCTCCTGTTCCGCGAGGCGGTGCGCGACTTCGCCACCTCCGAGGTCGCGCCCAGGGTCATGGCCATGGACGAAGCCCAGGAGCTTGACCCGGCGCTCGTCCGCCAGCTCTTCGAGCTCGGGCTCATGGGCGTGGAGATTCCGGACGTGTACGGGGGCACCGGCGCGGACTTCTTCACCTCCGTGCTGGTCGTCGAGGAGCTGTCCCGCGTCGATCCCTCCATCGCCGTGCTGGTGGACGTGCAGAACACGCTCGTGATCAACGCCATCCTGCGCTGGGCCTCCGACGACCTGAAGTCGCGCTACTTCCCTCGACTCGCCACCGACACGGTCGGCGCGTACGCGCTGTCCGAGGCCGGCAGCGGCTCGGACGCCTTCGCCCTGGCCTGCCGGGCCACCCCGGACGGCGACGGTTGGAGGCTCTCCGGTCGGAAGATGTGGATCACCAACGGGAGGGAGGCCGGGATCTACATCGTCTTCGCCACGGTCGATCCGGACGCGGGCTACAAGGGCATCACGGCCTTCGTGGTGGAGCAGGAATTCGACGGCTTCGAGGTCGGAAAGAAGGAGGACAAGCTGGGGATCCGCGCGTCGTCCACCACGGAGCTGGTGCTCGACGACGTCTTCGTCCCCGTGGAGAACGTGCTCGGCGAGGTCGGGAAGGGGTACAAGGTGGCGATCGAGACGCTCAACGAAGGGCGCATCGGCATCGGCGCCCAGATGATCGGCCTCGCGCAGGGCGCGCTCGACCACACGGTCCGCTACGTCCAGGAGCGGGAGCAGTTCGGGCGCGCGATCGCCTCGTTCCAGGGCGTGCAGTTCCAGCTCGCGGAGATGGCCACCGACATCGAAGCCGCCCGCCTCCTCGTGTACAACGCGGCCCGCCTGAAGGACGCGGGACAGCCCTTCCTGACCCAGGCGGCGATGGCGAAGCTCTTCAGCTCGGAGGCCGCGCAGCGCGTCGCGTCCCGGTGCATCGACCTCTTCGGCGGGTACGGCTTCACCAAGGAGTATCCCGTGGAGAAGCTCTATCGCGACGCGAAGATCGGCACCATCTATGAGGGGACGTCGAACATGCAGAAGCAGACCATCGCCAAGATGCTCGTGAAGTGAAGCGTCCCGCTGCGCACCCCGTTCAGGAAGCCATGCCGTGCTGACCCCCGTCTCCTCTCTCGCCCTCTTCACGTTCGGGATCGGGGAGATGATCCTGGTCCTGGCGGTGATCATGCTCCTGTTCGGTGCGAAGAAGCTCCCGGGGCTCGCCCGGGGCCTCGGCGAGGGGATCCGCAACTTCAAGGGCGAGCTCAAGCCACCGCCCGACGACGACTCCGACGAGCGCGAGTGAACGGAGCGCTCTCCCGGGTGGTCGTCGTGCTCGACCACCCGAAGGACGTCGTGAACATCGCCGGGGTCGTCCGGGTGATGATGAATTTCGGGCTCTCCGGGCTACGCCTCGTACAGCCGGACGACTTCGACCCGTACCGCATCGAGGGCATCGCCCACCGGAGCACGCCGCTCATCGAGTCGGCCACGCTCCACGACACCCTCACGGACGCCGTCGCCGACTGCTCCTGGATCGTGGGAACCACGGCCCGCGCGCGTACCGCCGGCCGAAACTACGCCCGCCCCGGTGAAGTGGCCGGCGACATCGTCGGAAAGGCAGCGAGTGGGCGGGTCGGGATCGTGTTCGGACGGGAGGACAAGGGGCTGTCGAACGAAGCGCTCGACCTGTGCCACGCGGCAGCGATCATCCCAACGCACCCGGAGTATTCGTCTCTCAACCTCGCACAGGCCTGCCTGGTGATGGCCTACGAGACGTTCCTGGCGGCCGAGACGGCGCCGGAGGAGCTTCCGCGGGGGCGACGCGCGACGAGAGCGCCGACCGCCGAGGAGCTGGAGCAGACCTACGCCGCGCTGGAGCAGGGCCTGGGTGCCATCGAGTTCTTCAAGGCACGCAAGCCGGCGGCGGTGATGCGGACCCTGCGCACGCTGTTCGCGCGGGCGGAGCCGGACCTCCGGGAGGCCCGCCTGCTGGCGGCGGTAGGCTACGAGATCGGCCACTACATCCAGCGCCTGCGGGACGCATCCGACGACGCCTGATTCCATTGTTGTAAGCGTCTCCGGCGCCGCCTATCTTGGGGGAATCGAAGACTCGGACACGAGCCGCCCTCCTCCCGTGGCGGCTTCCCGGTAGAGTTCCACCCATGCCCGCATCGGACGCGCCCTCCGAGCGTACGACCGTTGGGGACCGCTACCGCGTTCTCCTCGACATCGGTCGCACGCTCGCGGGGACCCTGAGCTCGGACAACCTCTACGCGGCAATCCATCACGAGACGGCTCGCGTGCTGGAAGCGGCGGGCTTCTACATTTCCCTGTACGACCAGGCCCGCGACTTCGCTACCATCGTCTACTTCGCCGACCGGGCCGAGGTGAAGCGAGCCGAGATCAGCTACCGCGGCTCCGACAGCGAGGTCATCCGTTCCCGGCGACCCGTGCTCGTGAAGGACCGGCTGGACGACCGCAAGCTGCTCCACCTGGGCGAGGACGAGAGCGAGATCACGCGCTCTGCGATCTCCGCGCCGATGGTCAACAAGGGCCGCCTTCTCGGTGCCATCAGCGCGCAGAGCTACCAGCCGAACGCCTACGACGGCGAGGACATGGATCTGCTCCGCGGGATCGCAGACCTCGCCGCGGTCGCGGTGGACAACGCGATCCACGTCGAAGAGCTGGAACGGCGCCGTCTCGAGGCCGAGCAGATCGAGGAGATCGGGCGGGGGCTCGCCAGCTCGCTCAACCCCACCGAGGTGCTCGCCAAGGTCATCTCGGCCGTGAACGACGTCCTCACCGTCGATGGATGCTCGGTCTGGCTGTGCGACGGACCGGCGAGCGAGGTGGTGCGGGTGTCGCAGTCCGGCGGTGCGGTCGCGCTCCCCCACGGACTCGCCTGGGAGTTGGAGGGCCCGCTCGCCGATCGGCTTCTTATCGAGAGAAAGGCGGTCGTGATCGACGACCTCGCCAACGACTCGGTGGTTCCCGCGCACGTGGGCGAGCACCTTCGAGCCGGGTCCGGCATGGGCGTGCCGCTCATGGTGGGAGGCCAGGTGGTGGGTGTGCTCACGGCCGGCAGCCGCAGACCCCGACACTTCGGTCAGGACGACACCGCCGCGCTCCAGCGGCTCGCCAGCCAGGCTTCCGTCGCACTCGAGAACGCGCGCCTGCACGCGAACCTCCAGGCGCTCTCCCTCACGGACCCCCTGACCGGGCTGCCCAACCGGCGCCGCCTGCAGATCCACCTGGACAAGGAAGTGGCGGCGGCACGCCGCGGCCGGCCCCTCGTCGTGGTCCTCTTCGACCTCAACGACTTCAAGGTCGTCAACGACACCCTGGGTCACGTGGCCGGCGACGACATCCTACGAGCCTTCGGACAGATCCTGGACGACGAGAACCGCTCGATGAACCTCGTCGCCAGGTACGGGGGCGACGAGTTCGTGTCGATCCTCACCGACACGGACGTAGAGGGAGCGCACCTCTACATCGAGCGCGTGCGCGAACGCATGGCCCAGGACCCCATCATGGGGCCGCGGGGCGTGACGACGAGCACCGGCATCGCGGAGTTCGATCGCGAGACGATGACGACCATGGACGACATCATCCACGCGGCCGACGCGGACATGTACCGCTCCAAGAACCGCCATAACGCCGACCGACAGGCGGCTTCCTCCTGATCCCCGTCGGCGCCGTCCACCCGTGAGCCGCGTCACCCCTCGGGACCTGGTCCGCGAGCTCCTCGACTACGCGGTCGACCTGGCTCACCGGGCGGGCGACCTGACCCTTCGCCACTACGGACATCTCGTCGACTACGACGCCAAGGGGGACGGCAGCCCGGTCACGATCGCCGACCGCGAGGCCGAGGAGCTCATCCGGGGCGGGATCGCCGAGCGCTATCCGGGCCACGGGGTCCTCGGGGAAGAGTTCGGCGAGACCGACTCCGGCGCGCGGGTGCGCTGGATCCTCGACCCGATCGACGCGACGCGCTCGTTCATGCGAGGGGTTCCGCTCTACGGCGTGCTCATCGGGGTCGAAGTCGATGGGGAGCCCGCTGTCGGAGTCGCCCATTTCCCGCCCCTGCGGGAGACGGTGGCCGCCGGGCGGGGCCTCGGGTGCACGTGGAACGGGGAGCCCTGCCACGTGTCCGCCGTGGCCACCATCGAGGAGGCGCTCGTGCTCACGACCGACGTGGAGCGCGTGCTGTCGAGCCCCGCCGATCCCGGGTGGCGAGGACTCCAGCGGCGCGCGGCCTTCTCACGCACCTGGGGCGACTGCTACGGCCACTCCCTGGTGGCGACCGGAAGAGCGGAGGTCATGGTGGATCCGGTCATGAAGCCGTGGGACGCGGGTCCGTTCCTGACCATCCTGACGGAGGCCGGGGGCCGCTTCACGACGCGCGAGGGCCGCGCCACCATCCACGGAGGCTCGGGCATCAGCACCAACGGCACGCTGCACGACGAGGTCCTGCGAGCGCTGACCGGCGCCGGGGGCTGAGCCGGTCGGGTCCGGCGGTCGTCACTCCCGCACGATCTCGTAGGCCCGGACCGACTCCACCTCCAGCTCGTCCCTGAAGACGCCAAACACTTTCGCGCCTCGCACCGCGTACGCCTGGAAGCCCTCCGGCGTGCGCACCGTGGCCACGAGCGCCCCTCCGGCGTCGAACACCAGCCAGCGGCGCTCGGGTGGGCGGGAGAAGCCTCTGACGGCGAGCTCGCCGGGATGCTCGCCGGCCCAGATCCGACCGCTGTCGGCGATCAGGATGTCGGCGTAGGGCGGCACCCGCTCCGCTCGCGGGATCCGCTCGATCATCTTTCGGCTCTCGGCCTGCGCCGCCTCGGGCACGAAGGACAGCATGGCATCCGTCCAGGCAGCGACCATCTCGGGCGTCACCGACCGGTCCGTGTCGGGCCAACGCACGATCCGCTCAAGCTCTCCGGAGAACGCGTAAAGCCTGATCTCCGGCGCATCCGCCGTCCCAACCACGAGGTGGTCCGGCGTCGTGGCGGCGCAGGTGTGGGCGCCGAACGCGACCATGCCGAGGCCGAGATCGTTGCTGAACATCTCGTCGCCGGGGAAGGGACCGAGCCTGCCCAGGTCCTCCCCCGCCGGTCCGACGAGGTGCGCGTCGGCCTCGAGACGGTACACGCCCTTCCCGGGACCGATGTTGGCCACCGTGAACAGGACGAATGTTCCCCCCGCTGTGGAGAGGAGGCGCGTCCGCCCCTCGACCGAGGGAGCCGCGAGGTCACGCAGGCTCGCTCCACGGGCGTACACGCCGTCCGTGGTGAAGACCGAGATCCGCTGCCGCTCGGGATCCCAGACCACGACGGAGTCGCCAGGCAGGACCAGGACCGACCCTATGCTCGAGAACTCCCCCGGGCCCTCGCCCTCCCTTCCCAGTGTCGCCAGCAACGTCCCGTCTTCATCGATCAACAGGACGCGTGGGGGGCTCCCGTTCGCCACGGCCACCCCCCCGTCGTCCAGCGGGACCACGTCCCGCACGCCGAAGAGGGTCAGGTCGCCCCCCGCGTCCGTCCCGACCTCGACGGCCGGCTCGGTCGAAAGCGACCACGATACCGATGCCTCCATGGCACTGGGCAGGTTCGTGACGATCGTGACGCCGGAGCTGTCCGCGAAGGTCACTGCCCTGGGAAGGTCGCGGTCGGTGCAGGCGTTCCACCCCGCCCACGCGATCAGCGGCAGGAGCACCCGCGCGCGCATCCCCGTCCACAGCCGTCCCGAGATCTGCACCATGCGACAGCTTACGGTCGGGAGCCGACGGCCGCCACGGCGAGCTCCTCCCCTTGCCGTCCGCTCACCGTGCGTGTAAACGTCGGGCCTCGTCCTGCCCATCCGTTCGCCGATCCAGGTCATCCAGAGCTCCCCGTGAACCCATTCGCCCTCCCCCCTGCGGATGTGCTCGCCAAGGCCGCACTCCCGGCAGCCATCCAGGAAGCCGCCACCGGTCCGGTCAGCACCACGGGCCCGGTATCGCAGGGCATCGTGGCCATCGTGATCGTTGCGCTCTTCGTGCTGCTCGCCCGCGAGGCGGCGCACCGCGTCCTGATCGCCATGGTGTGCGCAGCGATCCTCTGGCTCGTCACCTATCTGACACCGTGGCACCTCATCAGCTTCGACAGCGCGGTGCGCGCCCTCGACATGAACGTCATCATGCTCCTCGCGGGCATGATGGCCGTAGTCGGCGTATTGCGCTCCACCGGCGCGTTCGAATGGGCCGTCGCGCGGCTGCTCGTCCGGGCGCGCGGGCGACCGCGCCTGGCGGCGCGGCTCATCACCTGGTTCACGGGCATCACCTCGGCGTTCCTCGACAACGTCACCACGGTCATCTTCGTCACGCCGATGGCCGTCGGGCTCTCCAGGAAGATGCGCCTCGCCCCGGTGGCGCTCCTCCTGCCCATGGTCGTGGCCTCGAACATCGGTGGAACCGCCACGCTCATCGGCGACCCCCCGAACGTCATGATCGGATCCGGCGCGCACCTGAGCTTCCTCGACTTCATCGTGAACCTCACGGCGCCCGTGCTCGTGATGATGGTGGTGATGCAGGCCTACATCTCCTGGTACTACAAGGACGAGTACGCGGAGGCCGCCGCGAGCGTGCCGGACGAGCCCGTGGAGGAGGTGCCGCTGGCCGATCCCGCGCTCTTCCGCTGGATGGTCGCGATATGCGCCGGGATCCTCGTGGGCTTCCTCACGCACTCGCTGACCGAGACGCCGGTGGCCGTGCCCGCCATGATCGGCGCAGCGTGCGCGCTCCTGGTCCAGGACCGGATGTACGTCCGGACGCACCACCCTACGGCGCACGAGCGCGCACACGGCGTCCTCGAGGTCATCGAGAAGGACATCGAATGGCCCACGCTCAGCTTCTTCGTCTTCCTCTTCATCATCGTGGGTGCGGCCGTCGAGACCGGGCTCATCCACTCGGTGGCGCGGGGGATGGCTTGGAGCATCAGCGCCGTCCACACGGGACTCGGTCTGACCGACGAGGGCACGCTGGTGTTCGCCGCGATCTTCATCTGCGTGCTGTCGGCGATCCTGTCGGCCTTCATCGACAACATCCCCTACGTCGCCGTCAGCATCCCCATCATCCACCAGCTCATCCCCACGCTCTCCGGGGAAACGAGCGTGCTGTGGTGGGCCCTGGCGCTCGGGGCTTGCCTGGGCGGCAACGCCACGGTGGTGGGGGCGTCCGCGAACGTGACCACCGTCGGGCTCGCCGAGAAGGACGGTGTGCGCATCGGCTTCCGCGAGTACAGCCGCTTCGCGGCGCCCATCGCCACGCTGACGATCCTGATCTCGTCGGCCTACCTGGCCGCGGTTGTCTATCTGGGTGACGATCGCGCCCAGGCGATCACCTGGGTGCTGGCGCTGGTCCTGATCGGTCTCGAGCTGGCTCTGGGCTGGAGGCGCCCGGTCCTCGGGACCCGCGGAGGGTGAGGGCCGGGCGGGGAGCTCCCGAGGGGCCTAGCAGGTCGCTGAAGAAGGGGAGTACCCCGCGTGCATGGCGCTTTCGCGTGTTCAGGCAAGGATCGACAACGAGTCGTAGCAGCGCTACGGCGAGGAGGAGAGACGCCGCATCAACCGCAAAACCGCCATGCGCCCATCGCCATGATTGATATGCACTTACGTGGTAGCGGGTCGGGGCGGCACGGCCCCGCCTCCGTCGTTGGAGCTCCTCGACGTAGCTATGGCTATGCCTTCGTCGCTCCGCCTAGGAATCGGGGCCGTGGCGCTCCCAACGCGGGGTGCTCCCCTTTTTCAGCGACCTGCTAGACCCGCATCGCCCCCCTGCCGACGGTCGGCTGTTGACCTGCGGTGGCCTGCGGCCATCCTCAGTCACCTCGCGGAGCGACGCGAGGGGTTTGCACCTAGGAGCGTGATCGGAAAGGGGAGTACCCCGCGCGCACGGGGCTTTCGCTGGTCAGGCAAGGAGCGACGACGAGTCGTAGCAGCGCTACGGCGAGGAGGAGCGACGCAGCATCACCGGCGAAACCCCCATGCGCCCAACACCGTGATTGATATGACCTTACGAGACTGTGGGTTGGGGCGGCACGGCCCCGCTTCCTTCGTTGGAGCTCCTAGCCGTAGCCTAGGCTATGGCGTTGTCGCCCCGCCTTGGATTCGGGGCCGCGGCGCTCCCAACGCGGGGTGCTCCCCTTTCCGATCACCCTCCTAGACGGGGGCCGCTCGGGTCTCGATCTCCAGCGCCTCGGGGTCCGACATGGGCTGCCAGATCTGGATGGCCGGGAAGGTCGACAGGAACCAGCGGATCGAGCCGATCCACAGGCCCAGGAACATGAGGCCGATGAGCGGCTGCCAGATCGTGAAGATCGGGTCGCCCTCGTGGTACAGCGAGGGTGCCACCAGCTCGTAGCGCTCGAGCCAGAGCCCGACGAGGATCACGCTCGTGAAGGTCGCGAGTAAAGCCGGCTTCATCTTCGCCGTGCGGCCGATGAGGCCGGCGAAGGGGATGACGAAGCAGAGCACGATCACCAGTGCGCTCAGGCCTCCCCACGGCGGACCCGACCGGCGGATGATCCATTCCTGCTCCCACGGGAGCTTCCCGTACCAGATGACCAGGTACTGGCTGAAGAACAGGTAGGTCCAGAACACCGTGAAGGCGAAGGCCAGCTTGCCCAGGTCGTGGCGCTGCTGGAGCCCGATGTGGCGCTGGAAGTCCTTGTGCTGCGTGCGCAGGTAGAGGCTCCACAGCGCCGTCGAGGCGATCCCGCCCCAGAACGCCCCCATGAAGAACCAGGGACCCAACATGGTGCTGCTCCAGTGGGGCGCGAGGCTCATCGCCCAGTCGAAGGCGACGATCGTCATCACCACTGCGTAGATCAGCACGAAGGCGGGCGCGATGCGCGTCATCCGCTGGTAGCTCTCGACCTCCTCCTGCTCCTGCCCCAACCAGCCCTGCATGAGGCGCGCACGCCAGGTGCGTCGGGCCGGGTCCGGGTCGCCGGCGTCCGCCACCAGACCCATGTCGGGACGCACGGCGAGGTAGACGAAATAGAGCCCCACGCCGAAGAGCAGGGCCACACCCACCACGTTCCGGCTGATGAGGAACGGGATGTTCAGGTAGGCCGCCTTCTTCTGCAGGATCGGATCGTGCGCCATCTCCTCGATCCAGGGGAAGTAGACCTCCCGCAAGGTGAGCATCGGGAGCATCAGCACGAAGGCGACCGGCAGGAAAGCCGCGAACGACTGGCTGACCCGACGCATGGACCAGTTCCACCGGGCCTTTGTGATCCAGGTCGCGACCGCTACCAGCACGCCGCCTATCGAAATGCTGGTGAAGAACAGCCAGTTCGACGTGTAGGCGACCCACGCGGCCTGAGGATCCTGCGTGAGACGGATCGCGAACGAGATCAGCCCCACCAGGAAGAGCGCACCGGTGAGCGTCGACGCGCTCCTGGACCGAGGGAGGTAGCGGAGCGGGATCTCGCGTGGAACCGGGGAGTTGTGCGCCATGTCAGTCCCCCCCCGCCTGGTTGGCGTTGAACCGGGCCTGCAGCGTCCTGACGTAGTTCACGATCCTCCAGCGGTCGAACTCGGTGATCCGGTATCCGTACTCGGGCATCAGTCCGCGACCCACACGCATCATCCCGTAGATGTACTGGTCCGTATAGCCCTGCACGACCGGCCCGGCGAGGTTGTACGCCGCCACCGTCGGGTGCTTCTGGGCGATCGCGGCCTGGGCCCCGATGCCCGCGACCCCGTGACATACCGCACAGTATCGGTCGAACATCACCTGGCCGCGCGCCAGCGACGCCGAGTCGGGTTGGATCGGATTCACCAGGCTCTGGAGCTTGGCGTTGCCGGTTCCGATCGGCTGCATGTCCTGCTGGGTGAGCGGGATGACCGGCGTGCCGTCCGGCTCCCCGATGTCGATCTCGTCTGGCGCCCCCGGGTATGTCCCCGAGGAGAAGGACAACGAGTTCGGGGGCTCGGGACGAGTGTTCTCGTAGGGGTCGAAGGAGCGCTGGTCCCGCATGCTCCGTCCGAAGATGAACACCATCGTGTCGTCCAGCGGCTTGCATCCACCCAGGGCACCCAGGGCCAGAACCGCCACCAGCAGCCGCGCCCGACCGCTCAGGAGGTTACGCATGGGCGGCCTCCGCTCCCTCGCGGAGCTCGACCGGCTCCTGGGCCTGCAGGATCCTGCGCGCCTCGTCCGCTCGCCCCGGCGGCGCCTCGACGTACACGCCGTAGCGGCCGGCGCTGAAGTCCGGATCGTAGACGACGCTGGGCTTCACGTCGGGAAGCCTGCTGTTGATGAACAGCCCGATGACCGTCGCGAGGGCGCCGAAGAGCACCGTGAGCTCGAAGGCGATCACGATGTACGCCGGGATCGAGACGATGGGTTTTCCGCCCACGACCAGCGGCCAGTCCATGGACGTGAACGTGGTGAACGCGAACCCCGTCGCCGCGCCCGTGAGACCGCCGACGAGCGTGAACACCCGCACCGGGCTCTGCCCGTAGCCCATGGCGGCCTCAATGTGATGCTCCGGGTAGGGCGCGTAGGCCTTCAAGCGCTTGAAGCCGGCCTTGCGCAGGCCCTCGATCGCGTCGACGGCGTTGTCCAGGAAATCGAAGGAAGCCAGCAACCCGATCGAACCGGCTGCGGCGGGTCCGCTTCCTCCACCGCCTTCTCGAGCGGCGCTCATCAGTGGGCCTCCTTGGGCTGCCTGCGCAGCGGCGCGGGCAGCACTTCTTTCAGCTCGGCGATCGCCACCGGCGGAATCAGTCGCGTGAACAGCAGGAACCAGAAGCTGAACCAGCAGAAGCTCCCGATGAGGATCCCCATCTCGGTGAGCGACGGCCGGTACATGCCCCACGCGTAGGGTTCGTATTCGTGGTGCAGCGAGGTGACCACGATCACGTACCGCTCGAACCACATCCCGATGTTGACGAAGATCGAAATGACGAAGAGCGCGGGGATCGAGTGCCGCACCCGCTTGAACCACAGCATGAGGGGCACCAGTCCGTTGCAGGAGAGCATGATCCACGTGGCCCACCAGTACGGCCCGAAGAGGCGGTTCCAGAACGATGCCCGCTCGACGACCTCACCGCTGTACCACGCCGTGAAGAACTCGGTCAGGTACGCGTAGAACACGATGAGCGACGTCAGGAGGCACAGCTTCGCCATGGCGTCGAAGTGCTTGATGGTGACGTACTTCTCGAACCCGAAGATCTTCCGCATCGGGACGATGAGCGTGATCACCATCGCCACGCCCGAGTAGATGGCACCCGCCACGAAGTAGGGCGCGAAGATCGTCGCGTGCCAGCCGGGCACGATGGCCATGGCGAAGTCCCACGACACCACCGAGTGAACGGACAGGACCAGCGGGGCGGCCAGGGCGGCGAGGAAGATGTAGGCCTTGCCGAAGTGGTGCCACTGGCGGTCCGTGCCGCGCCATCCGAGGCTGATCACGTTGTACAGCTTCTTGCGCAAACCTGTCGCCTGGTCGCGCGCGGCGGCCAAGTCGGGCACCGATCCCAGGAAGAAGAACACCGCCGACACCGTGAAGTACGTCGTCACGGCGAACACGTCCCACAAGAGCGGCGACTTGAAGTTCGGCCACAGGAAGCGGGAGTTGGGATAGGGGATCAGCCAGTACGCGTGCCAGACGCGTCCGAGGTGGATGAGCGGGAAGAGGCCCGCGGTCATCACGGCGAACACCGTCATCGCCTCGGCGGTCCGGTAGATCGACTGCCGCCAGGGCGCCCGGAAGAGGAACAGGATAGCGGAGATCAGCGTGCCCGAGTGGGCGATACCGACCCAGAACACGAAGCTGGTGATGTAGACGCCCCAGCCGACCGGGGCGTTCAGGCCGCTGACGCCGATCCCATTGTAGACCTGCCAGCCCCAGGAGGTGAAGAACAGCCCGACGCCCGCCGCCGCGAGCGCGAAAAGCGCCCACCACCCCTTCCCCGGCCGGGTCAGCGCCCTGAGGACGTCGCTGTTGACCTCACCTAGGGTCTGGACGTCCGGATGCGTGAGCGCGCCCCGCTCCGTAGTCGCCGTGGCCATTATGCGTGCTCTCCGGATGCCACCTCGTGGAAGGTGACCTTCTTCAAGTAGTTCACGGCAGGCTGGGTGTTGATCTCTTCATTCAGAACCCGGTAGCTCCGCTGGTCCTGTGCGACCTGCGCCACCCGCGACTCCGGGTCGCGGATGTTGCCCCAGACGATGGCTTCCGCCGGGCAGCTCTGCTGACATGCCATGAGGATCGCGCCGTCGGGAGGGATCGTGCCCCGGCCCTCCAGCACCACGCGATTCTCGGCCTCGCGCACGCGCTGCATGCAGAAGCTGCACTTCTCCATGACGCCGTTGTCGCGGACGGTCACGTCCGGGTTCCACTGCCAGTTCATCGGATCGGGGACGGCGTCCGTGTAGCGATACCAGTTGAACACCCGGACCTTGTACGGGCAGTTGTTCGAGCAGTACCGGGTGCCCACGCACCGGTTGTAGATCTGCGCGTTGACGCCCTCCGGCGTGTGATAGGTCGCGAACACCGGGCAGACCGGCTCGCAGGGGGCGTTGTTGCAGTGCTGGCAGAGCATCGGGATGAGCCGGACATCCAGCTCGCCGGCCTGCGTGGCGTCGACGCGCTCGTAGTAGCGCTCGATGCGGATCCAGTGCATCTCGCGCCCCATCATCACCTGCTGCTCGCCCACGTACGGCACGTTGTTCTCGGCCTGGCAGGCCGTGACGCACGCGCTGCAGCCGGTGCACTTGTCCAGGTCGATGGCCATCGCCCAGCGGGCGCGGTTCTCCGCGTCCGCATACTGGCCGTAGCGGGAGCCCTCGAGCGGGAACGATTGCGGCGTTCCGCCCTCGGCCGGAACCGGCACGAACCCGCCACCGGCCTGCAGCTCCTCGAGGCCGTGCTCCTCCGGGGCTTCCCCGGGCGCGCCCTCCGTCAGGTCGGCGAGGGCGACCGCCGGAGCGATGGGCCGGTCGTGCTGGGTGTCGGCACCCGAGACCTTGGCGAGACGTCGGTGCTGACCGGTGGGCGTCACCGACACCCGCGTCGCGAGCATGACGAAGGCTCCGGACGGCTGCTCAGCCTCGGCGGGCAAAAGGTGCATCGCGCTGATGCCCTTGTCCGTCGCCCAGCGTCCGTAGTCGGTGTGGCCGCCCCCCATGGCCAGGGCGACGGTGTCGGGCCTCAGGCCGGGGTAGATCCACACCGGGACGTCGACCCGGCCGTACGGCGAAGCGACCGTGACGATGTCGCCCTCCCGCAGGCCCCGCGCCTCGGCGGCGTCGGGGTGCATCTCCAGCCACGAGTGCCACGTGATCTTGGATACGGGGTCCGGCAGCTCCTGCATCCAGGGGGCGTTGGCAAAATCGCCTGCGCCGAAGCGCGCCGACGGGTAGACGAGCAGCGTCAGGTCGCCGTCGCCGTCGAGCTCCGGTGCGTCGAAGGCGAGTGCGGTGTCCGGCGCGCGCAGCTCCGGCGTGCCCGGTGCGGGTGTCTCCCGGAGGATGACGCCGTCGCGCAGCGCGTCCCTCCAGTACGCGTCGAAGTCGCCCGTGGGAGGACTGAACCGCGCCTGGTGGGCGGCCCGCAGATACTCATAGAACGTCGCGCCGCCGAGGGGGCTCCCCAGCCGCGACGCGACCGACAGAAGGACATCGCCGGACTGCTTCGCGTCGAAGTGCGGCACCGGCTGCATGGCTGGCTGGCGCAGGGCCGAAACGCCCTCCCGCGCGACCGAGTCGCCCCACGACTCGAGCCAGTGGCGGTCGGGGAGGATGAGGTCGGCCATGGCCGACGTCTCGTCGGGAGCCTGTGCGAACGACACCTTGAAGCCGACGGATCCGTATGCGTCGGCGAAGCCGGAAGCGGATGGCAGTGTATACGCGGGGTTGGCGCCCCGGATCATCACCACACCGACCTGTCCACCCGCCATGGAGCGGATGGCCTCTTCCATGTCCGCGTAGGGTCGCGATGGGGAGTGGGGGCCTCCGGAGGCGTGGATCGTGCGCCCGAAGCTGCCGGCCACGTGGTTCAGGATCAGCGCGGCGAGGTGCGCCGCCGTGGCATTGCGATGGTGCGCGCCGACGCTCGGCCCCATCGCGAGGCTCGGGCCGGCGGCGAACTGGTCCGCGAGCTCGCGGATCGTGTCCTCGTCGACACCCGCCGCTTCGGCAGCCGTTGGGGGGTCGAAGGCTCGGAGCACCGACGCGTACGGACCTCCGGCTCCACGCCCCTCGGCGATGGCGGACGCCATCCCGAGCGCCACGGCGGCCTCGGATCCCGGTCGGATCGGCACCCACTCGTCAGCGTTCAGCCCCGTGAGAGACAGGCGCGGGCCGACGTAGACGAACCGACCCTTGGAGCCGTGCTCGTCCACGGCGGACATGCGGGCGAAGCCCCGCTGGTAGGACAAGGGGGCCGTGCCGCCGTCGATGAAGTCACCGCCGAAGGAGATGAGGAAGCGTGCCTGGTCGAGCTCGTAGCGGGGCATCCCGTCCACGCCGAAGGCGATCCTCGCCGCTTCGCGCAGGGGCGCCTCCGAAAGGGCCTCGTACTCGACGCGTCGTCCGCCCACAGCGCCGACGAACTGATCGACCAGGCCCGACAACGTCGGCCCGCTGTGGCCGCCGATGTACAGCACGTTGCCGGCGGCGCTCCGGATCCGGTCGGCCAGCATGGCCTCGGCTTCTTCCCACGAGATGGCGCGCAGGGCTCCGTTCTCGCGCACCATCGGCCCCGCGTAGCGGTCGGGGTTGTAGAGGTGCTGCAGCGTGGCGTGCCCCTTGGTGCACAGCGCGCCCTGCGAGACGGGGTGCTTCGGGTTTCCCTCGAGCTTGACGACGCGCCCCTCCCGGGTGCGAACCCATACACCGCACCCCGAGGAGCATCCGCCGCACACCGAGGTGTACCAGGTCGCGACCCCCGGCGTGATGTCCTCCGGCTCGGTGACGTAAGGGAGGAGCCGCTCGACCTTCTGCGTGCTGCATCCCGTGAGGGTCGCACCCGCACCGGTGACGCCGAGGACCTTGAGGAAGTCGCGCCGCTTGATGCCGTCGCTCATTGTGCGCCGCCCCCCTAGTAGTGGCAGACGGCGCAGTTGTCCGACGCGCCCTCGGTACGGTGACAGGAGATGCACCAGCCCATGTTCGCCCCTCCCCAGGCCGGATCGCGCTTGTTGATCACGTCCATGGTCTGGACCTCGCCATGGCACTGCTGGCACTTGAGTCCTGCGGCGATGTGGCGCATGTGCGGATAGTGGGCGTGGTCGGAGATCTTGTAGATCCGGACCCATGGAATGGGCTGCTTGTCGTTCCAGTACTTCATTAGCTTGGCGACTTCCTCCGGCTTGTTCGCTCCGGGGATGACCTGGTGGCAGCCCACGCACGTGGCCACGGACGGGATGCCTGCGTCCACGGAGCGCTCAGCGGAGAAGTGGCAGTACTGGCAGTCCATGCCCAACTGCCCCGGCTCGGTGCCGGCATGCGTGTTGTGCGGAAAGGCGATGGGCTGCCCGGACGGGTACGAGTCCGGGCTTTCGGCGGCCGCGGCCTCCTGGGCGTCCTGCACCCGAACGAAGGCGAGGCCGGCGAGGGCGAGCACTCCGGCCAGCGCGCCGATCAGCCAGTGCTTTTTCATGTGTACGCTGTGCTCCTGAGCATGCCGCGCACCCGGGAATGGGGTGCCACGCGGGCGGCCGACCGGCCGGTTGGGCACGAGAGAAGCCGGTCGGTGGGAAAACCGCCCAGGAAAAACGGCATGAACCTACCCGCCGCCCAAGATGGGGTCAAGGCGAACAGGCCCCGTACAAGAACCTTTTTCGGGGCCTGAGTGTTATACTTTCTCCCGTTCGCGTCCGCCACGGGGCGCGTCCATTTCCGGCTCGGACCACTGCCCCGCAGAGCCGCTGCATCCATGGCCGAAACCTCGACTGCCACCCCTGCGCGGGACGCGCGACCGTCGTTGGAGATGCTGGACCACCTCGTTCAGGAGGTGGAGACCGTCTTTCACGGCAAGCGGGACGTCGTGCGCCTCGCCCTCTCCGCGCTGCTGGCCCGCGGACACGTCCTCTTCGAGGACGTCCCGGGGGTCGGCAAGACGACGCTGGCGCACGCGCTGGCACGCACGCTGGGCGTCGAGTTCCGCCGGATCCAGTTCACCTCCGACCTGCTGCCTTCGGACGTCCTCGGGGTCTCCGTCTATAGGCCACAGACGGGTGAATTCGAGAACCGCCCCGGCCCCATCTTCTCCAACGTGGTCCTGGCCGACGAGATCAACCGGGCGCCTCCGCGTACGCAGAGCGGGCTCCTCGAGGCGATGCAGGAGGGCCGGGTCACCATCGACAACGCGACCTACGACCTGCCCCGACCGTTCCTGGTGATGGCCACCCAGAACCCGCTCGAGCATCACGGCACCTACCCGTTGCCCGAGAGCCAGCTCGACCGTTTCCTCATGAGGATCACGATCGGCTACCCGGACCGGGACGCCGAGCGGCGCATCCTCACGGAGTCGGCCGTCACCGTCTCGGTGATGGAGCGCGTCCGACCCGTGCTGTCGGCCGTCCAGGTGCTCCAGCTGCAGGACCGCGTGGAGCAGGTCGAGGCGGATCCGGCCATCGTCGACTATCTGATGATGATCGTCGAGCGCACGCGTCAGGTCCCGCACCTGCGCATGGGCGTGAGCCCTCGGGGCGCCATCGCGCTCTTCCGGGCCGCGCGGGCGTACGCGCTCACGCAGGGGCGCGCCTACCTGATCCCGGACGACGTCCACAGGCTCGTCGTCCCCTGCCTCGCGCACCGGATCCTTCCGGCGGGGACGTCCGGCGCCGCCCTCGACGCCCACGAGCAGTCCGCACAGATCCTCGAGGGGATCCTCGAGGAGGTCGAGGCGCCGGTGTGACGCGCCTTCTCGCGTCCATCCTGCGGGCCGCACGGGCGACGCGAGAGGCCTGGAGGCGCCTGAGGGCCTGGCGTCGCATCAGCTTCACCCCCGGCGGGCTGGCCTTCACCATCGGCACCTTCGCAGTCGGCTTCGCGGCGCTCAACACCGGCAACAACCTCCTCTACCTCCTGCTCGGCGCCATGCTCGGCTTCATCACCGTGAGTGGTTGGCTCTCCGAGCAGGCCATCCGTGGCCTGGTGGTGGAGCGCCGCTTTCCCCGCGCGGTGACGGTGGGGCAGGAGCTGCGCATCACCTACCGCGTCAGGAACGCGAAGCCGAAGCTCCCCAGCCTGGCCGTGGAACTCGTCGAGCACGGGCTGCCGGGCCGCGCCTTCCTCGCGCACGTCGCTCCGGGAGAGACGACGACCACGCGATCCCTGAACAGCTTCGTCAGGCGTGGCATCTACCCCCTGCGCACGCTCACGCTCGCCACCTCCTTCCCGTTCGGGTTGTTCCTGAAGGAGCGCGACGTCGAACTCTCCGGCGAGGTGGTCGTGTGGCCGCGCACGGACCGTCCCGTGCAGATGCCGCTCCCCCCAGCGGGCAGCGCCCCGCACGCGGGGGCGCCGCCCCGCGGGGGCGCCGGGTACCGTGGCGAGTACCGGAGCCTGCGCCCTTACCGCCCGGGGGACGATCCCCGCGACATCCACTGGCGGTCGTCCGCGCGTCTGCGGGAGCCCGTGATGCGCGAGTACGAGCGGGACGGAGCGTGCACCCGTTGGATCTGCCTCGACCTGCGCGGCGAGCCGAGCGAGGGGGCGGAGGTGGCCGTCGAGGTGGCCGCGGCCCTGGCGGCGCGTGCCGCCGCGGAGGGCCATACCTTCGCACTCGCGGCGGGGCTGGCGTTCGTTCCGCCGGACGACGGGCCCGGACAGCTCGAGCGGGTGCTGGACGTGCTGGCGCGGGTCGACTTCGAGCCTGACGCGCCGGCCTCCGTGCCGCCGGTCGAGGAGGAGGCCTGCATCCTGGTCCAAGCGGGGAGCGCCGGGTGAACTTGCGCCTTCTGCACCGGCGCCTGGCCGTGCTCATGGCGTTGGCGGGGCTGATCGCATTCGCCGGGGGCGCGGGCTTCGAGCCGGTGTCGGCGGTGCTCGCGGCTGTGGCCCTGCTCACGGCGCTCTTCTGGCACCCGGATCGCATTCTGTCGGTGCGACTGGAGCGGGTGTGGCTGCCCCTGGCCGCGGTGCTCGTCGTCCGGGCCGCGATCCACGTGCTGGTGATCCGGGACGACGTCGTCATCCCGGTGGTGGACCTCCTCCTGCTGCTCATGGGCGCCGAGGCGCTCAGGTCGCTCGACGCGCCCAACGACGTACGCCTCTACGCGCTCAGCTTCGCGCTGCTGCTGGCCTCCACCGCGTACCGTCCCGGCATCCTGTTTCTGCTCGCGTTCGTGGCGTACGTGGTCCTTTCCACGCTCGCGCTCATGGTCGGGCATCTGCGGCGCAAGGCGGAGCGCCACGCGGTGCGCGAGATCCCCCTGGGACGAAACCTCCTCCTCACCACGGGCGGCCTCGCCGGGGTGATCCTGTTGGTCGCGGCCGTCGTCTTCGTGACGTTCCCGAGAGTATCCCGCGGGTGGGCTGGACGTGGCGAGACGATGGCCACGTCCATCGCCGGGTTCAGCGACGAGGTGTCGATCGGAGAGCACGGGTCACGCATCTACGGCAACCCGCAGATCGTGCTCAGGGTCGAGTTCCCGCAGGGACCTCCCGACGACCTGCTCGACCTGCACTGGCGCGGAAGGTCGTACGACCACTTCGACGGGACCCGCTGGACGCGCAGCCGCGGCTTGCCGCCTTCTTCCGGGCCGACACGATGGTACCGCGAGCGATGGCCCGGACCGTGGATCGAGCAGAAGATCTTCGCCGCTCCCCTGGACGTCCGGGTGCTGTTCGGGATCCACCCGATCGTGGGCATCGAGCCTCAGAACGGGGTCCAGCCCCTGTTGGACAACGCCGGCGACTTCGTCTACTGGGGAAGCGGAGCGCCCGCCTACACCGCGTACTCCCGGGCCGGCCCGCCCGCCCCGGACAGCCTGCGGGCCGCGGAAGGAGGCTACGCGCCTCCCTTCCGATACTTCCTGCAGCTGCCCGATCACCTGGACCTACGCATCCCGGCCCTGGCGGATTCCCTCACCGCCGGGCTGACCAACGACTACGACAAGGCGGCGGCCGTCCAGCGCTACCTGCGCGGCTTCCGGTACACGCTCGAGCTGCCCGCGACCGCGAGGGAGGCCACGCTGCCCTGGTTCCTCTTCGAGCGCAGGGCCGGTCACTGCGAGTACTTCTCCACGGCCATGGTGGTGCTCCTGCGGGCCGCCGGGGTGGAGGCACGCAACGTGAACGGCTTCCTCGGCGGTGAGTGGAGCGAGTTCGGCAACTACCTGGCCGTGACACAGAACCAGGCCCATAGCTGGGTCGAGGTGTGGTTTCCCGGATTCGGTTGGGTGACGTTCGATCCGACGCCAGGCGGCGCCGCCGGAGGAGAGCACCTGGAGTCGTGGTTCTGGCCGGGTCGGATCCTCTTCGACGCGATCCAGCACCGCTGGAACAAATGGGTGCTGGACTACAATGTGGAGTCCCAGGTCGGGATCTTCCGGAGCTGGTCGGGGCTGCTGCGTCCCCGCCAACAATCCGGGGTGGAGGATCGAAAAGGGCGGCGAGGCCCGGAGGCGACGGTGTGGGGGGGCGCGCTCCTCGCGCTCATGCTCCTCGGCGGGCTGTGGTGGGTCCGTCGCGGCGGCAGGGGCGCACCGCCCGCGACGCGCTTGTACCTTCGTCTGCGGGAGACCTGCGAGCGGGCGGGGGTACGGGTTTCGCCCGGCCTCACGCCGCTGGCCCTGGTGGAGCGCCTGAAGGAGCGCCACGCCGGGGCCGCCCGTTCCGCGGAGCGGGTGGTGGACCTGTATCTTCGTGCAAGGTTCGGCGGCCGTGAGCTGGGAGAGTCCGAGCTTCGGGAGATGAACGCGGCCCTGGGCGCGACGCGCAGGATGCTGAAAGCGCGCGCGTAAGCCGTCGAACGTGCCGCAAGTCGAGGACGCATGGCGGAGAAGATCGTCACAGAACGCACGGGACCCGGGGACCTGTGGGGCGAGCGTGCCCCGCCCGCGCCCGGCGAGACGCACCGACTCGCCGTCGGTCCCCTCGCAATCTGGGTTCGGGGCGTGCACAACGAGCTCTGGGTGGCGCATGCATGCGCCGATCCCTGGGAGCCGGCTCCGGAGGAGCTTCCCGACGCGGTCGAATGGAGCCGGTGGGCGATGCGTGAGGAGCCGCACCGGCTCCGCGTCCTCCCGGTGTTTCCCGACCGGCCTCTGGTGGTCAAGCCCGAGCATCCCTTCACGCTGCTGCGCCGAGCCCAAGCCCGCGTCTACATGCGCGTACCCCCGTGGGTGCGCCTCGAGCTGCTCGCCGGAACCGAGGGCACGGGCACCGTTCTCACGGAGATCCCCACCGAACGCTTGTCCGACACCTGGTGGGGTGACTTCCAGGACGGTGAGCTCGCGTACTGGCTGCGGACGAAGGCCCGACGGGAGCTGACGGCGGAACTGTTCGAGCCCCATCTGGTCATGAGCACACTCCAACTCGAGAACCACTCCGAGGACGCGCTGCGCGTCGAGAAGCTCGCGCTGCGCGTGGAGCATCTGAGCATCTACGAGAAGGACGGGTGGCTGTGGGCCGAGGAGGTGCGCGTGGAGTACCGGGGTGAGGACGAAGGAAGCGACATCCACATGGACGATGAACCTCCGAGGGAGGCCGAGGGCGCCAGGGAGCTGTCGCCGGCCCGCGCCCAGACGCGCTCGTTCCGGGCGCGGACGTTCGCCCGTCTCCGGGCGCTTTCGGGGTTGGGCCTGTGAGCGCCCCGTCGCTGTTGGCTGCCGTGCAGGCGGCGACGACGGACGCGGTCGCGTTCAGCCTGGGCCGGCTGCTCGCCGCCCCCGCCGGCCTCTTCCGATCGGTGCTCCTGCTCGCGGTCGGCATGCCCGCGGCGTGGCTCGTGTCCCGCTGGATCCGGAGCTATGCCACGCGTCTCTACAACGCGCAGAAGGGCCTGGTCGCGGGCAAGCTCGTCTTCTATCCCCTCGCGCTCGTCATCGTGGTCTCGGTCCTGCGGGAGCTGGGGTTCAGCCTGGCACCCCTTCTCGGTGCGGCCGGGATCCTCGGGATCGCACTCGGGTTCGCGTCGCAGACCTCGGTCTCGAACATCATCAGCGGATTCTTCCTTCTTGCGGAAGAGCCTTTCCGGGTCGGGGACGTCATCACGGTCGGCGACGTCACCGGCTCGGTGCTCACCATCGACATGCTCTCGGTTAAGATCCGGACTTTCGACAACAAGATGGTGCGCATCCCCAACGAGTCGTTGGTCAAGAGCCAGGTCACCACCGTGACCCGCTTCCCCATTCGGCGGGTGGACGTGCCCGTGGGCGTGGCCTACAGGGAGGACATCAGGCGCGTGCGCAGGATCCTGCTCGAGGTCGCAGAGGCCAACCCCCTGGTGCTCATGGAGCCCGAGCCGCTCGTTCTGTTCCAGGGGTACGGAAGCTCGTCGATCGACTTCCTCTTCGCCGTGTGGGCGAAGCGCGAGTCCTGGCTCGCCGTGAAGAACCAGATCACCGAGGACGTGAAGGTCCGCTTCGACGAGGAGGGCGTGGAGATCCCCTTCCCCCACGTCTCCGTCTACGCGGGATCCGTGACGGAGCCCTTCCAGGTCCGCATCCTCAAGGACGGCGACGAGTGACGAGCGATGCCCGAGGCCTCCACTTCGCGACGGTGGCGCACCGCGGTCGTATCTGGGACGCGTATCTCGAGATGGACGACGACCCGCGCCATCCGCACTCCTGCCGTGCCCGTCTCCGCTTCGACTCCCCCGACGGCGGCGAGGCGGATGGGACCTACCGCACGGCGGTCATCATCATCGAGCCGTCGTACGAGGAGGCGCTGGCGAAAGCGCGGGCGTTCGACGAGCGACAGCTCCAGGCGCTCCTGCGCTCCGTGCTCCCCGGCGAGGACGAGTAGGCCGCTCCGGACATTGGACCGTGTTCCCATGACACGAGCGGACGACCTGGGCGGGGAGCTGCGTCGCGTGGTGACGCGCGCCGCCGAGCGCCTGCGCCGGATGACGAACGAGGAGGCCGTGCAGCCGCGGCAGCCCGGCAAGTGGTCGCCTGCCCAGATCATCGGCCATCTCGTCGACTCGGCCTCGAACAACCACCAGCGCTTCGTGCGCGCCCGCTTCAGGCCGGGCCTGCGTTTCGACGGCTACGAGCAGGACGTCTGGGTCGACGCCCAGCACTACGCGTCGGCTCCTTGGAGCGACCTCGTGGACCTGTGGACGGCGTTCAACCTGCACCTGGCCCGCGTCATGGCGACGACCCCGGAGGATGTCCTGCGGATGCCGCGGCGTGACCACAACCTCGACGTGCTCGCATGGGAGCCCGTGCCCGCCGAGGAGCCCACGACCCTCGAGTACTTCATGCGGGACTACGTGGGGCACCTGAAGCACCACCTCCGCCAGATCGACCCGGATCTGGCCGAGCCGCCCGCTTCACAACGGACGCGCCCGCAACACTGAGGGGTCCGACCGGCCCGAAGGGCCGCCCCGCCAGACCCGACCAGCGAGGCCACCGGCCGAAGCGCGCACCAAGAGGACCCGAGGCCGCCGCGAAGCCACTGTGGGAGCGGAGTACGGAGGGGCGCCCTCCGCGCTCCGCGCGCTACCCACCAGGTTTACTCGTAGCGCAGCGCCTGCATCGGATCCACCTTCGACGCGCGCAGCGCCGGCAGGTAGCCCGCCCCCAACGCCACGGCTGCGAGCACGACCGAGACCGACGCCACCACCCACGGGTCGTTGCCCTCCAGCCCGAACAGCAACGACTGTGCGGCCTTGCCGAGGAGGAGCGCCGCCCCGACGCCGATGACCCCGCCGATCACCAGCATCTTCGTTACCTGCTTCAACACCATGCCCCGCACCTTGTCCGCACCAGCCCCCAGTGCCATGCGCAGCCCAATCTCCCGGGTGCGTTGTGCCACCGTGTAGGCCAACACCCCGTAGAGTCCCACCGCGGCCAGCAGCGTGGCCAACGCAGCGAAAGCCGCAGCCAGGGTGCCGATCATCCGGTCCACGAAGACGTTCTCCTTCACCTGCTGGTCGAGGGTCTTGAGCTCCTCGATGGGGAGGTTGGCGTCGAGGCTCTTGATGACCGGCGGGATCGCCTTGAGGATCTGTTCGGGATCCAGCGAGCCGCGCACGTAGAAGTTGAGGAACCCCATGCGCGCGTCCTGGCGATAAGGCCTGAAGAACAGTGGCGGCACCTCCTGCTTCACGTCGTTGTACTTCGCGTCCTGGACCACGCCCACGATCTGGATGTCCAGCTCGTCGGCGCCGGCCCGCCGGTTCTGCGACATCCACTTGCCCACCGCCTGGCGCGGATCCAGCCCGAACTTCCGGGCGAAGGCCTCGTTCACCACGGCCACCTTGGGCGCGCCGACCACGTCGGCCTCGTCGAACTCGCGTCCGCCCAGCAGGGGTATGCCCAGGGTGCTGAAGTAGTGCGGCCCCACCTCGTTGTAGCGGGCGTTCTGGTCCACGTCCGGTCCGCCCTCGAATCCCTCCACCGCCACGTCGTTGCCCCAGGAGCTTCCCCCCAGGACCGGGACCAGCGCGGTGGACACGCTGGTGACGCCGGGGATGGCGGCGAGCTGGGTCTCCGCCTGCTGGAACAGCGCCAGGCTCTCCTCGGATTTGTAGCCGTTGAGCTCGGGAGAGATGCCGAATACCACCGTGTGACTGGTGTCGAGGCCGAGATCCACCTTGCTCACGTTGACCAGGCTCTTGATGAAGAGGCCCGCGGCCACCAGGAGCGCCATGGACAAGGCGATCTGCGCCGTGACCAGGCTGGTCCGGAAGCGTGCCGCGGCCCTGGCCCCCGACGGCTGGCCCGAGCTCGACTTGAGCATCGTCACCAGGTCGGTGCGCGAGGCGTGGAGCGCCGGGAAGAGCCCAAACAGGAAACCGGTGCCCAGCGCCAGAACGCCGGAGAACACGACCATGGACGGGTTGAGCTGGAACGTCACGGACCCCAGCGCGTCGGGCGGCATCATCGACCCGATGAGCTTCAGCGTCCATCGTGCCACCAGCAAGCTGGCGACGCCGCCCATGAGAGCGAGCAGAATCGACTCGGTGAGGAGCTGTCCCAGCAGGTGTCTGCGGCTCGCGCCCAGGGAGCTGCGGACGGCCATCTCCTGATTGCGTCCCGCGCCACGGGCCAGAAGCAGGTTGGCAATGTTCGCGCATGCGATGAGGAGGACGACACCCGTGATGCTGAACAACATGGTCAGGGGTGTCTTGGCCTCACGGTGGATGTTGCTCTGGCCTCGGTACCCTGGCTCGACCTGGATCTCCTTGGCCTGGAAGCGGGTCAGCGTAGCCTCGCTCATGTTCGTCTGGAGCGGCACCTCGACCTCGTTGATGATGCCGTGGTAGATCGTGTTGATCCGTTCCGTCGCCCCCTCCATGGTCATGCCGGGCTTCAAGCGCGCGAAGACGTAGGCCCAATACGAGCGCCGATTCTCGAGCTGGCCCTCGGACCACGGCTCCATTGTGGCGCGCATGGTGAGGGGCACGAACACGTCGGGCTCGGCGCCGAGCGTGGTTCCGGTGAATCCTTTGGCTGCCACGCCCACCACGGTCATGGGGTGGCCGTTGATGATGAGCGTACGGTTCAGGACCGTTTCGTCCCGGCCCAGCCGGTTCTCCCAGTAATCGTAGGAGAGGACCGCCACCGGGTTCTCGCCGATGTTCTGATCATCGGCCACACCGAACACGCGCCCCAGGGCGGGGAGGACGCCCAGCACCGGAAAATAGGAGCCCGAGACCAAAAGCCCCGTGGCGCTCAGCGTCTGCCCCTCGAAGGAGAGGTTGGCGCTGAACAGCCGGTGGGCCGCCACGCCCGAGAACGGACCGTCGGCCTTCTCCAGGTCGCGGAACATGTCGTAGCTGAACACCGCCTCGCAGTCCCCCGCTTGGTTGCAGGACTGTGAGCCCGGCTTCGGCCCCGGCGCCGCCAGGTTCACCAGCCGGTCGGGCTCCTGTGCGGGCAGGGCCCGGAGCAGCATCTGGTCGAAGAGCGAGTAGATCGCGGTATTGGCGCCGATGCCCAAGGCCAGGGAAAGAACCGCCACCGCCGTGATGAACGGCGTCTTCGTGAACGTGCGCGTCGCGAGCTTCAGATCCGCCATCACCCCTCCCAGGACAAGCCACCTCGGGCCCGTGCCCCCCGCCTTCGCGGCGCACGCACGTGCATATCTCAGTATGACCGGATTCCGGCCCGGGACGTTGCACCCCGCCCTACGAAAAGCGACCGCCGCGGTTTCCGCGCCGAGCACCCAGCCCCGGGGGAGACTCTATCCGCCAGGGGGGTGGATATCACCAGGCCCACCCCCTCGCTGGTCGGGGCTGCGGCGGGCGCTCCCCCGCAGCGGACATCGGCGCCGGGGTTTGGGCGACCCGGCGCCGCTAAGCGAGGCCCCTATCACCCCGGTGGGCAAGGATCCTGGTGCAGAAAGGCCGAGCGGTCCGTCGAAGGGGGAGCGCCCGCCGCAGCCCAC
>Ga0307423_1000229_pt1 | contig 37611 bp, 38 predicted proteins | sample SalMarWE160310MG_FD_202154 | JGI IMG/M metagenome (GOLD analysis project Ga0307423, IMG submission 202154) | Salt marsh sediment microbial communities from the Plum Island Ecosystem LTER, Massachusetts, United States - WE1603-10 | ecosystem: Environmental > Aquatic > Marine > Intertidal zone >... | reverse complement strand
AGCTTCATCAACTCGACGTATGTCTTCAACAGCGGGGTGTCAGTGCGCGGATTGGTGATTCGAACCGCAGGGTTGGTCATGTTGTCCCAGCCCGGGACATAGCGCCCTCGACTTCTGAAGATGTCTCACCGAACAGATTGAATGCGATCAGCACGAACAGGATCCACAACACGTCGGCCACGAATAGATGGACGAGCTGTATCTCGAGCGGAACCTCCAGAGCGATATTGGTCAGCCCGAGGATAAACTGGAGCCAGATGACCCCCTGTACGGCAAAGCCAAGGAAACGAACCCTGCGTTCAGCACCAGCCGTGAGATAGCGAACCAGCATGAAGAGAGCGAGCCCGCCAATGATTGCGGTGAACGGATGGATGGTCCGTACCTGGCGGAGCACCGCCTCAGAGACGAGCAACTCACCGGGGACGGGCTCACGAAGATGACCCGAGAGGATCAGCGTGTCGGCCAGCGCGTTGAGAGCGCCTGTGGCGCCGATAACCAACACAATCCCCAACGCGCTGGCGATGGCCTTGGTGCGGATGGAGCTCAGATCCACCCGGAACGGGCGGCCACCGCTGGCGAAGTAGGCCACCAAAGCCATCGATGCGACCAGCAAGAAGGTGTTGATGAGATGTACGGGCACCACGATCAGCCTGGCGATGGAAGCGTCGTATTCGACCCACCCGAAGAGGACGAGTGACGCGCCGAGCAAGGACTCGATAATCAGCAGCACACCGGCGCCAAACACGGCACGACGGAGATGGTGAGTCCTGGGGTATTGCCTGCGCACCAGCAGAAACAACAGCACAAGCACGATGCCGAGCAGCCCGGTTGTCAGACGGTGACTGACCTCGATCGCGGTGTGGTGGGTACCGATGTTGGGGATGAGTTGTCCCCCACAAATCGGCCAGGTCTCGCCACAACCGGCGCCGGAGTCGGTGGCACGGACCAGAGCCCCACCCACCACGACCGCCACGGTGAGCCACAACATCGACCACGCGAGAACGCGAATACGGTTATCGGGTTGGGTGACAGGGGGCGCCATGTCCAGATCGTAACTCAATCGGGGAACTCGTAGACCCGTCCGATGCCGGGCAGAAAGGCACCCGGCGGCTTCACCGCCGCAATCATCAATTCCCGGCAACCAAACCGGCTGCGCCGGCTACTCCGCCGTGGGTTTGCCGGCAAGCTGTTCAACGATCGCAAACAGCTCCTGAGGGCGGTAGGGCTTTGCGAGGTGGCCGTCCATGCCGCCGTCCAGGCATGCCTGGGCGTCGTGATAGGCGGTGATGCCTATGATCGGGATCCGCCGTGCGTGACCGGTCTCTGCGGCCCGGATAGCGGCCGTGGCCTCGAAGCCATCCATAACCGGCATCTGGAGATCCATCAAGATCACGTCGAAGTCCTCAACCTGCATCGCTTCCAGCGCCAGACGCCCGTTCTCGGCTGTGGTCACGGTGTGGTCCCTGTTCTCCAGCATCCGGGTCGTCAGCTTCAAGTTCGTTGGGCTGTCGTCGGCGAGCAGCACCTTGAGGCTACTTCTCCCCTCACGCAGCCAGTGCCTCGTCGCCAATGTCGTATCTCCGCGGCGATGCAACTCGACAACAGCCTTGACCATGTCTGATACGTCGTTCGGCTCATATGATCCGGCAAGGTATCCGGCGATACCGAGCTCTCGACACAGGTTGGCATCACCACGCCGACCGGAAGGCACCGTGACAACAACCGGGATCCGCTCGACGAAGGCAGACCGGAACCTCGTATAGACGTGGAACGGGTCCTCTCCTACCGCAAAAACAACTGCCTTGACCGGGCTACCGCGTTCGGCGGCTCGTTGGAACGCAGCGAATGCCGGCTCGAGGTGAGCAACGGCAATCGGTGACATACGGCTGTCGCCCAGCGCAGTCACGAGACGGCGACGCTCATCCTCTACATCGGAGATGACAAGGACGGGGAGCTCCTCTGACGCCGAACGGAAGGCATCCATGATGCTCTGAGTCTCAACCGGCGCTTCGCCCAACCGGAGCGAAACCTCACAGTAGAAGGTGCTGCCTTCTCCGGAATTGCTGTCCAGCCAGATACGCCCATTCATCTTGGCTGCGAGCTTCTCCGCAATGGGCAGACCGAGCCCGATGCCGCCGAAGTTGCGGGAGGTCGCGGCATTTCCCTGGGTGAACCACTCGAAGATGCGCTCCCTGGCCTCCTCGGCTATTCCGATGCCGGTATCGGCAACGGTCACGTGGAGGTCGAGGCCCCCATCGACGTTGTGCTCGCCGGTAACCGAGACCCTCACTGCCCCCACCGTGGTGAACTTGATCGCGTTCTCGACGAGGTTGCCGATCATCTGTCGGAACCGGCCGGGATCGCCATACAGCCATTCGGGAAGGCCTGCCTGGAATTCATGGGTCAGCTGCAGCCCCTTCTCGGTCGCCGTCGGGGTCAGGATCTTCATGAGATGGTCAATCGTTCGGCGCAGCAAGAACGGTGTCTCCTCGAGGATGAAGTCGCCTTCTTCGAGCCGGGAGACGTCATAGAGGTCGTTGACCAACGTCAACAGCGAATCGGCCGACAGCTGTACCGAAACCAACGCCCCTCGCTGCTCAAGCGTCAGCGTCGTATCCAGCAGAGCCGCGGTATGAGTGACGATCTCATCGACTCGGCTACGGATCTCCTGGCTGGTATTGACGAGGAACCGGGATCTGGCGTCTGCCGCGCGATGAGCGGGCACGTCGCGGTCATCGTCACGTAGATCGATGGATTCATCCACGGCTGCCACCCCCTTCGTTGATGTGGCCGGCCAAGCTGGTACCCGGCTTCATCGGCCGGGCGAGCTAGCTACTGAATACGTTACGTTCTGGTCAGCAGATGCGGGGGAGCTGCTCCCCAACCTGCGTGTCTACAACTCTTGTCGATCCGAGCGCGGTCCGTGCGACCACGACCCCCGGATGATTCTCAACAACCTCGGCAATTCGAACCGCATCCCTGCCGAGCTCGTTGCCGTGCATGATCTCGAGCGCCCGATCGGCCTGATCCGGCGGTACCACGACGACGACCTTGCCTTCGTTGGCGACATAGAACGGGTCCATGCCCAGCATCTCACATGCTGAGGCCACGGCCCGGTTGACCGGGAGGCTCAACTCATCGACAACCACACCGATTCCGGCGGCCGCGGCAAACTCATTGAGGGTTGCCGCCAGCCCGCCCCTGGTGGGATCACGCATCGCCCGGACGTCGATCCCGGCGTCCAGCAAAGCGGCCACCAGATGGTTCAGCGCCGCCGTGTCAGAGCGGATGGCCGACTCGAACTCGAGACCTTCGCGCACGCTCATGATGGCCATTCCGTGATCGCCGATGGTGCCGTTGACCAGCACCACGTCGCCCGGTCGGATGTTGCGGGGATGGACATCGATGCCCTCGCGCAACACCCCGATGCCGGTGGTGTTGATGTACACCCCGTCACCATGGCCCCTATCAACCACCTTGGTGTCGCCCGTGACCAGCAGGACACCGGCGGTTTCGGCAGCCTTGGCCATTGCCTGCACCAGCCAGGCGAGCTCATCGATCGGCATCCCCTCTTCGAGGATCATGGCGACACTGATGTATTTGGGGTCGGCGCCCGTCATGGCGACGTCATTGACGGTGCCGTTGATGGCGAGCTCTCCGATGTTGCCGCCGGGAAAGATCCGGGGCCGAACCACAAAGCTGTCGGTGGACATGGCAATCCTGCCCGCAGGGAGATCCATCACTGCCGCGTCGCCGAGCCCGTCGAGGTGCTCGTTGGAGAACGCCGGTAGGAAGAGGTGCTCGATCAGCTCCGACGACAGCTTGCCGCCGCCGCCGTGACCCATGACGATGTTTGGCTGATCGCGTAGGGGCATCGGGCATACCCATCCGTCGATGGTCGCCCCGGTGTCGGTCATGCCTTCACCCCCTCTATGTCGATGAAGCGCCCGTACTGGTAGTAGGCGGCGCAGGCGCCCTCGCTGGAGACCATGGTGGCCCCGAGTGGCTTGCGTGGCGTGCACAGTGTGCCAAATGCCTCGCACTCGTTTGGCTTGATCAACCCCTGGAGCACCTCACCGGAACGGCAGATCTCGGGCTCCTTGGTGTCGATGTCGCCAACGTCGAACCGGAGCGCGGCATCGAAGTCGGCGTACTTGTCGGACAGCTCCCAACCGCTTTCGGGGATCATCCCGATCCCCCGCCAGTTGCGGTCTGTGGTTTTGAACACATCGGCACACAGCGTCTGGGCAGCCTTGTTGCCCTCGAAGCTGACTGCCCGGGCATAGGCGTTCTCGGCCTCGGCACGGCCGGACTCCAGCTGCGCCACGGTCTTGCGAATGCCTTCGAGCACGTCGAGCGGCTCGAAGCCGGTAACCACGATCGGAACGTGGTACTCCTCGACGATCGGGACATACTCGGAAAAGCCCATGACCGAACAAACATGCCCGGCGGCGAGGAAAGCCTGCACCCGATTGACCGGAGAGTTGAGCACAGCCTTGATGGCGGGTGGCACAAGCACGTGCGAAACCAACATCGAAAAGTTCTTCAGCCCTAGCTGCTTCGCCTGGTAGACCGACATGGCATTCGCCGGTGCCGTCGTCTCGAAGCCGATGCCGAAGAAGACCACCTCTTTGTCGGGGTTGTCCCTGGCGATGTTGACGGCGTCGAGCGGCGAATAGACGATCCGCACGTCGCCGCCGTCACCCTTGACCTGGAACAGATCTCTCTCGGAGCCGGGGACACGCAGCATGTCGCCGAATGAGCAGAAGATGACGTCGCCGCTAGAGGCAATGGCCAGCGCCTTGTCGATGGTATCGAGCGGCGTGACACACACCGGGCAGCCGGGACCGTGCACCAGTTCGATGTTGTCGTTGAGCAGCTTGTCGATGCCGTTGCGGATGATCGAGTGGGTCTGCCCACCACAAACCTCCATCATCACCCAGTGCTGGGTGGTGAGACGATCGATCTCGTCAAAGAGCTTGCGAGCTACCTCGGGGTCGCGGTACTCATCGAGATACTTCACGACCGACCCTCGCCCGTGGCGATGGCCTCCTCCTGGGCGAGAGCTACCTCGGTATCCAGCTCCCCTGCGAGCACACCCATCTCTTTCATGAGACTGAGTGTCTCGTGAGCAGACTCCTCATCGACCTTTGTGATGCCGAAGCCGACATGCACGATGGTGTAGTCGCCCACCTCGGCTTCCGGCACGAACGACAGGCAGATCTCCTTGACGATGCCATCGAAGTCGACTTTGCCCATTCGGGCGCCGTCTCGCTCGTAGACCTCGACAATCTTGCCGGGGATTCCAAGACACATAGTTCCTACCTCCGTCCTGCCAGAGCGATCTGTCCGAGGGCGAGACCACCATCGTTTGGCGGTACCAGCCGATGGCTGAGAACGGTGAAACCCGCCTCTTCCAGACCTCGCTTGGCTGCTTCGAGCAGGGTTACGTTCTGAAACACCCCGCCGCTCAGAGCAGCCGTATCGATATGGTACTTGCGTCGCATCTGCTCGGCAGCGGCGACCATCACTGCAGCCAGCGCTCGATGGAATCTCGTGCTGATGACGGAGGCCGGCACTCCGGCTGCGGCGTCGCCGGCAACGGCGGCTACCACCGCGCCGGGATCGATGATCAGCGCATCGTCCTTGTTGATGAGATCAAACCGGTACCGGCCTTCGGCTTCCGGCGTCCCCAGCGCCTCGAACTCGATGGCCGCTTGACCCTCGTACGAGACCTCGTGGCAAACCCCGGCGAGCGATGACACCGCGTCGAAGAGCCGTCCCATACTGGTGGTCTCGATGGTGTTGAGCCCGGTGTCGAGTTGCTGACGGATGATGCGCCGCTCCTCGTCACCGGCGTGGGCGACCGACGGGATGCGGCCATCCCAGCCGATGCCTGCCTCATACAAGTGCGACAAGGCCATCCGGTACGGCCGCTTCACCGCAGCATCGCCGCCGACCAGCAGGGCGACGCCGAGGTGACCCGCTCGATACAAGCCACCGAGGTCGCCGATCAGAATCTCACCACCCCAAATGGTGCCGTCGGTGCCGTAGCCGGTGCCGTCGAAGCTGAACCCGATGACCGGGCCCGTCTGCAGGTTCTCTGCCATCACCGAGCCGATGTGCGCGTGGTGATGCTGCACCAGCACCAGCCGATCGGCGTGGTGATCCTGGGCCCAACGCGTCGAGAGATAACGGGGGTGCATGTCGGCGACCACCAGATCAGGGACAATCCGGAACAGCCCGCTCATGTGCTCGACCGCAGCAGTGAATGCGTCCAGCGTCTCGATGTTCTCCATATCGCCGATGTGCTGACTCATGAAGGCGTTGTTGCCGTCGGCCAGACAGAACGTAGCCTTCAACTCGCCCCCGACCGCAAGCGTCGGCGGCACCGCGACCGGGAGCCGCACCGGGAATGGCGCAAAGCCACGGCTACGCCGGACCGGGAGCTCCTTGCCGCCGGCAATGCGCAACACCGAATCGTCACAGTGGACGTGGATATCCCGGTCGTGCAACAGCAGCGTATCGGCAAGCCCGAGCAGCTTCGCTCTGGCCTCATCGTTGTCCTTGACGATCGGCTCAGAAGCGTGATTGGCAGATGTCATCACCCACACGTCACCCGGTTCGAGCAACAGGTGATGGAGCGGCGTGTACGGCAGCATCACCCCGATACGGCTGTTGCCGGGGGCGATCCCATCCACCAGATCGCTGGACGCCGACTCCTCGACCAGGACGATGGGCCGCTGCCGCGACTTCAAGAGGTCCCTCTCGGCACTGGCGAGGTTGGCGATTTTCTCGGTAGTGGCAATGTCGGCAGCCATGACCGCAAACGGCTTGGCGGTGCGGTGCTTTCGTTCCCTCAGTGTCGCCACCGCAGCACCATTGCGGGCGTCACATGCGAGGTGGAAGCCGCCGATGCCCTTGATGGCGACGACTTCGCCTGCGGCTATCAACCCCCGGGCCGTTGCGATGACATTCTCGGATGGGACCCTCTCGTCGCGCTCCAGCCAGATCCGGGGACCGCAGTCGGGGCAGGCATTCGGTTGCGCATGGAAGCGGCGGTTGGAAGGATCGTCGTACTCGGCCTGACAGACGTCGCACATCACAAAAGAAGCCATCGTCGTCATCGGTCGGTCGTACGGGGTGGCCCTGGTGATGGTGAACCGTGGCCCGCAGTTGGTGCAGTTGATGAACGGGTAGCGGTAGCGCCGGTCTGCCGGGTCGTTCATCTCGGCAAGGCAGTCTCCGCACACCTCGAGATCCGGAGACACCAGCGTCGTCGCGTTGCTGTCACGTCTGCTCTCGACGATGACGAACGAGGTCTCTCCACGAGTCGCCACCGCACGCCGCTCGATCGAGTCGATGTGGGCCAGCGGTGGTGGGTCGGCACGCAGTTGCAGCACGAACTGGTCGATCGCGCTTTCGTCGCCTTCCAACTCGATGAAGACGCCTGCACTGTCGTTGCCAACACAGCCGCCCAGCCCCAGGGTTGTGGCGAGCTGATAGACCGTCGGCCGGAAGCCAACACCCTGGACAACTCCGGTTACACGCAGTCGATGCCGGACAACCGACGGGTTCTGATAACTCATCTGCCGCCTCAAGTTAACGCCGTTGCCCACAAACACTAAGGGCCGAGCGACCCCACAGATCCCGACGATCGGCCGGGATCAAGAGCAGGTTCGCCACGATGGGTTCGAAGGATCGGCCACTGCTCAGACGGGGACGTGGTCCCGCCACGAGTGCTGGGGCTCGTAGCCGAGCACGTTCCTGGCTTTGTCGATCGACAGCAGCGTCTTGTGACCCGCGACGTCACCGGTGATCGGCACGTCCGGGTACACCCGGGCCATCAGTTCGGCGCTGGGTGTGGTCATGCATGTGTCGGCCGCGGCGACCAGGAACGCCTCGGCACCTTTGGTATCGGAAGTCAACGCCAACCGGGCAGCCTGAGCGACATCACGAGCATCGACATATCCCCACAGATTCCAGGCCCGGATGGTCGGGTCGTCCCAGAAGCCGGGGAATCGCTCGTAGTCGGCAATCTCCATGATGTTGGAGATCCGGAGACCAACAAAGGGGATCCCCGACCATCGGTTGAACTGCTCGGCGATGACCTCGCCGGCAAGCTTCGCCAATGCGTAGTGGAACTCGGGCAGTCTCGGATGGTCTTCATCGATAGGTGCGTAGCGCGGGTTCTCTCGCTCAAATGGGATCCCGATCAATGTCTCGGACGATGCCCACACCACCTTCTCCAACCCCAGGATCTCGGCAGCGGAGAACACGTTGTACGTGGACATCATGTTGATGCGGAACGTCTCCCCCGGAGGGACGATGTTCGGGGCAGGGATGGCGGCGAGATGCACAACGGCGTCGGCACCGCGGAGCGACTCGATGGTGTGACCGAGGTCGGTGAGATCCGCAACGCGGGTCGGGTCGTCGGGATGCATCGACGCCATGACATCGACATTGAGGACGTCGAACCCGTGCTGCGACAGGTCGGCAACCACCGCCCGACCTGCTTTCCCGCTTCCCCCGGTAACAACGACACGTTCCACGGCAGTCCTCCTGTGCTCGGTGTGGTCATCATATGCAGCCCGCCGGAGCGTCTATCCGGCCGGGACATCCTCTAGGGCACAACGAAGTCACATTGGGGATACGAGACAGGACGAATCGGCCGGTAGGCTGCGGATGTCGCAGTCGATCGGAAGGAACAACGTGCTGTTGATCTTCGGCATCCGGGTTCGCTACAAGACGCTGGCGGAGGGCACGTTCTACTGCCCTCACGAGGGCGGCGACCGTAGCTACCGGAAACGGCAGGCACGTAGATGGTTCACCTTCTTCTTCATCCCGCTGATACCACTGAAGGTGCTCGGCGAGTTCATCGAATGCCAGTCCTGCCAGTCGACTTACGACCAGAAGGTGCTGACCATGCCGACGGCGGCGGCCATGATGGACAACCTCGCCAACGCCATGCGTCAGGCAGTGGTGTCGATGATCACCGCAGACGGTGCCATCGAGGACGCCGAGAAGGAGATGGGCCTCGAGGTGATGCAGCGCTACACGGACACGCCGTACACGATGGCCAATCTCGAAGAGGACCTCAAGGATCTCAAGCACGGGGACCTCTCCGGGCAGCTGAGCAACGTCGCCGGAATGCTCAACGACCCGGGTAAGGAGTCGCTGCTAGTCGCCTGTGTCGAGATCGCAGCTGCCGACGGCTCCATCGACGAGCGGGAGATGGCCCAGATCGAAAAGGCAGGCGCAGCCCTTGGCCTAACCCCGGTGCACCTCAAGGGCGTCATCCTTCAGGCGAAGGAGCACCTCGGCCTGGCCTGAGTCAATCGCTCCCGCCACCGAAGTGGACCCTGGCCGCGTAGACGTGCAAGAGCGACCGAAGGGAAGCGTTTCTACCTCCGGTTTGATTGAAACGGTCCCGATCGGGTGGGACTGTTTGGCAGCTGAATAGGGAGGTACTGTCAGCTGGTGAATTAGTGGAGGCGAAGATGGTCCAGACATCGACCGGGCCCGCGAGACCCGAAGCGTTGGCACGTAGAAGGTGGATCGCTGCTCTGGGGGTGACGGCCGTCGTGGCGTTCGGGCTCGGTGTTGTTGTTGGTGGCACGAGGGGCGACGATGTGGGGAGCCCACCGGCTATTGATCTAGCTCGGGAGGTGGGCCTGGCTTTGCCGCTCGATCAGCAACCGGCGTTTTCGGATGGGGAGATCACCAGGGCTGAGGTGGAGCGCGCGATGGAACGCCTGACTGCCTGTGTCGAGGCGGGAGGTGTCGGCGGTTTCCGCATCGAGTTGGCCGAGGATGGTAATTACTCGTCCGAGTGGAGCACCAGCGATGCGAACACAGTTGAGATGTGCCGGCGACAACAGTTCGAGGCGACCTACTTGGTTTGGCAAAGGCAGGAGCGGACTCGCTGATGCCGTCCCCTTGGTGCTGGGCCTAGCGCTGCGGCATGTGCATGGAGACCACCCAATTAGGGGCGTCGACGACTTCGCTGATGTGCAGGTTGCCTGCGACGGTGCGAATCAGATAAGCGTCGCTGGGTTCGAGGTCGTAGTGGATTCCCAGCCAGTCGATCATGTAGCGGGTTGCCTGTTTGGCGTCTTCCATGAGGTTGGGCCCGTGTGCTGTGGTGATGTGCCATTCACCGTCGACAGGGTGTCGTGGTCTGCTTCGTCGAATTTGCACTTCGGCGATTTCCGCGTTCTTGGCTAGATCGAAACGTGCGGTGACGGTCATGGGCATTTCGACTCCTGTTCCGCAGACTTCTCCGTCTCCCTGAGCTGCGTGACAGTCCCCAATGGCGAAGAGTGCACCTGGAACTTGAACGGGTATCCACACCGTCGAGCCGACGCCGAGGTCTTTGGTGTCGATGTTGCCGCCGTTGCTCCCAGGCGGGAAGGTGTCGAGTCGACCTGACTCGGCGAGAGCTACACCGACCACTCCAGGGAACGGGTCAATAGGGACGGACACTCCTCCGACCGGGCAGATGCACTCGCCTGCTTTCAGGGTGACCGGCCCAATCGGCTCAGCACACTCGATCGTCACGACATCGCCGGGTGAAACCGTTAGGCGAGGTCGACCGAGTTATCCCAAAACGGTTGGGTGATCGAGTCATCGAGCTGATACTCCACCAGTGCTCCTCTCCACGGCGAACGCACAGAGCAGATCGTCCAACCCAGTTGGTGCGCCGCACATATCTCACGTATGTGAGCGGGTGTCAGCAGCCGGTTGAGTCTCTCAGGACCTGGCATGCCTCCGCCATACGGACCGGTCCGAGTTGAGTGATCTTGCGTCGAAGCGAGTCACGCGGCAACGTGTGGAGGTTGTCAAAGGTAGCGACACACTCGGTAGGTACCCCGTCGTCTTGTGGCGTCAGCTCCAACTCCGACACCACACCGCGTCTAGTCCGGGTCAGAGCAGCCACGACAACCGAACCGATGCGATCGGCAACGGGGTCACGAGTGAGAATCAGGACTGGCCGGTCTCCACCCGGCGTAGCGGCAAACCAGATTTCACCGCGTTGCATTGGCCCAATCCGACCAGTCCTCGGCGGGACCCCAATCAGCGATCGTGGCGAATGCCGTTTCGTCGTCGGTGAGCGGAGTCGTCTGCCATGCCGCGATGTCGACCTCGGCCCTAAGCCGCACGAGGTGCCGATGGAGCGCATCTCGTAGCAACTCTGATCGGTCGACACCAAGCCGCTCTGCCCATTGCTGGGCGTCGGCCGCTTCTTCCTCATCTACCCGGAAACTGAGCATTGTCATACAGCAATCATATACTGTATGACACACAGATCAACCCCTATGTAGCAAAACGAGCACACCACCAACCACTCATATCCGCCCATGTGTGAGCGGTTGAGGGCGGCCCATCGCCTGGGCCTATGACACCCAGCTGGTCACTGTGATGCCCGTGTGTTCGCTGGTTGCCGGAACCCAGCCGTCCTTGGTCCACAGGAATTGGAGCACCTGGCCGTGGCCTCCATCTCGAGCTGTTGTAACTCCGACTTCGATACCGACGACATCTGCGGCTAGTAATTCGATGAACCCGATCGAGATCAGCACACCTCTGCCCCCGTCGACGAGAGCGTCTTCTCCGAACAAGGATTCGGCTTCGTCACGGTCAACGAAACGGGCTCCATCGAGCTCATTGGCGATAGCCAGCCGGGTGAGCTCGGGCATCGGCTGCTCTCCGCCCACTGTCGTACCAGACACCAACAGCTGATCACGGACGTAGATCATCGGCAGGGCACACTCGTTTACACAAGCACGGGCGACTGCGACCGCGGTGAGCTCTGCTTCGATCTCGGAGGTCATCGGTGGTGGCTTGGCGGTCGGCGAGGAACACCCGCACGCCAATGCCGCGACCAGACCAACGGCTACGCAGACGATCAGTGTCCTCATCGCACCCCTTGATAGCGTCACAGCTCCAGTATGACGATCCCGGCACCAACGTGGGTTCCCCGCCAGAACGTGTCGGGCGTACCAGGAACAAGAGCCGGGCGGTACAACGCCGGCGCGTCGGCATTTGGTGATTGCCCCGATCAGCCGACTTGACCTTTGCTGAACACGCGTTTAGTGTGCTAAACATGCGTTCAGCCAACGAAGAAATGGACCCCAGCGGCAAGGCGGCAATCCGCGACGCCACCCTACGGCTATTCGCCGAATCCGGGCCGGACGCGGTCACCGTGAGGGAGATCGCCGCCGCCGCAGACGTCTCACCCGCTCTCATCCTGCATCACTTCGGGAGCAAGGATGGGTTGCGGGCCGAAATCGACGCTCAGGTAGCCGGCATCTTCGAAACGATGCTCGATGTCCTCACCGACCAGTTGGGTGAAGCCATGACCGACCCGGGCTCGACCAGCCTCGTCGAAGCCTTCGCCGCGAGCTTCCCACCGGACTCGCCGCTACCTGCATACTTGCGCCGTCTGCTCCTCACCGGAGACCCTGCAAGCCTCGACCTGTTCAAACGCTGGTATGCGGACTCCGTCAGAGTCATGGACGAACTGGTCGCTGCCGGTTTCGCCAAGCCCGGCGCCAACCCGGCCGTCCGTGCCGCTCTCATGTTGTCAAACGATCTAGGCCTCGTGCTGCTTCGGCCTTTCCTCGAAGCGGTGACCGGACTCGACCCGCTCTCACCAGAGGGCGCGCCTGCGTTCGTGAACGAGTCCGTCCTCATATACACAGAAGGGGCTTTCCAGAACCCCGAGCAAGAAACCAAGGAGCAAGAATGAGCGAGACGAAGACAATCATCGAAGTAGAAGGTCTGGTGAAGACCTTCGGCCCCGTGCGAGCCCTCGACGGATTTGATCTCGAGGTGACCCAGGGCGAGGTCCACGGCTTCCTGGGACCAAACGGTGCCGGGAAGTCAACCACCATCCGGGTCCTGCTTGGTCTGATGAAAGCCGACTCCGGCCGGATCGAGCTGTTCGGCGACGATCCCTGGCAGGCGGCGGCACACCTGCACAAACGCCTCGCGTATGTTCCCGGCGACGTGGCGCTGTGGCCGGGGCTCACCGGCGGACAGTGCCTCGACATATTCACCGCCACCCACGGTGGGGCCGACGAAAAACGTCGTGCCGAGCTCATCGAGCGATTCGATCTCGACCCGACGAAACGGTCGCGTGACTACTCGAAGGGCAACAGGCAGAAGGTCGCGCTCGTGGCGGGGCTGTCGACAAATGTAGACCTGCTCATGCTCGACGAACCCACCAGCGGCCTCGATCCGCTGATGGAACAGGCGTTCCAGGAGGTCGTCAGAGAGCGGCGCAACGAAGGCATCACGGTACTTCTATCCAGCCACATCCTCGGAGAAGTAGAAGCCCTCGCCGATCGGGTGACCATCATCCGCAAGGGACGACGGATCCAAACCGGCACTCTGGCCGACCTGCGTCGCCACACGCGGACCTCGGTGCATGCGGTCACCGTCGAAGAACCCGCGAGCCTCGGTGCCGCTCCGGGTGTTGCGGACTTCAAGTCCAAGCGGCTCGACGGCATCGTCGACTCGCGCTTCACCATCGATCCCGATCACCTCGACGATGTCGTCGGCCGTCTGCACGCAGCGAGCATCCACACGCTCACGGTCAATCCACCGAGTCTCGACACGCTGTTCCTGCGCAGCTACGGCGACGACATCCAGCAACTCGAAACCGCGGCAGCCCACGCCGAGGAATCTGTCGCAGCAAGGCAGCAGCGATGAGTACCGCAGGTCTCAGCACCATGGTGAGGATCCAGTGGAAGACCCGCTGGAAGGGCCTCATCACCTGGGTACTGGCATTGGTGGCGTCACTGGCGTCAACCGCGGCGGCAATCGTGCCCCTGTACAACACACCAGCCAAGATCCACTCGTACGGCGCCGCCGTCTCCGGCGGATCGCTCTATGCCATCAACGGCAAGGTGGAAGGGATCGACAGTCTCGGCGGGATCATCCAGGACGAGTTCGCCTTCATGGCGGCGTTCCTGCTCCCATTGCTCGGCATCTCGCTGATCGCCCGCTCCACCCGACGTGAGGAAGAAGCGGGGCGTCTCGAGTTGCTGCTGTCGGGTCGCATCGGCAGGCGGTCTCCCCTGGTGTCGGCTTTGCTCATTGCTACCGGCGTCATCGTGGTGTTGGTCGTTGCATCTGCGGCGTCCGTCGCCGCATCCGGGGTCCCGGTTGCTGCGTCGATCCTCTATGCCGCTTCGCTGGGGGGCCTTGCGTTCGTGTTCGTCGGGATCTCAGCCCTCATAGCCCAGATAACCCTGCACTCCCGAGGCGTGTACTTCGGCGGATTCGCCGTGTTGCTGGTCTCCTACGTGTTGCGGGGTATCGGCGATGCCACCGGGACCTGGCTCACGTGGCTGTCCCCTCTCGGCTGGCAGGAGAAGACCGCGCCCACGGGCGACCAGCGGTGGTGGGTGTTGCTCATCCCGCTCATTATCGGAGCCGCCCTGGCCGCGCTGGCGACTCACCTATCCGGCCGTCGTGATCTCGGCAGCGCCATGATCAGCGCCGGTTCGGGATCACCACGAGCGTCGCACCGTCTTCGCAGCCCTCTCGGGTTTGCCGTCTGGCTGCATCGGACGTCGATGCTCGGCTGGCTCGCCGGGTCCGTTGTGCTGGGCGTGATGATGGGCGCCCTGTCGCAGCAGGTGATCGATGCCTTGCAGGGTAACCCGGGGATGGCAGACGCCATGGGCGCGGGTGGAGGCAACCTCGTGGACGGGTTCATCGCCATCGTCCAGGTATATCTCGCCATCACCGCCATGGGCTACGTGGTTCAAGCGATCGGGATTCTGAGCCGTGAGGAGAGCGAGCAGCGCATCGAGTCGAGACTTGCAGGCACCCTTTCCCGGGTGCAATGGCTGGCGGCGCACGCCGCGGTGGTCCTCTCGGGTCTGGTCATCATCGTTGTAGTCTCGTCCGCATCCTTCGGCATCGCCTCGGCGATCTCGATGGGTGATTCGGGACAGGTGGCGACCCTGCTGCGAGCCGGTATCGCTTACCTCCCCGCCGAGCTGATCTTCGCCGGTCTGGCGCTGATGCTGTTCGGGATGTTCCCGCGGCTGTTCGCAGTCTCGTGGGGGTACTACGCGGCAGTGACGTTCATCGCGTTCCTCGGTCCCGGGCTCAAGCTGTCACACTGGGTTCTCGATCTCTCCCCGACAACCCACGTCGGCAACCCGCCCGTCGGCGCTGTGCCTGCCATGTCGCTGATCGTCATGACGGTGATCGCTTGCGCCCTGCTGGCTGCGGGATTCGCCGGGTTCCGCCAACGCAACATACCCAACAACTGAAGAAGGCTGCGACGGCTACCGGACGGTGACAGCGCGCTATGGAGCGCCGAACTGCCGGTAGTCGTCGACGCGCTCGGTCGCCGTGCGGGAGATGTTGATGGTCCCTCCTACCGGGCCTACCCCAGGCAGGATCACCGGTGGCACTCGCAATGTCACCGTTGCCGTCACCGTCTCACCCCGAGCGAGCACGCCGTCGAAATCGAGACCGGCGAGGGCCCCGACATCCAACCCCCGGTTGCTGATGATCGTGACCACAACCAACGCGGCTGCGGCGTGCCCCTCGTCGTAGCTGTCGGCAAGCACCATCTCCCGTGCCGCTTCCTGGGCAGCCAGATCGGCCGTCGACCTGGCATCCACCCATCGGGGTAGCTGGGCGATGCCTGCAAGCAGCGGCAACAGGATGAAACCGAGCACAAGCACCATCTCGATGGCCGCATACGCCGAGCCGGTCTCATCCGAAGCCACCTTTCTCCAGAGATTCCTCATCACTCGCCACCCGTCTCCTGAACCGCTCGGGCCTCCATCCGAAACGACCAGGAGGGGATGCCGGGAAGCGGGCTATCCAGGGTTGCGTCGGCGACCGCAACCAATTCCCCACCCGCAACCGCACACGAGATCGATACCCCATCGCCGAGCGGTCCCGGCATCAGGCCGTTGAGTGCATCGGCAGCTCGCTGCTCACAGACCACCTCGCCGGCCGCGACCCGGGACCCGGCCCTCACCCCCTCATCGATAGCGACCCTGGACGCTGCCTGCCCGTACAGATAGAGAAAGAGGTTGATCACGCCAACCGCGACGATCAGGGTGAACGCGACCGCGAGCAGAATGCCGACAGAGGTCATGCCAGCCTCATCGGATCGCAACCGTGTGACGAGGCTGCGGCTCACGGCGAGATCAAACGCCGATCTGGTCGCGCACCCAGTTGATGACATCGACGCCCAGCGCCTGCATCATCGCCCCCAACGCCATGATGGCGATGACCGTAACGACGATCCACGCGAATATCTGGGCACTCTCTACCGCACCGGTCTCATCACGGCGCAGGTCTCCGATGGCACCTCTGAGGTGCAGCCACAACATGCTCATTGCTCTTTCTCCATTTTCGGGCTCATTTCCCACCAAAGATGATCTGAGGTATCGGGCCTGCGATGAACAACAGGACGATCGGGGCCAGCACGACGACGATGGGGATCACCATCATCAACCGCCGTTTCGACGCCGCACGCTGAAGCTCCTCTCTTCGGGCGGCTCGCAGGTCCCTACTGAGGTCGAGTAGCGCCTCGCCGAGATCGGCGCCACGCTCCTGGGCAGTCGCCAACACGGCATAGGTGCGAGCCGCTTCCGGCTCCGGCGTCAACTCCGCAGCCCGGCTCAAAGCGTCGGACAAGGACACGCCGCTCTCATGCAGACGCAAGACCTCGGCCAGTTCATCGATGAGCGCACCGTCGCCTCGAACGACCACATGACGGATGGCGTCGACCACACCACCACCGACCCGGGTGCGCATCGCAATCAACTGGTTGATCGTGTACAGCTCACCGCGCAGACGCTCGCTCCGGTCTGACACCGCCCTGTCGATGCGTGACCGTGCGGAGAGAACGCCGTAGAGGAACCCGAGCAATCCGAAGATGACCATGAACAGCGGCCCCTGCACCACGAACCCCAGAAGCCCGAGCACCGCCGCCCAGCCGAGAGATCTGACCAACGAGCGCACCCGGAACTCCTGTACCCGCTGCCCGGCGGGCAGGTCGGGATAGAGCCCGCCCTGGCGAAGGCGCAATGCCAGTCGTTCGGTATTGGAGGTCGCCACCAACTTGCCGAACGCTTCGACGATCTTGTCGAAGATGGGACCAAAGAGACGCTTCATCGTGGCGTCGCCGAATGCCGGCCCGGTGTGGGCGACACCCCGCACGTCGGCGGCCCTGGTCAGCCGCACCCTGGCCACGGTGGCATAAGGTCGAACTCGACCGGCGAGGCTGCGATATGGGCGGACCAGCACCCACGCCACCGATACGGCAAACGCAATCGACGAGCAAAGAGCAACCAGCTCTAGAAACGAGAGCTTCATGCGCCTCCACTCTCGTAACCACCCACCGTGGAGCCACCCCCGAATACCCGAACCTCCTGCGGGGACTTGGAAATGATTCGCATCAGAGCCCACCCGAACGCAGCCCACACCCCGGCAACGATGACGACGAAGCGGCCGGTGCTACTCCGGTAGAACTCCCGATAGGTCTCGGGCACGGTTGCCAGGAACAGCAGAATCACCCACGGTGCGATGGCGACGACCACGCCCTCGAGCCGCTGCTCAAAGCCGGCAGTACGGATCTGCTCGGCCGTGAGCTGGTCGGCCGTCATCGTCTCGATGAGGTCGCGCAACACAGTCTGGAGACTGTTGCCACCAGACTGGTGGGCCAGGATCAGCACCTCGATGACCTTGTCGGATGCGGGGTCCGAGAGCTCCTCCTTGACGATCTCTAGGGCGGGAATCACCCCGAACATCCGGGCCTGGGACGGAAACCGGGAGAATGCATCCTGCAGCGCCCCCGGTCCCCGAATGGAAAGCGCTTCGATGGCGGACCCCAGTGTTGCCCCCGAGTTCACATGGGCCAGGACCTCCCGCAGACCGTCCGGCCACGCCTTCTGCACCGCGGCCAGCCGGTCGGCGCGCTGACGGGAGAAGTAGGCGTACGGCAGGGACGCCAGCGCCACCGCCGGGATGAGGGCTACCCACCAGCTTCCGGCAACGGCCCAGAGCAACAGCAGGCCGATCATGCCCGTGAGGACCGAACCGGCCCAGAATTGGCGAGGGCTCAGATCGGATCCCGCCTGGATGAGCCAGGATTGTCTGGCCGGGGTGCGCGGCCGGGTCTTCACCCGTGTTCCCATCTCCGGGGCGTTCCCTGTGAAATACCCGATCGCCAGGTAGACAAACACTGCCGTCGCCAGCGCCGCAAGCAGCCTCATAGGTCCGGGCTCCAATCCCCGTGCAGAATCTGCTTCACGGAGACGTCCCTGGGCAGGGCACGGTCGATCCGATCAACCAGATCCTCGGGCGGATAGCTCCCCGTCCACCGCATGGGCTCACCCAGATTGGAGCGGACGAAGATCGGCTCGGTGGTGAAATCGTCTGAGGACAACGACCGGGTGACCGCCAGGATCTCCCTCACCTGACGGCGAATCCCGTGATCGGCATCGTCATGCCGGCGCATGTCTCGGTCGAGGTGGACAACGAAGTCGATGGAATTGGCGAACACCCTCCTGACAATCCCTTCGGTCACGTTCTCCCCCGCCATGATGGCGGCGTTGACGATGGCGGTCAGCGCGTCGCGCGCCGAATTGGAGTGCACCGTGCAGGCAAAGCCACATCCGGCATTGACGGCTCTGGTCAACTCGAAGGCCTCAGCGCCACGCACTTCGCCAACACACAACAGATCGACACGCTGGGCGAGACAGACCTTGACTAGATCACGCAACTCGAAGCGACGATCGCCCTGCAGGGTCACCGGTGACGCCTCGTAGTAGCTCGAGTGCGGCGGCAACGGAATGTGGAGCTCGCGGACCTCTTCGACGATGCGGATGCACTGGTCGTTGGGGACGGCACGCAACCAGGCGCTCATCAGCGTCGTCTTTCCGGCACCGGTCGCCCCCGAGTAGAGAATCGAGGTGGTTGCCTGGGCAGTCGCCCACAGGAAGGCGGCCGCAGGCCCACTGACCGAACCGAGACGGACCATCGAACCGAGTGTCTCGTCCGCCACGGTGTACTTCCGAATCGTCGCCGACAGACGAGCCGAGACCGGTGGCACCACCGCGGTAAGCCGGGCAGTCCCGCCCAGCACGTGCGCCTGCTCAATGGCATTGGCACTGTCGAGACGACGGTTGGTGCCTGCGAGCAGTCGGTCGATGACCTGACGCAGTTCGGCTTCGTTGGTTGAGACAACGTGCGCTCGAAGCCGACCCGCATCGTCGATGTAGGAGATCCGCGGCCCCTCAATGAAGATCTCCTCGACATTGTTGTTGTCGAACAGCTCGGTGAGAGGGCCAAACCCTGCAACCGCCTGCCAGATCCGCCGCTCCATGTCGGCCGGATCACGCAACGGCTCGTTGATGCCCCTGTCGGCGGTCGCCCGGTATTCATCGACGACCTCTCCAATCGCCAGACGGACTCCGTCGGGATTACGGTCCGCGTCGAGTTTGCGGTCCTCGATCCGCTCGGCGGCACGGGAGCGCAGCGTTTCATAGGCGCTCGTCATCTATGACTCCACCGCAAACGCCCCAACCGCGGCCACCCGTGAAACGACCGGTTCCAGAGCACGCGTGAACTTCCCCACCGGCGGCAGCTCGCCCTGCCAGGCCGCCTTCCTGACTCGATGGTCATCGGGAGCAAATACCACCGATGCCGACCGGAACGTCCTCCGGATCTCTTCTCGGACCTCTCCCTGCTGGTACAGGCTCTTGCCTGCGTGATTCAGGACGACGTGGATCGGCGCACTGCTGAGGGCTCTGGCATCTCCAATCCAGGCAAGTACGCCCGTCACTCCGGTAGGCGATGGGTCACCGACAATCACCAGATGATCGGCTTCGGCCACGAACCTGCGGGATACACCGAACCGGCCGGAGCGGGCGCCGAACGGCGACAGATCCTCGAGATGCCGGCTGGTGCGGATGACAACGTTGGCGTATGTCTCACCAAGAGCACCTGCTAGATCGGCGGAGTCGTCGGGTGAGCACGCTTCCCACTCCCGGGGACTGGGGAGCCCCGGCACGACCGAAAACCCGGCATCGTGGGTGACCACAGCCCTTTCGATCTTGCCGACATTTCGCAACGACTCGATTGCGGTGAGCACGTTTGGCGATAGAGGCACATCGAGACGCTGGGCAATCGCGGGTTCCATCGTGTCGAGATCGACAAGGACGGCGGGCTGTCGGCGGCGAGACAATTCCGCCGCGATTCCCACGGTTACTTCGGTGACGCCGCCGACCCCGCTGACAACGATCAACGAACGGAGCCCGCCCACAGGCCCCGTCGCCACAGGTGACGCTTCCCGGTCCGGATCGTCGAACGACTCGCCCACCACCATCTCGGCGAAGTCCCTATCGACCAACCGCTGCTCGGTGAGGTACCGAATCCTGGCCATAAATTCTTTCGGGGAAGCCTCCGCGTCGATGACCCCGTCCGCACCCAGATCGAGCAGCTTCTGCCTGCCGACGTCTCCACGAGTCGATTCATAGACGCCGATGACGATGCGGCGCATCGACTGCACCCTGTCGATCAGCCTCTTGGTCAGATAGGAAGTGGTGTCGTCGATGAGCAGCACTTCGTAGCTGTGCTGGACGGCTTCGGTAGCTGAGAGCACCGTTCCGACGACTCGTACACCGGCGTGGTCCTGTGCATAGCTCATGAGCTCGGCCACCCACGTGCGCTGCGAGGATCCGACCGCGACAGCAGGCTCGCTCTGTCGGGCCGAGCGCGAGGTCATCCCGAGCCGCCTTCATCGACCTCTTCAGGCTGCTCGACTGCGGTCGCCTGCTCCAAGCCGGGCAGGGCGGCGCCGGTCGAACGGATTATGTGGACCTGGCCGATGTCGAGCGCAGAGGCTATACGCAGCGCCTGGGTGGCGTCTACGGCCAGCGTCGGCGCATAGCCCGTCCTCGCTCCGAGGGCATTCGTGTCATCGTTCGGAACATCGAGCACTTCAACACCGATTGCGACATATCTTGCAACGCCATCCTGGACCAGGACAACATCGACCGAGTCGCCGCGTGCCAGGTGACCGCCCACGGCCTGAGATTGATCGATGGGAACACTCATCGCTCGCAGACCCTGCCGGTTCTGAACGACCAGAAGGTCGGACCCGATGATCGGTTCGCCGTCGGCGATAGACCGTGTTGCCAACTCACCCACAATCGAGTCCAGCGAATCGGCACCGACAAAGCGAGCCGTGAGCAGATCATCTTCGGGAACGGATGCCAGCGTGAAATGAGAGAGTGTCAGCGTCGTGCCTGCCGGGATATCGCCCCTGGCCACTACCACCTCCACAGTGGCGTCTCTTCCTCTCAGCACAGCAAGGTTGAAAACAAGCGCAAAGATCGCGGCGATGATCATCACTACATGGCCAAGCTTGATCCGACTCAGCAGATTCCTGCGAATCGAGACCGGGTTCCCATACGTAGCCACAGTTGGCGTATCAAGTTCAGCCGCCATGTCTTCCCACCATTCCGACGAGACCGTACCAACGACGCCAACGCACCGCTAGCCGGACGTGACATCTCGATTACCATCGTACCATGTCATATAATCTTGACAAATGCTAAATATCGCTATACGTGAGTACAAATAGCGCACTGTTGGCCCATATCTAGCCAGAGGGGATGTCCGGGGATCCAAACGCGGCCGACCACAATCGACCCGAATACGACGGGTCTTTCAGCCTGGACGAGATCGGTTCAGTACCGTTCCCAGTGGACAAGCTCGTCGAGCGGCTTGCGGCCACCGAACTTGCTTGGCGCCGCTCCAGGCGCCGGGTAACCAAGCGCAATCGCATACCTGCAGGTCCGGCCGTCACCGACGCCCAGAACCTGCTCTGCGTCCTGCTGGCGATGCAGCGTGATCGGGCACGAGACAACACCGAGCGCTGATGCCGCCAACATGATGTTCTGTGCCAGGCGACCGGAATCGAACTCGTAGCCACCGGGCTCGGCCACGATGACGATCGTTGCTGCCGAGTTGCGAATCGGATCCGTGAAGTCGCCACAGCCGGCGACACGCTCCAGCTGCTCAGGGTCCTGGATGACTATGAATGACCAATCCTGGCGGTTCTTCGCCGACCCCGTCCAACGGGCGGCCTCGAGGATCGCATCAAGATCCGTGCGAGCGATGGGCCGCTTCTCGTATGCTCTCATTGCTCGAAGCCGCGTCACAAAACGGTATTGGTCATTCATCATGGGCCAAGCGTAAACAGTATCTGGGTCGCTCCGTACTACGCTCATTTCGAACATATGTGCATGGAGCGGCTGATTGACCCCACGGTCAGTGCGGATTGGCCGCTATCTGGTGAGAGGACCGAATCCGTGTTTCGGCTGCGGCAAGAAAGTGTGCGTTCTTGAGCCAGGCTGACATATCAATAGATAGCCATATCCCACGGATGGAATATCAGATGCGTGTGCTGATAATCGAGGATTCGGCGGTGCTCTGCCGTCTCATCGAAACGTGCTTCCGCGAATACGATGCCGAGTTCGATATGCAGCGGCTTCCGCACAGTGCGCAGCGCCTCGGCGGATTCCCGGAAGCAGATCTCGTAGTAATCGGGGTCTACCAACCCCTCAGTATCGGTCTCGGGGTGGTCGAACGTCTCCGATCACGCGTCGACTCCCCCGGCATCGTCGCCATCACCACGGACACAAGGGAGAAATCGATTCAGGAGATCCTTGACTCCGGTGTCGACGCCGTGGTCAAGATGCCGTTCAAACCTGATGAGCTGCGTATGGCAGCTATCCAGGCATTGAACCGCTAACTGCCGGTTCCTGAGATCAGTTCCGAGCCTGGAGAGACGACGCGGTGTCCTACCACCGCTCCTTGTCGCTTTGTGTGAAGGTCTCTATCTAGAAAGCCTCGTCCGGCATATCCATGAGGGCTCCGTCCTCCTGCTCGGCCGCTTCCCGGCGGATACGAGTCTTTGGCAACGCATGCCGCGAGAAGAACCGGGCAGAAGCGACCTTTCCCTCGTAGAAGGCTATGTCCCGATCGCCTGCCTCGGGCAGGGCTTCCAGGGCCACCTCGGCATGCCGCAGCAGCAGCCACCCGATGGTCACCTCGGCAACGCTCTCCAGCAGGGTGTTGGCGTGCAGGCCAAGCTTGTACAGGCCGGTCGGGTCTTGCTGGGCTCCCATCAAGTGGCCGACCATGACTCCAAGGTGAGCCTGAGTGTCGTCGAGTGCTTTGCCAAGCAACTCCCGCTCTGTGGCCAAATCGTCCGGCCCACCCTTGACCATCTCGAGTACCTGCCCGGCCATGGCCATCAGCGTTTGGCCCTGATCCCTGGCGATCTTCCTGAAGAAGAGATCTAACGCCTGGATCGCAGTAGTCCCCTCATAGAGGGTATCGATCTTGGTGTCGCGGATGTACTGCTCGATCGGGTAATCCTGGGTGAACCCGGAGCCACCAAACACCTGAAGTGATGTGGCCAGCAACTCGTAGGCCTTTTCCGACGAGTAGCCCTTCACGAGCGGGAGGAGGAAATCATCGAGCTTGGCCCACGACTTGTCGTCGGGGAAACGCAACTGCTGGTCCTGGACCCAGCCCGTGTAGTAGAGCAACGCCCGGAGACCCTCGGCGTGCGACTTCTGGAGCATGAGCATGCGACGCACGTCAGGGTGGCGGATAATGGCGACCCGTGGCGCGGTCTTATCCGTCATCTGGGTCATGTCCGCACCCTGCAAACGCTCCTTGGCATACTCGAGTGAGTTCAGATAGGCGGTCGACAGCGTTGCCGTCGACTTCGTCCCGATGAGCATCCGCGCCCGCTCGATGATCAGGAACATCTGCCGGATGCCGTCGTGGACGTTCCCAACCAGGTAGCCGACGCACGGCTGGTCGACTCCGAAGCTGAGCTCACACGTCGTCGAGGCCTTGATGCCCATCTTTTTCTCGAGGTTGGTGGCAAACACGCCGTTGCGCTCGCCGAGTGACCCGTCGTCGTTCACCATGTACTTGGGTACCACAAACAACGAGAGGCCCTTGGTGCCGGGGACTGCGCCAAGCGGTCTGGCGAGAACGAGGTGGATGATGTTCTCTACGGCATCGTGCTCACCTGAGGTAATGAAACGCTTCACACCTTCGAGGTGATAGATGCCTGCTTCCTCATCAACCGGAATGGCCTTGGTGGTACCGGCACCGACATCCGACCCTGCGTCGGGCTCGGTCAGCACCATCGTCCCGCCCCAATTGTTCTCGAGCGCCGGCTTGGCAAAACGTTCGATCTGCTCGGTGGTGCCGATGCTCGCAAGAACGACCGGCATCAGAGTGCCATTGAACAAGAACGCTGTGGGGTTGGCGCCGACGAGGAGCTCCTGTGCGGCCCAGCGCAGCGACATCGGTGCCGCCACGCCGCCGTATGCGGGTGGGCGGAAAAGGCTGTCCCAGCCTGCTTCGTCGTAGGCGTGCAATACGTCTTTCAGGCTCTGTGGCAGCTTGACCTCGCCGTCCTCGAGCTTCGGTGGGTTGCGATCGGCGTCGACAAAGCTGGCGGAGTATTCCTCGACAGCGAATCGCTCGATTTCACTCAACATGTGCTCGGCGGTTTCCTGGTCCATTTCCTCGAACGGCACCTGACCCATGTATTCCTGGGTGTTGTACGCCTCGAACAGATTGAACTTGATGTCTCTCAGGTTGGTCTTGTAGTGACTCATGTGAGCTCCCCGATACGTGCCTTCTGCTGCGTGCTCAGATTTTGAGTATACACTCTATTTTGAGCGAATGCTCCAAGTTTGACTCATAGCGGCTAACCTTTCCGGGCACACGAAAGGCAACCATGGCTCGCTACCAGGCGGGGATCCGCACCGAAGCCCGGATCCTCGAAGCAACCAGAGAGCTGCTCGCAGAAGCGGGCCTGGAAGGCACCACCCTCAAGGCCATCTGCGACCGAGCCGAGGTCCGCGCCGGCAGCTTCTACAACCTCTTCGATTCCAAGGACGATGCGGTGCTCCGCGTCGTCAAGGATGCGATTCGCGCCGTGGACCCACACCCCGGCGAAGACGCGCCTGATTCGCTTGGCGAGCTTGTCGAGGCCTTCATCGCGTTCATCGCTGGTCAACCGGACATGGCAAGGGTTTATCTAAAGATCGCCATCTCCGGAGCGACCAACGGACCGCTCGATGGCAGTGTGCGGCGCCACCACTTGCGACGGGTGGCCCGTTTCTCGGCAGCAATCGCCCGCGAGCACCCGGGACTATCAGATGACGATGCCCGGGCGCAGGCGGAGATCATCCTCGCCACCTTGAGCGGGCTTGCTTTCATGTGGATGCAGGAACCGGAAATGGATTTCGCCGGCAGGGCAAGGCTTGCACTCAGCACGTCATCCATTACGCGTTAACGCATCGGCCGAGCTGCCGACAGAACCCAGGAAGAAGCGAAAAAGGAAACCGAGATGACCGGCGCCACATGGAGATTGACCGCAATCAATCACACCCCGGGCTCATGGCGGAAGCTCCGCCAGGCATATCGTCCCTGGTGGATGTGACACCCGGCGCTGGCAGACGATGAGTCGATGAGCCAATCTCTGCTCAACCACTGCATTCCCACACGTGAGAGAGGACGGGCCTAGCCCGTCCTCTCGTCTGTTTCTGTCCAGCTCGAATCAGCTCGACTTGCGCCAGTTGACCTTGAGGACACGATCATTCTCCTGCACCGGGTCGGACAACGCCGCACCCCCGGTGCCGGTCATGGTGATGAGCGAAGTGCCGCCGAGGTTGTCGACGCTCCCCGACCCGCCGGCGATGCACTCGTCGAAGTAGCACGCCCCGTAGTCAGTGAGGTTTGCGACCGAGCCCCCAACCGTGGGGCGCTCGACGATCCACTCCGCGACGTTGCCGGCCAGCTTTGTCGTGCCAGGCGCGGTGACGTCGAAACGGGTACCTACACCCTGGGACTGGTTGCTGTAGTAGAAGGTCGCGTGGGTATCCGAATCGGCGCAGATGAGGCAGTACATGATGTCACCCGCCGAAACCGGGAGGTTGCTGATCTTGACCTCGCCCGACGGGAACCACTCCCACCACGCATAGACCTGCTTCACCGTAATGAACAAGACCTTCGTTATCTGGGTCTCGGTGCCTGCCTGGAGGACGTCACTCGAACCCCACCCATCGATGCCGACCCACTCAGAGGCGTAGTAGGCACCGTCGGCCTTGGAGTTCGGGCTGGGCACCGTCCATTGCCCGCCCACAAAGCCGTATGGCTTGCCAGCGGCGGAGAAATGCGCGGCGCCCGACCAGTTACTCGACGTCGCGTTGGCGACCGTACCTGACGACAGACGAGCGCTGACGGCTCGACCCGCGGCGGTGCGTGCCCGACCGTGCGTTATGTGATCATGGTGCTCGAACTCGGGATCGATCCACAGTTTCGTGCGGGACATCGTCCGGTCCCACAAGGCGCGCAGCTCCGGCTCCTTTTCGACATCCGGCCGGCGTGGAAGCCGGTATGCCGCAATCTGCCGGGCGGTCGCCTCCAGGGGGTCGAACTTCTCGGGCAGCGACCCGAGACCACGGATCTTGAAACCCTTGCGAGTCAGGGCTTCCGGAACGATCGTCTCATACGATGGCGTCCTTGCGTTGCGTCTGCCTCCGCTTGAGCTCTTGGTGGCCATATTGCCTCCATCTCTCGTGAAGCGAGATTGCGACGTGGTGCACGTCGCAATGGGCCTACTTGTCTTCCCCCCAAGAGGAAAACACTACGCCCCGCGGAGCCAAATGGGACCGGGACTTTCACAGCCGGATGCGCGCGTCGACGCTCTCACAACCCCACTATGTCTTGCGGGAGGATCGGCACCCGGTAGAGATGCCTGCCGATGGCATCCCGGATCGCCGCAGCTACGGCCGGACCCGACGAGATCGTCGGTGGTTCGCCGATGCCTTTGGCACCAAGCGGGCCCCACCGCTCCGGCTCCTCCACCCACCGAACCTCCACATGCGGCATGTCGAGGAAGGTCGGCAACAGGTAGTCGGTGAAATTCCCGTTCTTGATGACACCCTTGTCGACCACCAACTCCTCTAGCGTTGCCAGACCCACCCCCTGCGCAATGCCGCCTTCGATCTGGCCGATGGCGGCCACCGGGTTGAGCAGCTTGCCGACATCGTGGACAGCATCGATCTGAACGACGCGCACCAGACCGAGTTCGGGATCGACGTCGACGACGGCACGGTGGGCGGCCACCGCATACGCCGGGTGGGGATCCCCCTGCCCGTTCTCATCGGTCGCGTATGTCTCGGGATGGCGATAGCGGATGGAGTGCTCTCTTGGTCGCAAGGCACATACCTCGCCGAGGGTGACAATAAGCTGGCCTTCCTTCCAGACTCCCTCTTCGCTGAGATCGTCACCGAGGAACTCCGCGAGGATCTGGTCACGCAACTCGAGTGCGCACTGGTAGGTGCCGCCCCCGGTCATCTGCGTCTGCCGGGACGCGGAGGTCGACCCCGCCGAGCCGATCTGCCCGGTGTCGTCCCACACCACTGCAACCTGCTCGATCTGAAGGACTTCTCTTGTGAGCTGCTGGATGACAGTCACCAGGCCCTGACCCACCTCTGCGGCAGCGGTGTGCACCTCGACCCCCGTCGGGCTGAGCACGATCCGGACGTCCGAGTAGTCGTCGAATCCTTCGGAGAATGCAAGGTTCTTGAGAGTCACCCCGTAGCCGACCCCGCGGCGGACGTGAACGGGATCGGTGGTGAGCCCTGTCCCGCCGGGTAGATGCCGGGGATCGTCATTGTCGAGCGGATCGACGATGGGCATCTGCGCCAACTCGTCGATCAGCTCAACGGTGGGCAACGATCCTTCGATCAGCTGGCCGGACGTGCTCATCAGATCTCCGCGACCGAGCGCGTTGATGCGCCGCAGTTCGAGCGGGTCGATGCCCAGGTCTGCGGCAAGCAGATCCATCTGCGCCTCGTGACCGTATGCCGTCTGCACACCACCGAACCCGCGCATCGCCCCGGCCGGAGGGTTGTTGGTCTTGACGGCGACTGCATCGATAAAGACGTTGTCGCACTTGTAGGGCCCGACCGCAAAGTAGCCGGCGTTGGCGATCACGGCCATCGATGACGACTCGTACGCCCCCCCATCGAGGATGATCCGCCCCTCCACTTTCGTCAGCTTGCCGGAGCGGTCGGCCTCGTGGCGATACCACATCCGCGCCGGGTGGCGATGCACGTGGCCGACGAAAGACTCTGATCGGTCGTACATCATCTTGACGGGCCGTCCGGTGCGCAGGGCCGCCATACAGAGATGGATGTGCATGCTGACGTCCTCGCGGGCACCAAATGCCCCGCCCATGCCGACCGGATGGCAGCGCACCTGCTCCGGGGCCAGGTCGAGACAGGGATAGATCTGCATGTGATCGCTGTGCACCCACTGGGAGACGGCGTACAGGTCGACACCACCGTCGCCGTCGGGAATGGCCATGCCGGCCTCCGTCCCGAGCGGGGCCTGATCCTGCTGACCGACCTCGTAGTAGCCCTCGACGACAACGTCGCCGGAGACGTCACGGTCACCGCGACGCACCTTCATCCGTCGATACACCGAATCAGCAGCATCCGCTTCTTCCATATCGCTGAGCGGCTCGAGCACGTTGTACTCGACCTCGATGGCGGCGACACCGAGCTTGGCGGTCGGCAGATCGGACGCGATCACAACGGCGATGGGCTCACCCCAGTAGTTGGCCTCGTCACGCGCAAAGACCGGCTGATCGTCAGCGTGCATTCCAAAGCCCATTCGACCCGGGACGTCCTCAGCGGTGAAAACCGCCACAACGCCACCGATGGCGTATGCGGGCGAGGTGTCCAGCTTGGTGATCCGGGCGTGGGCGTGCGGGCTGCGTAGCGTGGCCCCCCACAGCATCCCGTCGGCGTACAGATCCGACGCATATGTGAAGTTCCCTGTGACCTTGGGGATGCCGTCGATACGAAGCGGGGACTCCCCCACCCCTCCGCGGATCCGTCTTCTGGTGATGGGGGCAGCAGTGGTCATGCCGTCTCCTCCGTCAACTCGACCAACGCTCGGAGAATGGCGCCGTAACCGGTACACCGGCAAACGTTCCCCGAGAGAGCCTCTTTGATGTCATCCTCGGTGGGGTGCGGGTCGTGCTCGAGCAGGTGAGTAGCGGCGACCACGAAACCGGGTGTGCAGAAACCGCATTGCACCGCACCGTGGTCCAGGAGAGCCTGCTGGACGGCGTGGAGTTCACGCTCGCTCCCGATCCCCTCCACGGTGGTGACGTCTGCTCCCTCGCAGTCGGCGGCCATGACCAGACACGACGTCACCAGGGCGCCGTCGAGAATCACCGAGCACGAGCCACACTCGCCCTGCTCGCAGGCGTTCTTCGATCCCGGCAGACCGAGTTGCTCACGCAATACGGTGAGCAGGCTCTCCGAGCCGGCGACGTTGACGACCTGGTTCGTTCCGTTGACGGTGAAAGTGACGATCATGAGGCGAGGCACCTTTCGAGCAAGCGACGGGCCAGAACCCCTGCGGCGTAGCGCCGGTAGGCCTCGGTCGATCGGTGGTCTGTGATGGGTCTCACTTCCTCGGAGACCGTTCGGGCAAACTCCTCGAGCACACGCTCCGAAGGGTCGGGGTTCCCGGCTATCAGTTCCTCCGCCCGGCTCGCCCTGATCGGTGTCGGCGCCACCGAGCCGAGGGCGACCCGTACCCGGCCGTCCTCATCACGGGCCACCACAGCCGCAACGGTCGAGATGACCATTGCGGAGCGCTGTCCGATCTTGGCGAAGTGCTGATTGGCGGGAACGTACTCCGGGAGGATGGCAGCGACGATCACCTCATCCGGCTCGAGAGCGTTCTGCTTCACCCCGGTGAAGAATTCATTCCACGGGACCCGTCTCGTCCCGCGGTCCCGGGAAGCGACCTCGATCTCCGCATTCATCGCTGCCAGCCACGGCAGGCCGTCCCCGGCGGGGCTGGCTGTGCCGATGTTGCCACCAATGGTGCCAAGAGCACGGATCTGCGGCGAACCGACGGTCCTCGAAAGCTGCGCCAGGGCCTTGTGCTCACTGTGCTCGAGCCGGGCCCAGGTGACTCCTGCGCCGATACGTCTCGTCTCGATCCCTGCCAGCTCTTCGATACGACGGAGTGCGATCACATTCCCTGGCTTCTTATGACCAAAGTTGACCTCAACCATGAAGTCTGTGCCACCGGCAAGAAGATCGGCGCCGGGATCATCGGCACGAGCGTCGAGGGCTGCACTGAGATTTTTGGGGCGGGTGATTTCCACTCAACACCTCCTATTTTATCGATTGTAAACCCATGCCCATAGGGAGGAGCGGTTCCGTCGCAACATGTGCGCACACGGTCATCGACCGCCATCCCGACGTGAGCGCCGGAGGGCTCAGTAGAGCAGCTCCGCGGCGAGAAGGTTGTGCCGCTCAATGAGAGGCTCGATCTCCAGAGTGACCAGACGCCCCCCGGCCACCACGGGCCTGCCTGCCACGTAGTTGAAATCGACGTTGACCGGTGCGGCGAGCATCGCTGCGGCCACCGGGTCGTGGAGCGCTCCGGCATACTCGAGGCGACCCAGGTCGATGGCGACAAAGTCGCCTGCCTTGCCGACCTCGAGTGATCCAAGATCCGGGCGCCGCAGCACCCCGGCACTACCGCGTGTTGCCAGCTCAATTGCAGTGCGCGCCGTCATCAGCTCACCGCCTGCCTGATTCGGCGCCGCGTCCAGCCGGGCCAGCAACAACGCCAGGCGGGCCTCACCGAGCAGGTGACTACCGTCATTGCTCGCCGAACCATCGACTCCCAGCCCGACCGGGACCCCCGCTGCCAAATACTTGCGAACCGGGGCTATGCCCGACGCAAGACGCATGTTCGACGACGGACAGTGTGCCACCCCCGTCTGCGCCGCGGCCATCCGCCCGATCTCCGCGTCGTTGATGAACACGCTGTGGGCAAACCAGACATCGTCGCCCATCCAATCGAGATCCTCCATCAGCTCGATGGGACGCCGGCCGTAGGTGGACACACAGAACTCTTCCTCGTCCATGGTCTCGGCGAGATGTGTGTGCATCGTCGCCCCGAACGACCGAGCCAGCGCCGCGGACTCCCGCATGATGTCGGTGGTCACGCTGAACGGCGAACAGGGGGCAACAACGACACGCGTCATCGACCCGAGCCCGGCGTCGTCGTAGGTCTCGAGAAGCCGCTGGGTATCGGCGAGAATCGCCTCATCGGTCTCGACCACCGAGTCCGGTGGTAGGCCACCGTCGCTCTCACCGAGGGACATCGAGCCCCGTGAAGCATGAAGCCGGAGACCAACCTCGCTTGCGGCTTCGATCTCATCGTCGAGACGGGAGTCATTGGGGAACAGATAGAGATGATCGAACGCGGTGGTGCACCCGGACAACGCAAGCTCTGCCAGAGCGACCTTGGTGGAAACCGCGATGTGCTCGGCGGTCATCCGCGCCCAGATGGGATACAGGGTGCGCAGCCAGTCGAACAGCCCGGCATCTTGAGCTCCCGGAACAGCCCTGGTCAGCGTTTGATAGAAGTGATGATGGGTGTTGATGAATCCCGGTAGCACAAGGTGGCCGCCCAGATCGAGGATCTCGTCGGCGTCCCCGGGAAGGTCGGAGGTCGGACCGACGGCGGTAATGAAGCCGTCTTCGATGAACAGACCTCCGTCGGCGATTTCGCTCCGGTCGCCGTCCATCGTGGCTAGTACCTGCGCATGCGTGACAAGAAGAGTGCTCATACGCTCAAGTTAGCCGGTCGAAAGCAGGGGACGGCAGAACGGATCAGGAGGCTGCGGCTGCCTTGCGGTGGTTCATGGCGATTACCTCAACGCTCTCGGTGAGCAACCGTACGTCGACCCGGGTCACCCGTAGCGCCGCGGCATCGGCCAGCCAGCCGAACAAGGCCTTGGCGTCGTCCTTGCGCAGGCACTCGGGGTGCCATTGCACGGCGAGCATGTCCCAAGCCGGATCCGACGACTCAATGGATTCAACGACACCGTCGGTGGCGGTTGCCCCAATCCGCAACGCATCGCCGAGCTCCTTGATGCCCTGGTGATGTAATGAGTTGACGACGATCTCATCGCGCCTGACGACGTTATGGAGCCGCGTGCCCTGGACCACGTTCGTGCGGTAGTGGCCTGCAAATGCCCTTCCCATCAGGTCCTTCTTGTGCTCCGGCAGGTCCTGGTGCAGGGTGCCGCCCAAAGCGACGTTGACAATCTGCAGGCCACGGCAAATGCCGAGCATGGGCAGATTGCGCCTGGCGGCTTCGAGGACGAGAGCGATCTCGAAGGCGTCGGCGTCGGGGCGGATCCCGTAGAGCGTGTCTGCGACCTTCTCCTCTCCGTATGCGGCCGGGTCGATGTCGCCGCCGCCGGGGATGAGCAGACCATCGAAACGCTCGAGAAGCTCGGGAACATCAGCCGGATCACTGTGAGCAAGGACTACCGGGAGAGCCCCGGCGGCTTTGATCGCGCCAACGTACATGTCGTACAGGCTGGTGAGCGTCTGCTCACCGTAGAACTCGTTCGTGGTGACGGCTGTCTGCGCCGACACTGCAATCACCGGCTTCATAGCTCACCTGTCGGCCAGAGTTGCCGAATATTGAGGGAGCGACACAACATCCGGAAGACTCTAGAGGATGAGCACCGGTTCGTGCCCTCCCAATCTATGGAAGCACCCATCTCGGGCCAGGTGTGCCACCCGTCCCCACCGGTAGGTCTGGTTGGCCCTTTCTGTCCCGAGCAACTCAGGCGGGCGGCACGTTCTCAGATTTTCAGGACGGCTAGAGGCTATTTGGGCGCCATCCTGATACCGCCATCCATACGGACGGTCTCCCCGTTCACATAGGAATGGGTGAGCAGGAAATGTGCCAACGCGGCGTACTCCTCGGGGGTACCGAGCCGCTTGGGGAACAGCACCTGGGTCCCCAAAGATGCCTTGGCCTCATCGGGTAGGCCGGCCAGCATCGGCGTATCCATGGCATATGCCGGGAGTGATTGTGATCGCTACGCTTGGTGGCGATTAGGTACCGAAGGGAGAGATCGGATGAGAGATCTTGACGGGCAGGTTGTTGCGATTACCGGTGCCAGCGCGGGTATCGGTGCGGCCAGCGCCAGAGCGCTTGCGGCAAGGGGCGCCAAGGTGGCGCTAGGGGCGCGTCGCATCGGCCGATTGGATCAGATGGTGGCCGACCTGGATGGAGCCGGACTGGCCGTGGAAATGGATGTTCGTGACCCCGATGGATCGCGCCGACTGATTGCGGAGACGATCTCGGAATTCGGCAGACTCGACGCCTTGGTTGCCAATGCCGGCATCGGCGCATACGGCGGGATCATGGATCTCACCGACGAGAAGCTCGCCGAAATGATGGACATCAATGTGGCCGGGACAGTGTGGCCGATCCGGGCCGCGGTACCGCACTTCCTGGAGCAGGGTGAGGGCGACATAGTGATCGTGGCTTCGGTCGCTGGTTTGCGTGGAGCAGGTGACGAGGCTGTCTATGCAGCGACGAAGTTCGCTCAGGTTGGTTTGGCTGGTGGTCTCGATCGGGAGTTGCGCGAGAAGAATATCCGCGTCTGCACGATCTGTCCTGGTGGTACCGCAACCGAGTTTGCGATGGGGGCGGGCCGGACGCCGGACATGCCGGGCCTCACCGACATGATGCGACCCGAGGACATCGCCGACGCCGTCGTCACCGTCCTCAGCCAGCCCAAGACCATGCGCACCCTGATCTGGTCAATGCGCAGCATCCAAGAACAGGACTAACGCCGTCCCCCGCCTCCGGTTGCCAGGCGGATTACCGCATCTGACGGCGTGATCGGAGTGATGATGTCGTCGAGCCCGCAGAACCGGGAGATCGACATCTCGACCGATGCTCCCGCGGTCTTCATCGTCTTGAGGAAGATGAACCGATACCTGTGCGAGAGGATCATATGCCGGACCTATTTGGGCGCCATCCTGATACCGCCATCCATACGGACGGTCTCCCCGTTCATATAGGAATGGGTGATCAGGAAATGTGCCAACGCGGCGTACTCCTCGGGGGTACCGAGCCGCTTGGGGAACAGCACCTGGGTCCCCAAAGATGCCTTGGCCTCATCGGGTAGGCCGGCCAGCATCGGCGTATCCATGATCCCGGGGGCTATCGAGTTGACACGCACTCCGATCGAGGAGAGATCCCGCGCTACCGGCAAGGTCATCCCAACAAGCCCGCCCTTGGAGGCTGAGTAACCCGCCTGACCGATCTGACCGTCGAATGCGGCCACCGACGCGGTGTTGACGATGGCGCCGCGCTCTGCGTGATCGAGCGGCTCAGTATGGGCCATTGCCGCCGCCGCCAGGCGGATGCAATTGAACGAGCCCACCAGATTGATATCGATGATCTTCTGGAACAGCCCGAGATCATGCGGCTCGCCATCACGGTTCAATGTCCGGGAGGGGATTCCGATGCCGGCGCAGTTGACGAGGATCCGCAGTGGGCCCAGGTCCTTCGCTGCGGCGACGGCGGCTAAAACATCTTCGGCGTCGGTGACATCCGCATGGACGTAGGTGCCGTCGACCTGCTCTGCGATCGCACGGCCGAGGTCGTCCTGAAGATCAACTACCACTACGCGGGCTCCGTCGCCCGCAAGCCGGCGCGCCGTGGCCGCGCCGAGACCTGATGCCCCTCCGGTGACTATCGCGGATGCTCCTGTGATGTCCATTCCCATCCTCCAGTCTCGGGATCATCATCAGGCTAACGGGATACCCCGCAGTGTTGCCCGACAAATAATGTTTAGGAGCCGGGTAAACATTCCGATACTGCCATATGTCTGCGATGCGGGACGCCCGCTTCTCCCCGGCCCAACACACCAGTATTCCGACATGGGACCTGCTGATGGGGCGCATCAACGCGCCGCGATGGATAGTGCTGGCATCGGCGACCGTCGCCAGCGTCGCGCTGATCGGCGTCGACCACGTCATCGACTCGGATGCCCACCTGCTGCTCGGGTTCTTTGTGATTGTCGTCATGATGACATGGACGGGGCACACACTCGATGCAGCGGTTACCGGCGGCATCCTGCTCGGTCTGTGGTCCACCATCGACCCTGGTGAGGCCACCTCCTCGGTCGTGTTGCTAGGTCTGCTGTCGGCGACCGTGCTGCTAACACTGGGAATCCTGCTCACCAGATCCTTTCGCAAACTCATTCTCGAGATGGACGAAGCAGCGCGGCGCGACTCGCTCACTGGACTGCTCAATACCAGAGCATTCCAGGATGTCGCCGAGCGGGAACGAGCTCGTGCTCTCCGCACCGGCAAGCCCATTTCAGTTGCATTCCTCGACCTCGATCAGTTCAAGCAAATCAACGACGCCCACGGGCATGTCGTCGGCGATGCAGTGTTGGCAGCATTTGGATCCATCATTCAGCGCTCCGTGCGGGCGACCGACATCGTCGCCAGGGTTGGCGGTGATGAATTCACCCTCGTCTTCCCTGAGACCGACCAGTTCGAGGCCAGCGCCGTCCTCCAACGTATCCGCCATCGAATCTCGATGCGGACCGACATACCGCTTGTCACCGCAACCATGGGCTTCGTCACATTCACCGCACCACCCCATTCGGTGGAGGAGATGGTGCGCATGGCCGACGAGCTGATGTACCGGGCCAAACGCCGTCATGTGGACGGTGGGGTGCTGATCGGCCGGGTCTGCGACAGTACAGGGGATGCTGCAGAGCCCGCGACGATCGACATCACCAGCGATCAGGGTGCCCGGTCGAGTTCAACGACTGCAATGTCCGACGGCGTAAGTGGCCACGGAGCGCCACCCCAGATCGGCATCGCCCGCGCTCTTTGATCCGCCACGTACGCGATAGTCTCACCGTCGGGCGACGAGGCGACATCAGCAATGTACGGCAGGGTGGCCAGGATGCGGCGGTCGGTGCCATCGACAGCAGACACCGGTTCAGCCGCAGCACCAACAAGCAAGAACAGCGGCGAGCAACGAAACCGGCAGACGGCGTGTCACGAGGCAGCACCCCAATCGAGATTGGATACGACGAGCTCACGGGGCGCCAATGGCCATGGGCCACCCCCGTCTATGCGAACCGCCCAGGCGCGAGCGTCGGCGATATAGCCAATCGTCGTGCTGTCAGGCGACCAAGCAAAATCCCAAATGTCAGTTGCCAGCATCCGCTGGCCACCGTGCAGATCGCTGACAACAAGGACCCGGGAATAGCCGATTTCTGGAAAGACCCCTTCATAGGCAAGGCGAGAACCGTCCGGAGACCAGGCAACGCTACCGATGTAGTCAGCGGCCCCAACCACGGTCCGGCCGGATCCATCCGGATCACTTACTACAAGCTCGTCACCGTCGCTACCAGACACGACATGGGCAAGGCGAGAACCGTCGGGAGACCAGTGCGCTGTGTACACGTCACTCCCCGCAACGGCGATCGCTGACTTGGCGCTCCCGTCATGGTCCAGGACGAGCACTACGGTGTTCTCGAATTCCTGCTGGGCGGCAGCAACGATATCTCCACGGACGGACCATTCGGCCCCCCACAACGCGAACGCTGGCGGTCTACTGAGTTCCTCGACCACAAGTGGTGTGGTGACGGTGGCGAGATACCAGTCAGTCTGCTCCCAATCCTCACCGGGTTGCTCGACAGTAAACCCTATCGCGTGACCGTCCGGCAGCCACGTGTACCCCTCGACCCGCAGCTCATTTGGTGTCATCTGCACCTCGTCACCCCCGGCGAATGGGATGGTGAAGATCCGGTGGTAGCAGTCGTCCGGGCGTGCAGCGACGGCGGGACACGCTCGACGCGAGTCTACGTAGACGATCGTCTCCGTGTCTGGAGACAGCACCGGGTCACCCACGGTATCTTCGATTAGGACTCGCGGGACACGCGTGCCCTCCACAACAGCCAGACCCGCATACCCAACGAGCCCGCTGTAGAGACCCAGCACGATGCGTCCTTGGAATGCTGGTGCTGGTGTCTCCGACGTGAGACCCAACAGGCGGGTCAGGAACGTCGCCATCTCCCCCCTGGTCACCCCACGATCGGGGCAAAACCGATCATTCAGAGGCGGATCACAACCCCTGGTCACCCCGGCAGCAGCCAACGCCCCAACCGCAGACGCAAACACAGAACCCTCGGTGTCACTAAACCCGGCATCACCAGCAGGCAACCCAAACGCCCGTACCAACACCGCCGCAGCCTGAGCCCTCGTCAACGCATCGTCAGGGCAAAACCTGTCATTGGCGGGCGGGTTACACCCCCTGAACCAACCCTCCGCCTCCGCAGCACCAATACTCCCCCGATGTACCCCTACCGCATCAACAAACCGCACCGGCTCGGTAGGTTCCACCCCCAACGCCCGCACCAAGAACGTCGCCATCTCACCACGGGTCACCACCCGATCAGGACAGAACCGTTCACCCAACATGTCACAACCAACCGTGATACCGGCAGCAGCAATCGCCTCGATTGCACCCTCATGCACACTGCCATCATCATCAAGAAACGACCCACCAGGCGGCAACTCCGCCACAGCAGACACAGGCGCAGCACCAACAAACAAACCCGCGACGAGCAAACCA
>Ga0307423_1000228_pt1 | contig 37678 bp, 31 predicted proteins | sample SalMarWE160310MG_FD_202154 | JGI IMG/M metagenome (GOLD analysis project Ga0307423, IMG submission 202154) | Salt marsh sediment microbial communities from the Plum Island Ecosystem LTER, Massachusetts, United States - WE1603-10 | ecosystem: Environmental > Aquatic > Marine > Intertidal zone >... | reverse complement strand
ATAACCTCCCAATTCATTTGGAAGTCCAGCATTTGGATACACGGATAAAAACTTTTCTGATATGTTAGAAAGATCTTCAACGAAAGGTCTCATTTGCTTAGCCCCTAACGCACAGTTAAGTCCGATACTCAATAGATTCTTTACATGTGAAACAGAAATATAGAACGCTTCTGTGGTTTGACCGGACAAAGTTCTCCCACTTTGGTCTACAATCGTTCCGGAAATCATTATTGGTAAATCAAGATCCTTTTCTTCAAGGTATTTCTCACAAGCAAAAATTGCAGACTTTGCATTTAGTGTATCAAAGATGGTTTCTATTAAAAGTATATCGACGCCTCCATCAACCAATCCTCTTACGGCATCATAATATGCCTTCACCATCTGATCGAAAGTAACAGCACGATATCCGGGATCGTTTACATTGGGAGAAAGAGAAAGCATTTTATTCGTCGGGCCGAGTGCACCAGCAACGAATCTTGGTTTTTCTTTTTCTTTACTATTAAACTCAGACGATACTTCTTTTGCGATTTTTGCTGCTACTAAATTTATTTCATACGAAAGATTCTCCAATTTATAATCTGCTTGCGAAATAGCAGTTGCACTAAATGTGTTGGTTTCAACGATATCTGCCCCCGCCTCAAAATATGCACGATGAATCTCTTTAATTATCTCCGGATGTGTAATAGAAAGCAAATCGTTATTGCCTTTAAGGTCGTGCGGATGATCTTTAAATCTTTCACTACGAAAATCATCTTCTGATAATTTATACCGCTGTATCATGGTGCCCATAGCGCCATCAAGGATAAGTATCCTTTTCTCTAATATATCCTGAAGTTCTTTTAAGGTAACGAACATTTTAAGTATCTATTATCGTGTAAAGTAACTGTTATTTATTTCAATCTGAACAATTCTAATACCAAATGAAAGATGGATTCTAATTAATAGCGAGGTAATATGAACTACAATTCTTCCTTTTTGAAAAGGATTTTAAATATAACTAAATTGCTTTGCATAATAAACCAATTTAATTCATCCCAAGGAAATGATATGATCGTCGTAACAGGTGGTGCTGGTTTTATCGGCAGCGCAATTGTGTGGGCACTTAACCAGAGGGGTGAAAGCGATATTATTATTGTAGATGAATTAGGAAAAGACGAAAAGTGGAAGAATCTTGTCGGATTAAAATTTGAGGATTTTATAAATAAACACCTTTTCCTTGATCAAATAACAACAGGAAAATATGAAGAAGCGGAATTAATAATTCACATGGGTGCTAATTCTTCAACCACTGAAAAAGATGCTGACTCACTTATAACTAATAATTACGAGTATACAAAAAAGTTAACCGAATTTTGTTTGTGGAATGATATAAGATTTATTTACGCTTCTTCAGCAGCAACTTACGGAGACGGCTCTTCAGGATTTGATGACGATATTAACTTATGTGAGAAATTGCGCCCGTTAAATATGTACGGTTACTCAAAAAACCTATTTGATTTGTGGGCACATAAACACGATGCTTTCAAAGAAATAGTTGGGATAAAATATTTCAACGTCTACGGTCCTAATGAATACCACAAGGGAGATATGAGAAGTGTTGTTCATAAAGCATTTGAACAGGTTAGAGATACCGGAAAGGTTAAGCTTTTCAAGTCACGAAGAGTGGAGTATAAAGACGGCGAACAAAAACGGGATTTCATTTATATAAAGGATGCTGTAGATATGACCTTACATTTTTACAAACACAAAGATAAATGTGGGCTGTATAACGTTGGATCCGGAAAAGCGAGGACCTGGAATGATCTAGTTAATGCTCTATTTAAGGCGATGAACCTGCCTGTTAATATTGAATATATCGATTTACCTGACCATCTTGCAGATAAATACCAGTACTTTACTGAGGCTCCTCTTAAACATATTAAATCAGCAGGATACAAGAAGACCTTACCCACACTTGAAGCAGGCGTATCCGATTACGTAAAAAATTATTTACTTGGAAAACGTTTCCTGGGAATGTAATCAACTAATAAGGATAATCATCATCTGTTAAATCATCCTCCGGATCATCCAACGGAATAACATCATCTATCAGATCGTCATCATCCGGTTCTCTTTCAAAAGGATTACTTTTTTCATCTTCATCGTCTTCTTTATAGTAATCGTCGTCATTATCAAAATCATCGTCGTCATCAAAGTCATCATCATTTTTCTTGGCAGCATGTAAAACATAACTCAATCCAGTTAAAGATGAAAACTGATCCGGCACCTCAACACCTCTTTTTGTCGAGTCATTATCACTAATCATCATTTGAATTGCGCCATCCTGCAACATTATTTTTGTCTCCTATAAAAGTTAGAGTATATCCAATTGATTTAATTATAAGAAAAATAATTACAAAAAATAAATATTTATTTTTCTCATATACAATTATATTACTGATATCTTTGATACAAGCTTCAAAGAAATAATTTTCATTACCATAACGAAAATACTAAAATATTATCATGAAACTTGCAACACTTTGTTACATCACCAATAAAAAAAACAACTCAACTCTTATGATACACAGGGTAAAAAAAGAGAACGATTATCATCGTGGGAAATGGAATGGTCTTGGTGGAAAATTTGAACAGGGTGAAAGTCCGGAGGACTGCGCAATCAGAGAGATAAAAGAAGAAAGCGGACTAACTGTTAACAAAATAACAATGAAGGGGTTCATTACCTTTCCAATGTTCGATGGAAAAGAAGACTGGTATGTATTCCTTTTTGTTTCGGACAACTATGTGGGAAAATTAATTGACCCCAAGGAAGGAAATCTTGCCTGGATACCAAACGAAAAATTAACGGAGATTAATCTCTGGGAAGGCGATAAAATTTTTATACCCTGGCTATTCAAGGACAAATTTTTTAGTGCGAAATTTAATTATGAAGACGGTGAGTTTGTAGATTATGAGGTTAATTTTTATTGAGTAAACTTCTGGATGAAGCACTTAACTATGAATTATATATATGTATAAAGAGTAATGCCATCCTTGATTTGTACTTAAAACATCATTGAAAAAACTGATTTAAAATGACTTTCGCCGATAAAGCAATAAAATATTTTCTGGGTCTACAAACCCCTCGCGGACTTTCTAAAGATATTGAAATTATGAATCCATATCATAATCCGGATGTTCGGCAAGTTGTTAAGGATTTCTACCGAAAATTTTTTAACAAGAAAAAACAAAGATTATTTATTTTTGGAATAAACCCGGGAAGATTTGGCGGTGGCTTAACAGGTATCGCTTTCACCGATCCCGTTGTGCTGAAAGAAACCTGCGGAATTGAAAACTGTCTGGGAAATAAAAAGGAGCTCTCCAGTAAATTCATCTACAAAATGATTGAAGAATACGGCGGAGTTAAAAAGTTTTATTCAAACATGTTCATTTCGGCACTTTATCCTCTTGCCCTCATCAAAGACGGCAAAAACCACAATTATTACGACACAAGAGATTTATCCATTGCTTTACGAAATGAAATTGTTAAATCGATCAAATCACAAATAGAATTTGGCTGCCGGAAAGATTCTGTGATTATACTCGGTAAGAAAAACGCCGACTATTATTCTTCAATAAACAAAGAGTACAATTTTTTCAAAAGGATAATCATACTCGAACATCCGCGTTACATTATGCAGTATAAATTAAGATTTGTTAACAAGTATATAAAGAAATATATCTCTGCTTTATCTAGCTGATTAAGATAAACATGTTAGAAATTCCCTGATTCTTTTGTTTACTATATCTTTTGATTCTATCGGCGTCATATGCCCTGCATTTTCTACCACGATAAATTTGGAACCCTTGATTTTCTCTGCCATCGACTTCATAATATCCGCAGGGATTAGCTTATCTTCCTTTCCACAAATAATCAAAACAGGAATGGAAATTTTAGATAAATAAGATGTCGTGTCCGTTCTGCCTGCCATCGCAAGCAAACATCCCTTCAGCCCAACAGAACTATTTTGCTTCGAACGATTGAGGACTTCCCGGTACTCTGAATTATGTTCTTTAATAAATTTCTCGCCAAAACAATTAGGAACAAATTGCTCAACAAATTTTTCTGAACCTTCCTCATTAATTATTTTTATTCCTGCTGCTCTTTTCAATCTTCCCTGATCATCATCTGCCACTGATTTTGTGTCGCACAAAATCAATGCACCAAGCTTATTTTCCATTCTCTCAACTGCTCTTAGGGAAATATATCCTCCCATTGATAATCCGCATAAAACCGGTTTATCGAGATTTAATTCGTTTATAACTTTTTCAAGATCATCAACAAACGACTCCATTGTATATTGTCCGTCTGATTCGGGTGATTGCCCCAACCCACGTATATCGTAAGTAATGCAATAATACTCCTTAATAAAATTTTCTACCTGGGCATCCCACATATGGTGATCATATGGAAAGCCATGCACAAATATTATAGCTTTTAAATTTTCTTGCCCCGATGTGAATATGGAAAGGTTATTAATCTTCATGTGTAAACTTTTCTTTTGATTATTTTAAATTAACATTTTTACAAAACAACTTTAAACTTCTGAAAATACGATTAAAAACTAACCTGATAGCCTATAGAAAAGTAAAACAACAGATCTCCCCATCTAATTGGATTTTCAGGAAGATCTTTCTGTAATAGAAAGCTTCTGCCAATGGCAAAATCCGCAGGACCAATCGGGGTATCGAAAGATATAATCCCGCCGATACCATGACGTAAATCTTTAAACCTGATTTTCTCCTGTGTTAGCCAGGTTGATCCTAAATCATACCTGAATTTAAGATAAGTATCGAAGAAAATCTGGAAGGGAAGTTTTATCCTGTACATTATTGAGGTCAACATTATTTGTCTGCCCCTGAACTCATTTTCTCTCATTCCAAAAAACGAGTTCATTCCACCTAATAAAAATTGTTCGCTGAGTGGTAATGTTTTATCTCCAAATCCTATCTTTATTCTCGGTACAATTGTGCTTCTTTTTCCTAACTTAACGTAGTACAACAAATCCATTCCTAGATTGCTGTACCCTTCATCGCCTCCCAAAAAGCTTTGTGCTGTTTCATAAAATCCTGAAAAATACACTCCTTTTAACGGATACGGGTACCTATCTATATCATCAACTGTAGCTGTAATACCAAGACTAACTATCTTCGTTTTATATGGCGTTTTAATTTTATTTTCCTTGTTTTTCACTTCATCTATCTGGTATTTACCTGTAAAGACTAGGTTTCCGAATTTTTCTACCTGGGTACCGACCGAAATAGATGCCCCATAAAATATTTGTCTGTATACTCCTGTTTTTTTTCTGGAAAACCTATTCCCGGTTACAGTGGTATCATTCTCATAGATTCCAATATCGTTAAACTTATAAAACGCACTCAGGTTATATGTAAGATACGTGTTCAGTATCCGGTGATTTTTCAACTCGTATATATATTGTCTGTTACTTGTTCCGCCAAAAAAATACATCCCGGTTTCAATGCCTGTGCCTAAAAAATCTTCATCTCTAATATCAAGACCGAATTGTGCATTGTAAGTTTCATCCAATAAAAATCCAAAACGTAGGATGCTGGTTTCTTTCTCCTGCACATTTATTATAAGAATGTTTTTGTCTTCCTCTTTTTTTTCAACACTTAAAGCAATCTCGTTATAAAATCTGCTGCTTCTTAAATTATCTAGACTTTCTTTCGCTTTGGCATAGGTAAAGTAATCGCCGGAATGTATCGGGACTTCTCTCGTAACTAATGACCCCCTGGCAAATTTTCCTTCAACACGTATTTCCGAAATCATTCCTTCATCAAAGTATAAGATCAGTTCTCCTGTTAAATCGTCAAAAGAAATACGATAACAGTTTGCGAGTAAATATCCGCGAGACCGATAATATTTTAATACTTCTGAAATATCTTTAGCAGCTCGCCAATTATTAATTGGCTTAGCAATAAGATTCGAAAGGATGGCATTAATTACATCTTTATCTCCTATTTTGATCCCTATTGTTTTAACATCTTTAACAATTGGATTTTGCTGATACTTAAACCTCAGTGTTGTAAAATTATTCTGTTCGCTTAGCTCTACACTTACTTTTTTGAAGTTACCGGTTTTATACAATGTTTCGATATCTTCTTTAATTTCCAGACTGGAAACGGAATCCTGTTTACTATACTTGTTGAGCAATGCATTTATTTCTACGTTTCCGGCTGATACATATTCTATATTTTTTATAAAATACTCTGTCTCTCTTAAATTACTTGCTCTTATCGAATCAATTTTCAATTTGACTTTCTTAATAAACGGTAACGTACTTTTATAGCCGGAAAGGATAAGGGAATCTATATTCGTAAACTCCGTTGCAGTTACATTACTTAACTCTGGATTGATTACAAAATCAGCGCGCTTTAACTCAAGTTCATTAAGTTTTTTCATAGGAATGCTTACAACCTGATCTGCCACATACCAGGGGAGTTCCATTTCGTCTTCAGAATGGAGAGGGCTTGTAGTGTTAACTGCAACAACAAGATCAGCACCGCTTTGGCGGGTAACATCAACAGGAATATTTGAGACTAATCCTCCATCCACAAGCAATCGGTCTCCCCATTTTACTGGTTCCAAGAAAAATGAAACGCTGGAACTTGCACGCATAGTCTTACTTAAAGATCCTTTACCGAGCACAACCATCTGCCCAGTAAGCAGATCAGTACAAACTGCGCGGAACTTAACCCACAGATCATCAAAGCTATCGCCCGAATTTATCGGAGCCATGCTTGTGAGCAGATAAAAATAATTTGAGAGTCTCTGCCCGTTATTTAGAGAGGTAGGAAGAACTGGTTTTAGACCATCTAGCCTTAGAGAAAACAACGCCCTGTCTTCGGTTATTTTCTGATCAACAAATAATTCGCTTCTGCTCGTTTCATTAGTAAGAGATAATAGACTTTCCCAATCAGTTTTTGTAACAATGGAATCAAGCTCATTGACAGAATACCCTGCAGCAAATAGCCCGCCTATTATACTGCCCATACTTGTACCAACTATTACATCGGTTTTTATTCCTGCTTCTTCTAAGGCTTTAAGCACTCCAATTTGTGCTATCGCCCTGGCACCACCGCCACTTAAGGCGAGACCTAATTTGGGTTCATCTGCGGGGACATATTCAACTAAACCAAATGGGAGCTTTTGGGGTTTTAATTCAATAGAAATGGTTTTCTTTTGCTGTGGATGAAGAGAAGAAATAAAAACAACTGAAAAAAGTATTGTTATTTTTTTAAATATTCCCGTTGGCATTAGCTGTTATCAATGACAAAATACGTTTGAAAAAGTATATGTTACTCGAATTTAAATTTACGTAAATATACTTTAACGTCTTCTCTTTTGTTGTGTCTTTGATTGCTGTTCGGCAGCTTCCATTAGTCTTGACATAAATCCCTGCTTTTTCTTTGGGTTTTTTACAGGAACTAGCTCCATACCATCATGCTTATGATTGATATATTGCTGCTGTGCTATTGAAAATAGGTTAAATAAAAAGTAATAAAGGTTAAGTCCTGAGGGAAAACTCATGAACAAAATCGTAAGGAAAATCGGCATCACATAAACCATTGCTTTTTGCTTCGGGTCTTTCATCGTCATCTTCTGCTGAATAAAAGTTGTAATTCCCATTAGTAATGCAAGTCCACTTATTTCCTGTATACCGAACAAAGGAAGTTTAAATCCAAGATTATAAATAACATCGGGCTGCGAGAGGTCCTTAATCCAGAGGATGAAAGGCTGTTGTCTTAATTCGATTGCTGTTCGGAAAAGCCCCCACAAAGCTACAAATATCGGCATTTGAAGTAACATCGGTAAACATCCACCAGCAGGATTTACACCGTATGTCTGATACAGCTTCATAGTTTCTTTATTCAGCTTTTGCTGATCATCTTTATACTTCTCTTTTATTTCAGCGATTTTAGGTTGAAGCAGCTGCATCTTCTTCATCGACTGGTAACTTTGCTTAGTGAGAGGATAAACAACAATTTTGATGATCAATGAAAAAACTACTATAACAAATCCATAATTAGGAATGAAAAGATGAAGGAAATTAAAAAGTGGAAGTAATATATATTCGGCAATTGGTCTTACAACAAATTTCAACCCGAAGAAACTTCCAAAGTCAACAAGCGCTTTAAGATGGCTACCAAGGCTTTTCAGCTTGTTATAATCAACCGGACCTATATATAATTTAAATGATCTTGTTTCCTGGTCAGTGTTTTTGAAAGGAAGTATCAGTCTTGCATTATAATATTCTTCCACACCATGTGCTGATATCTGTTCCCTGTTTCCCTCTAAATATGCTCCATCCACATTTGAAGGATTATCCGGAATAATAACTGCAGCAAAATATTTATTTCTTACTGCAATCCAGTCTATCCTGCCATGATAATCTTCCTGCACTTTTTCACCAACCGACGAAGCATCTAAAACAGCTTGTTCATCACCATAAAAAACACTCGAGTTAGAGTAATTTGCTTCATCAACAGTGTTATATTCTACAAACTTCAGCCCGTTGTTCCAGACAAGATCGTAAGCATTGTTGCTTATCACATCACGCATTCCGGATAATTCTATTTTACTACCTATTTCATAACTTGAACCATAAAACTTATAACTCTTTAATATTTCTTTTCCTTCACCCACCTTCCAGGTAAATCGTATTACAATAGAATCCTTACCATTAATCTGATATTTTCCCGGGGCTTTATCGGAAGTGAATGTATAATCCGCTGTATTAATTGCTTTTCCATCCGTTGAAACAAACGAAAGATTATATGTATTCCCCTTTGTATAATTTATTAATTGTACACTTTTTTTATAATAATCATTGCTGTTATCGTTAATGGAATACCAGTTATTAAAATCTTTCAGAAAAACCTTATGAATGTTTCCGCCAATGTTTGATAGTTCAACAATAAATACTTCATTCTCAACCGTTGTTAACTTTTCGTTTTTTCTGGAAACCGTGTCTTGAGCAGAGATATTCTCCTGCGTTTTTAATTCCTTAACGGGTGACTTTTCTTCCTGTTTTTTTTGAAGAGTATCAATAACAATTGTTGTTGAATCCGTTTTTTTTGGTTTTTCAACCACCGGTTCAGGCGCTGTCATATAGAGCCAGACGACTAATATTATTCCGATTAAAACGAACGCAATTGTTGTCTGTTTATCCATTATTTACCCTTTTAAGTGTCATCCCAGAGATGAAACGAAGATAGCGGTTAAATTTTAATAACATATATAACAAGTTAGAGAAATAATACACAAAAATTAAAAATTCTTTAGTGATGCAGGTTATGTTTACGTGCTCTTCAATTTATCAAATTCTGTTGCTGATAATATCCATTACTTCCCTTATCCCGGCCTCAACATCCACTAATTTCAATGCTTTATCTTTTTCTTGATTTAACCTAAACGGTGATAAAATCAAGTTTACACCTTTGCTTTTTATTAAACACCTATCAGTAAGACTGGATTTATTTAATCTATATGCTACTCTGAAGAGACGTTTCAGCTTGTTCCTCCAAACAGCATTTCCAAGTTTTTTAGATACAGCAACAGCGAATTTAATCCCCGGCTGTTTCGCGGTAATATCAACAAAATAGTATGCCTTTAGTTTTTTATCAGAAGATAGGAGGGTTGTACCGGATTGGAATACTTTATTTATATCTTTTTTATGCTTAATTATTTCTCTTGCCGATAGCCCATATTTTTTCACCAGACATTAAAACTCATCGCTAACGGTTAGTTTTTTCCTACCCCTTGTTCTTCTTCGCGAAAGCACTTTTCTTCCATTTTTGGTTTTCATTCTTTCCCTGAAACCATGCTTATTTTTTCTTTTTCTGTTACTTGGCTGATATGTCCTTTTCATTTATACCTCAAAATCTTAAAAAAAGAATACAAATTTAAGTGGATGAGTTCAATTATACAAGCTGTTTTGTTTGTCAAATATGTAAAGAAAATTATTAATGAAAATAATTTATTATTTATCCAGAATTAATTTGCTCCATATATAAATAGTTTCTATTTTTTACCTAGTACAAGGCACTGAAATTAATGTGGATAATTTGTTGATAACTGTTTCTTGTGAAAACGTTTCACATTATGTTTTGAGTGCCATGCTTAGCTTAATTAGTAATTTTTGTGTGTCTTTTTTAAACAATCTGGCTAATACGCTTGTAAACAAAGGAGTTAACGTGCCCCATCTTATGTTAACAAAATGTTAATATGTTTTAGATAGGTCATTATTTTACCCCTAAATGAGTAATATTCAAATATTTATTTAAGTTTTAACTTGTGGATAACTTAAAAATGGGCGCTGAATTAACAGAAAAAACTTCTTTAAATGATCTTTCAATTATCTGGAAGAATTGTTTAAGTAGAATAAAAAAGAACGTTACCCAAATGACGTACAATACATGGTTTCTACCTATAAGACCTTTACAGCTCGAAGACAATACTCTTAAGGTTGAATTGCCGAGTCAGTTTTTCTGGGAATGGATTGATGAACATTATAATTCATTAATAAATAAGACCATTTCAGAAGTAATTGGTCCTGATGCCAGGTTATCCTATATAATAGATAGAAATTCCGATGAGGACTCCGAGCCCGCAAACAACCATAACGAAACCAACGAAGCCATAGTTAAAGAAAAACCAAAAGTTAAACACAATTTTGAATCCTACCTGAATACAAGATATACATTTCAGAATTTTATTACCGGTGAAGGCAACCAGTTAGCCAGAGCTGCTGCAGGTGCAATCAGCGATAATCCTGGCGGAACATCGTTTAACCCATTTTTTGTTTATGGTGGCGTGGGACTCGGTAAAACACATCTGATACAAGCTATCGGAAACGAGATTGTAAATAAATTCCCGGACAAAAGAGTAATCTATTTATCTACCGATATTTTCACTGTTGAGTTTGTCGAATCGATTCAATCCAATCGTGTAAATGATTTTTCAAATTTTTATCGTGGAATGGATGTTTTAATAATTGACGACATACAGTTCCTGATCGGTAAGGAAAAAACACAGGATTTGTTCTTCCATATCTTCAATACACTACACCAATCCAGAAAGCAAATTATTCTTTCAAGTGATAAACCACCTAAAAATCTTAAAGGATTGGATGAAAGATTAATCTCTCGTTTCCAGTGGGGACTTACAGCCGACATCCAGCCGCCAGAATTAGAAACACGTATTGCAATTCTACGTAAGAAGGCAGAAGCATATGGAATGAGTGTATCCGGCGAAATACTTGAATATATAGCTTCAAACATTACTTCAAACATTCGTGAGTTAGAAGGTTGTCTTATAAAAATTCTTGCTAATGCCTCCCTGAGTTCAAAAGAAATAACATTTGAATTAGTAAAAAAAACAGTAAATGAGATCGCCACGGATCGCAAAAGAAATAATATCAATATAGATTCAATCACAAAAGTTGTATGCGATCATTTTAACATCGCTGAGAATAAAATTCGTGATAAAACCAGGAAAAAAGAAATCGTTCAGGCAAGGCAGCTGGCAATGTATTTATCAAAAGAAATGACAAATGCCTCATTAAAAACCATCGGTTTACATTTCGGTGGAAGAGATCATTCTACTGTTATACATGCATGCACTTCTATTGAAAGCTTAAAAGAAAACAATAAGTCGTTGCGTGAAATGATAGAAGATTTGAAAAATCAAATTGAACTTAATACTACCTGAATCTACCCAAATTATTTTTTTATTATGAAGCTCCTTAATGGAGCTTTTTTATTGTTAATATGTTGTTAACAAAATCGAAACAAAATGTTATTAAGTCATAGTTATTTGATCCTATGTTAATAAAGTCTTTACCGTTTTATCTAATTAACATGTTATGAGACTTAATATTTTATTTAAGTGTTTTTATCTTAAACAGTTAAAGGTTTATCGACTTATTAACAACGTAATAATTACATTTATTAAGTAATTAATTAAAGAATTAATTATAATAATGTTGTTACTAACCTGTTTAATTATTAGTAATTAGTAATAATTATTGTAGATGTCAGGCTGACATATTGGCATGGAATTTGTCTTTAATAACAGTTAAAAGAAGAAAAATCAAAATATTGAGGATATAATGAAAAATGTATTACGAATCGCCGCTATATTATTGATTCTTATGTCAATTTTGCCGGGATGTGCGTCTAATGTAAATAATAAAATTACATTTCAAAATAGTGCATCCAATAAGGTTTATATAAACTTCAGGGCTTCAGTAATAGAAGTTAACGCTGGTGCTACAACAGTCCTTACAGAACTACCTAAAGGAACTTATGCTTATGAAACCACTTATGAGTTACCTGCCGGAGCAACAAGTTATAAAACAGAAGGTGCTGTATCGGGTGAGTTTACATTAAAGGCAGGCACAAAAATTTTGGTTATTTATTCGAGTTCGTATTCTGACGGTGTATATACTCTTGGGGCTACCGTGACAACATCTGATGATCTGTCAGATACAGGAGATTCAGACCCTCTGAATCCTTAAAAACAACATATCATCCTAACACATAAAAAGTTCGAAAATCTGGGGGATTTTCTTTCTTTTTCTATCCTTTCTTACTGATTAACTCATTGAGATTAGACGCTCATTTTTGTATTTTACTACGTTAAAATCGGAGAAGATTAAATGGAATTTAAAGTTAATAGTAAAGTACTTGAAAAGCTTCTAAGCAAGATAATACCTGCGGTTCCAACCCGGACACCAATGCCTATTCTTGAGAACTTTCTTTTCGAAATCAAAAACGGCTCTATGACTGTAAGTGCAACAGATTTGGAAATTGCATTAAGTTCTTCAATTAATGTTGCATCCGATGAAAACCTGAAAATGGTTATACCGGCGCGGTTGCTTTTTGATATTATTCGGTCGCTTGAGGAAACACAGATTACTTTTACTACCGATGCCGGAGCCAAACTTAAACTATCTACTGAAAACGGAGTTTATAATATTGGCTATGCTTCACCGGAAGACTTTCCTGAAATTCCTTCAGTCTCCCAAGAAAAAGAAATAGTAATAAACGGATTGGATTTAAAAAAAGCTATAGATCAAACATCATTTGCAATGAGCAAGGAAGATATGAGACCCGCTATGACAGGTACATTATTCGAATTTGCATCTGATGGGTTAAGGTTTGTTACAACAGATGGACACAGGCTTGTAAAATTTGTTAATAAAAATTTGAAATCAGAAAAGGAAATACAATACATAGTTCCGGAAAGAGCGATTTCTGTTCTTTCAAAATTATTAAACGATGCTGATGTAAAAATATATTTCAGCAAATCAAACGCATCATTTCATTTAGGTGATATAGAATTTGTAACGAGAATGATAGGTGAAAAATATCCTGCCTACAGCAGTGTTATCCCTCTTGAAAATGAGAACAAGCTTTATGTAAACAGGTCGGAACTTAATTCAACTATTAAACGAATGATGTTATTCTCTTCATCAAGTTCCAAACAGGTTAAATTATCTATAAGCAATGATAATCTTGAGGTATCAGCAGAAGATATTGATCATGGCTCAAATGCAGTTGAGAACATAAAATGCAAGTATGATGGTGAGCAAATGGATATTGGTTTTAATACAGCCTACGTTAACGATATTCTCAGCCACATTGATGATGAAAGCGTTGTATTCAGACTGCACTCACCTACTAAGGCTTGTATTATAATACCGGAAAGCGAAAAAGAAGACGAAGACCTAATGTTGCTCTTAATGCCTGTCCGTTTAAATAGCTGAGATGGTCCTAACCTCGATAAAGTTAAAGAATTTTAGAATACATAGTGACATTGAACTTGAATTCTCCGGAAACTTGAATTATATCGTTGGCAATAACGGCCAGGGAAAAACCTCAGTCCTCGAATCTATTTATTATTTGTGTACAACAAAAAGTTTTGGTGCTAAAAGCGATGGTGAAGTAGTGAAATTCGGAGATAACAATTTTGAAATAAATGGTTATTTTTCAGATTTAACCAGTGATAAAGTAAGAGTAACTTACGATATAAGTGAGTCAAGAAAGTACTATTATTTGAATGAAAAACAGGTTAACAAGTCATCAGAAATTGTTGGTAGATTTCCGGTAGTTTTACTTACGCCGGCTGATCATGCAATTACACAAGGAACACCGGGCGAAAGAAGAAAATTTGTTGATTCTGTAATTTCTCAGGGTAGTAGCACATATCTGAAAAATCTGCTTGATTATAACCGAACCTTGAAACATCGTTCATCTTTGTTAAACAAGATGAAAGAAGGTAGAAACAGCAGCATGACAGATGAGCTTGATTCCTGGACAAACAGATTAGTAGAGTCAGGAACAGGTTTAATTGAACATCGTGTTTCATTTATAAAAAATTTTATTGGGTATATATCAGAGTCATATAAAAAAATAATGAGTGATGAAGAGAAACCTGGAATAGAATACTTTTACTTGAATGGAGCCAAACAGGAAAATATAACAAAGCAGTTTACAGAAATACTGCGGGAAAAAAGAGAAGAAGAATTAAAAAGAGCTGCAAATCTTGTTGGTCCACACAGAGATGATTTTATATTTTATATAAATGATAAAAACTTAAGGACGTTTGGCTCACAAGGACAGCATAAAACCTTTCAAACAGTTTTGAGGTTTGCAGAGTTTTTCTATCTGAAAGATATTACGGGGAAGACACCCATATTTCTCCTTGATGATGTTTTTGGAGAACTCGATGCATCACGCGCACACAAAATCAGCGATTATTTAAAAGATGTAGGTCAAACATTTGTAACATTAACTGACTTTGGAAATTTCAAATTTCTGAAAAAAGATAACGATGACAGGCTTATAAAACTTGGTAATGGTGTTTTATCTTATGCCTGAAGGATTTAAAAGCCTCAAAGAGGTTTTCAGCAAAGAGCCGGGGCTATATAAAGTACGAAACGTTGTTAAATCATCTGATGTGGTAATTGATTTCCATAAAATTTTCCCCGATCTGAAAAAGGTGGCTGTCCCCCATAAGGTAGATAAAATGTTTTTGAAGTTGAAGGTAGAAAATGCTGTTTGGCGAAGCGAATTAAAATTCAAAGAACGGGAAATAGTTGAAAAGATAAATAACTTCTATAACGAAGAAAGAATTAAAGGAATAAAGTTTACTAACTGAAATTGTAAGTTAAAGGTAGAGAAAAATATATGGCAAAAAAACAGTCTAAATCTGATTACAGCGCAAGAAATATAAATGTATTAAAAGGTCTCGAAGCTGTTCGCAAAAGACCTGCAATGTATATCGGAGATGTAAGTGATAGGGGTCTTCATCATCTAGTGAACGAGGTCGTCGATAATAGTATCGACGAGGCAATGGTTGGATATTGCGATAAGATAGAAATTATTATAAACAAGGATGGATCAGTTACAGTATCTGATAACGGAAGAGGAATTCCGATTGATATCCACCCGGTTGAAAAGAAATCTGCCCTGGAAGTAGTAATGACAGTTTTGCATGCCGGCGGTAAGTTTGATAAATCCTCATACAAAGTTTCCGGCGGATTGCATGGTGTTGGTGTTTCTGTTGTTAACGCATTATCAGAATGGTTAAAGGCAGAAGTTATGCGGGATGGAAAAGTTTATTTCCAGGAATATAAAAAAGGAATTCCTCTTAAACCGGTTAAAGAAACAAGAAAAGCAAAAAAAGGGGAAAGAGGAACAACCATTACCTTTATGCCGGATAGTACAATCTTCAAAACAACAGAATTCAAGTTCGATACGCTTGCTGAAAGAATGCGAGAACTTGCCTACCTAAACAAAACTATAACGATAAAAATTAAAGATTTAAGAAACGGCGGTGAGGAACAAACTTTTCATTTTAAAGGTGGATTAATAGAGTTCGTTAAATATCTCGATGCTTCGAGACAACAACTACACAAAACAATTTATATTGAGGGAGAAAAAGATAATACTCCTGTAGAGATTGCATTCCAGTATACGGATAACTATTCCGAAAATATTTTTTCTTATGTGAACAATATCAACACACATGAGGGCGGGACACACTTAGTTGGTTTTAAAACCGCACTTACAAGAACGCTGAATAACTATGCGTATAAAAATAACCTTATTAAAGAAGGAAAAATTTCCCTTACTGGCGATGATTTTCGTGAAGGTTTAACAGGTGTTATTTCCGTTAAAGTAGCTGAACCTCAGTTTGAGGGACAAACAAAAACGAAGCTTGGTAATAGCGAAACAAAATCTGCAGTAGAGACACTCGTTGGTGAAAAACTTGCGGAGTTTCTTGAGGAGAATCCACCTGTAGGAAGAAAAATCATAGAGAAGTGTTTAAGAGCAGCAGAAGCAAGAGAAGCTGCACGTAAGGCGAGAGATCTTGCCAGAAGAAAAAATGCTCTCGATAATATGAACCTTCCCGGCAAGCTTGCAGATTGTAGCATTACAGACCCGGAACATTGCGAGATATACATTGTCGAGGGTGACTCTGCCGGGGGCTCTGCAAAACAGGGCAGAGATAGAAAATTCCAGGCAATACTTCCACTAAGGGGAAAGATACTTAATGTAGAAAAAGCCAAGCTTAATAAGATACTTGAGAACAACGAGATCAAAGCAATTATTTCTGCAATTGGTGCCGGCTTAGGAGCAGAATTTAACGAAGCTAAATCCAGATACGGTAAAATAATTCTGATGACTGATGCAGATGTAGATGGAAGCCATATAAGAACCTTACTTCTTACATTTATTTATCGGCATATGAAGGAGTTAATAACCTCCGGTAAAGTTTATATTGCCCAACCGCCGCTTTATAAGATCAAAAAAGGTAAAGAAGAATTTTATGCATACGATGATGCTGAAAGAGATAATATTCTTAAAAGATTTAAGTCGAATGGCAAAGGCGAAAAAGTAGATGTAGAAGAAGCCGTAGAAGAAGGAAAAGAAATTAAAGGAGTTCTTATTTCCCGCTATAAAGGATTGGGAGAGATGAATCCGTCACAGCTTTGGGATACAACTATGAATCCCGAGACGAGAACAATTCTGCAAGTTACATTAGAAAGCGCAGCTGCTGCAGATAAAATTTTCGAAACCCTGATGGGTGATGATGTAGAGCCACGGAAGGCGTTTATAGAAAAACATGCTAAGTATGCTAATCTGGATATTTAATAATTTAGAACTTTAAAGTGATATTACAATATGGCAACAATTTTTGAAAAAATAGTTCCAAGAACATTAGAAGAGGAGATGAGATCCTCTTACATTGATTACGCAATGTCTGTGATCGTTGCACGTGCATTACCCGATGTAAGAGACGGTTTGAAGCCAGTGCATCGCAGAGTGCTATTCGGTATGCACGAACTGGGGATGAGTCATAGTAAACCTTATAAAAAGTCTGCAAGGATAGTTGGAGAAGTTCTCGGCAAGTATCATCCGCATGGCGATACCGCCGTTTACGATTCTATGGTAAGAATGGTCCAGGATTTTTCATTGCGTTATCCGCTTGTTGATGGGCAGGGAAACTTCGGTTCGGTAGATGGCGATTCGCCCGCAGCAATGAGATACACCGAGGCAAGACTTGCCCGGATTGCAGACGAAATGCTTCGCGATCTCGATAAGAACACGGTAGATTTCATTCCAAACTTTGATGATTCGCTCCAGGAGCCGACAGTACTTCCGGCTTACCTTCCGAATTTATTAATTAATGGTGCAAGCGGTATTGCTGTGGGTATGGCAACAAACATTCCACCGCATAATCTTGGTGAAGTGATCGATGGTTTGATTGCGCTTATTAAAGACCCAAAGATTACCATAGAAAAACTGATGAAAAAGATTATAGCACCTGACTTCCCCACAGCAGGGATAATCTATGGTTATTCGGGTGTGAAGGATGCTTACCTAAGGGGTAGAGGCAGATTAGTCCTTCGCGCAAAAGCAAATATAGAAACACTAAAAAATAATCGTGAAAACATAATTATAACCGAGCTTCCTTACCAGGTAAACAAAGCCAATCTTATTGAGAAGATAGCCGACCTTGTTCGTGCAGGAAAAATTAATGATATAAGCAATATACGTGATGAATCAGATCGTGATGGAATGCGAGTTGTGATCGAACTCAAAAAGGATGCTCAACCCGCAGTTGTGCTCAACCAGCTTTTTGTTCACACACAAATGCAAACCACGTTTGGTGTTATTATGCTTGCGCTGGTAAATGGTGTTCCAAAAGTTCTTAATCTTAAGGAAATGCTTCAGCACTTCCTCGATCACCGAATGGATGTGCTTGTAAGAAGAACAAAATTTGAACTGGATGCTGCAGAAAAACGTGCACACATACTGGAAGGATATATAATTGCTCTCGATAACATCGATGCGGTTATTCAAACAATTAAGAAATCCAAAGATGTAGAGACTGCAAAAAACAACTTGATGAAAAAATTCAAGTTGAGCGAGATTCAGGCTAAAGCTATTCTCGATATGCGCTTGCAGCGTCTGACAGGATTGGAAAGACAAAAAATAGAAGATGAATATAAGGAAACGATTAAGCTTATTGAAAAGTTGAAAAGCTTGCTTAAGAGCGAAGCACAAAGAAAAGATGTTATCACAGGCGAGCTACAGGGAATAAGGAAAAGATACGCGGACGAAAGACGAACAGAAATCGTTTATGATTACGAGGATTTCTCTCTTGAAGACATAATTGCGGAAGAAGATGTTGTTGTAACGATTTCCCACAACGGGTTCATAAAAAGATTTCCGGTAAGTGGTTACAGAAGACAGGGAAGAGGCGGAAGAGGTGTAACCGGTGCCGGGACAAAAGACGATGATTTCATTGAGCATATGTTTATCGCGTCAACCCATCAATACATTCTTTTCTTTACTGATAAAGGAAAAGTTTATTGGTTGAAGGTACATGAAATTCCGGAAGGCGGAAGAGCTGCAAGAGGAAGATCGATTCTTAATCTTCTGCAGAAAGACAAGGAAGAATCCATAACGGCTTTTGTTGCGGTCAAGGAATTTTCCGAAGACAAATATCTTATTATGGCAACAGAGCATGGCACAGTAAAGAAAACAGTTCTCTCTGCTTACGGTAATGTTAGGAAGGGTGGAATATATGCTATTAATCTGGTAAAAGGAGATCGTCTGATAGAAGTAAAGATGACAGAAGGTAATAACGATATTGTTATCGGAACACGTAACGGTTTTGCAATTCGTTTTAATGAAAAAGATGTGCGGAATATGGGAAGAACAGCAACCGGCGTGAGAGGAGTAAGAATTGGTAAGGGGGATAAAGTTGTAAGCCTTCTTGTAATTAAACGTCAGTGCACATTGCTTGTGGTTACGAACAAGGGTTACGGTAAACGCTCGGATATCCAGGATTACAGGACAGCTCATCGTGGCGGTAAGGGTGTTATAACAGTAAAGACAAGTGATAAAAACGGGAAGATGATCGCGATGATGGAAGTAGTTGACACGGATGAGCTTGTTATTATTACGACAAAAGGAATGGTTATAAGACAGGCAGTTAAGAATCTACGTGTCATGGGAAGAAACACACAGGGCGTCAGAGTTATAAAATTGAAGGTTAGTGATACGATTGCAGATATCGCAAAAGTTATCTCCGAAGATGAAGAGGTCGGAAGTAAAGACGATAAATTAATAAAAGATTAAAATCCGGCATTTAAGCAGGCAGTTCCATTTAAAACAAGAGGCGATCAGAAACGGTCGCCTTTTTGTTTAGTAGTATATATCCTGATGTTTGCTGCACAACTTTAATTATAATTTGCTATAATTAAAGGAAACCTTATGCGAGCCAATAGGATCAACCGGATATAATGGTCATTCATCTTGTAATTGTTCATTAAGAAATTATTACATAGCTTCAACACTCAATTTTCAGGAAACCAATGAAACAAACAGTTCTTATTCTAACTTTTCTTATCTCAATTACTGCTTTGCAAGCACAGGTCAATTTTGATATCGATCAGAACAAAACCAATTCCGGGATAATCAACAACATCGGCAGTGATGCAACTTCATTCTATAAAACATCGCTCGATTTTGTGCAAAGTCCTTTTCATTTCGGCAGTAAAGAATTTATGATGACGGGGATTATGACGGGAGTAACAGCATTGGCTTTCACTCTTGATAACCCTATCCGTGACGCTATGAAAAGAAATCATAGTTCATCTATGAATAATATAACCAGCGTCGGTGAAAAATTAGGAGCTGCACAATACGGTATTGCTTTAAGCGGGGCATTATATCTCGGCGGGCAGCTGGTTCAGGAACCTGGATTAAGAAAAACAGGACTGATGCTTGCAGAGGCTCTCTTTCTAAACGGACTAACGACCGGGATTTTAAAAGTTACTATCGGCAGAAGCCGTCCTTACGGCAACGATGGAAATACCGATCTTGATTTCTTCAGGCTTGATGACGAGGACAATTCCCTTCCTTCCGGTCATACATCAACTGCCTTTACAATTGCTACTGTTTTATCTCAAAGAATTAATAACACGTATGCAACTATTGCACTTTACTCGTTTGCGGGATTAACAGCAGTTCAGAGAATTTATGCTGACAGGCACTGGTTCTCTGATGTAGTATTAGGAGCGGCATTGGGGACAGTTGTGGGACTTAAAGTTGTGAAACTCAATTCAGAATATGATGACCAGGAATCCCCAGTTAAAATGAATATATACCCGGTATTGGGGAACAAAGGCTATGGTGCCGGCTTAATGTTAAGTTTTTAGAATAGCATTTTTAATGTGTCAACTTAAAGCAAACGCAATTGCAGCTTTTGCATGAAGTTCAAGTGTGTTAAAGATAGGTAAATGCGTATCAGCTTGTTTTATTAAAAGGGGAATTTCTGTGCAGCCCAGGACAATTCCATGTGCGCCTTTTTGTTCGAGATCATTAATCATTTTTAGAAATTTATCCTTCGTTTCTTCCAGGAAAATTTCTTTTGCAAATTCTTCCATAATAGATTTATGAATAAACTCACGCTCAGGTTTTTCTGGAACTATTGTTTTTATTCCTGCATCGGCAAGTTTTTTTGTGAAAAAATCCTTTTCCATTGTCCACCGCGTGCCGAGTAAACCGACTTGTGTAAGACCTTGTTTTTTAATTTCTGCCGCCGCTGCATCTGCAATATGAATGAGAGGAAGAGAGGTATGTTTTAACAGTTCATCAACATACATATGCATTGTATTTGCACAAAGTAATAAACAATCTGCAGAAGCTTTCTCAAGTTTTTGGGCGGCATTTATCACCAGCCTTGTAATTTCTTTATGTTCTTCGGCTTTGTTGAGTTCAATTATTTCGGCATAATTGAAAGAGTGCAAAATACATTTTGCAGAACTGAGTCCGCCAAGCCGTTTATTTGTATCCACATTTAACAAACGGTAATACTCAAGCGTGGATACCCACGTTGTTCCACCTATTAACCCTATTGTTTTCAAATTACTTCGGCTTTGTAGTTTGTACCTGTTCGTTTATTTGTTTAAGAAGCTGCTCAACTGTCTCTCTGCCCCAGTTCGGCATAAGATCGTTATCCGGAACAAATTGGTTATACTTTGCCAAAGACTTTTCAAGCACAGGTTTAGCTGCCGCGGGTCCACCACCGAACTGTTCGGGGGTATAGTACAAGCTTACACCCATCAGGTATTCAGGGCGCGGATTGAGGGTATCAAGCTGTATTGCTTTTTGAAGATTGTTCGTAGCTATCGGTCCGTATTTCATCCAGCGGTTCATAGGATCGATTTGCATTCTTGCCTGTGCTATCATTCCTTTCATCACGTAGGTTTCAGACTCATCGGGTTCAAGTGAATCGGCAATGTTAATAAAATAATCCGCTTTGTCTAAGTATTCGTCTTTCTTTTGCGTTACTGTATCGGCAAAGCATGTTATTGTATACATTAGAGAAGCATAATAATAAGGCAGCCATTTGTCTTTTTCGGCATTTGCAATTCTCTCGAACCCGTTTGCGACATCGATCATAGATGTAACATTGTGTGCCGAATCGATCATCGAAATATTTTTCTTCATAGCTTTTTCGTATTTGCCGTCATCAGCTATCAAACCGGATGCAGCATAGAAACAGATAATTAAGGATAGTAAAATTTTCATGTTAACTCCTTATAATTTTAATACGGACTTTGCTCTCCAAGCGAGATGAACATACCGAGAAAAACAGAGCGTTTTGATGTGGGAAGAACGGCTTCCCTGATTGCTCCATCTGTTGAGTAGTTGTACCCGTAAACATTATTGAAACCGATGATATTATCAATTGAGAAAAACACAACAGTAAAATTATTAACAACGTTTGTTATATAACTACAATTTAAACTGAGATTATTATAGCTTTTTGTTTTATCCCCGAGAAATTCCTGGTTGTTAGGATTATAATATGGTCTGCCCGTAGCAAAGGAATATGTTAAGCCGAAGTATGTTGTAATTTGTTGAACCCAATGTTTTAGTACTACAGAAAAAGTATGCGGTGTTGCAAAGGTTGGATTTGCAAGACCGGGATAGTTTGCAAAATCCCGTTTTGTATCTAAGTAAGAATAAGATATCCAATAATCAGTGAGGGGTAAAGTTTCGCTGTCTCTCCAGAATATATCGATGCCCTTTGCATAACCTCCTCCGTCATTGCTGTATGGAACATTATGAAAATTGCTGTAGGGATATGTATATAAATCTCCCTTTGTTAGGTTATCGTAATCTTTGTAATAAAGCTCGATCCTGAATGTTCTGCCTGTTCCAATGTACTGGTAATTCAAAATATAATGGGTAGCATTTTCGAATTTGAAATCTTTATTAGTGAAGCCGGAAGTTTTCGGTTGAACAAGAAAATCTTTATACGGCGTTTGATAAAATTTTCCGTAGGCAAAATTAAGCTGGTCATATTTCCAGAGCCTGTATGCCAGCGATATTCTGGGAGCTAAATTATATTTACCTATAGCTTTTGAATGTTCTTCCCTCACACCGATTCTTGCAGCGATGTCATTTGTTAAATAAATGTCGGACTCTAAATATCCCGCAAAAAAGACCTCATTTAGACGCGATTCAAACTCATTAAAAGAACTGGTATAAACTAAGTTCTGAAATTCGCCACCGAATGTGATGAAAGAATTATTCAACACCTGTTTTGTTATAGTGACTCTTCCCTGATTTAAATTTTCATCCTGATCGATTTTATCGGAGTTTAGATTGATCATATCTTTATCAAGACTAAAAGATGCGCCGGTGAAAATCGTCCAGTCATCACCAAAAATATCTTTGTGGCTCAAATTTATATAATAATTATTCGACTTTATTTTTGTGTAATCTTTCAGGGAAAGAGTATTTAAGTTTTTTGTGTAAAGCGAAAAATTCGAATAATTGTAAGAGGCAAAGGCTTTGAAAATACCCGTAGCAGAAGTTTTTTGTCTGAAGTTTGCCGAGCCTTCGATACCGACAGGAGCCGTATCCCATTCCTGTCTTTGCTTTTGTACTTTGAAGTAAGGACCCAGGTTATAATACCCGCCTTCAAATGCTAATGAAGAATTTTCCCATTTTTGTGTGTGCGAACCGCCGAGACCCAGAACCATCAAATTAATTGCGGTTCTTGTATCTTCAGCAAGATCCTGCGATTTAAGAATTAATGCCGAAGAAAGTGCCTGCCCGTATTGAGCGGAATATCCACCGGTGCTGAAGACAATTCCCTTAAAAAGCATAGGTGAAAATCTTCCTCTTGCCGGGATGTCGGGTACACTTGTATAAAATGGTTTTTGAACAATCATTTCATCTATAATTGTAACGGTTTCCGAAGCAGAACCGCCGCGAACAAATAATCCTTCCGTCTCACCAATCTGTTGTGTGCCGGGCAGTGTTTCAAGAGCGCTGTAGATATCGGCATCAGAACCGGTCGTTACAATATCAAGAGGTTTTAGTATTACTGCTTTTTTTTCATCACTTGCTTCAAACGAACCTGCCGAAATTACAACCGTTCCTAATTCTTTCGCCTCTTCCTCAAGAACAATGTCGATGTTAATTTCTTTTCCGGTAAGCCGAATATTTTTTTCGGTACTTTTATAACCGATAAAGCTTACTACAAGAGTTGCATCGCCCTCTTCTGTCGTAGTAAAAGAAAAGGAACCATCTTCTTTAGTCGAGATGCCATCGTAAGAATCTTTGACAAAAACATTTGCACCAGGTAACGGGTGCTTTTCGGAGTCCGTTACTTTACCGGCTATTTTTGTCTGGCAAATAAGAAATGATGGTAGAATAGAAAATATTATTAATAAAAAGAAGAACTTCATTTATTACCGAGAGAAATGATTTTTGACCAAGTAAAATGGAAAAAAGAATAGGAAAATACAATTTTGAGGAAAATCAGGACTAACCTGTTATTTTATAAAACCGGAATAAGCAATAATGAACAGATATAATATTAAGTTTGTTCCGTTGTTTTACTGTTTGAATTATTCGTTGTAACGGGCAGCCTGCCGGCTTTACGCAGAGCATCTTTTAATAAAAATTCTATCTGTGCATTTATGCTTCTCAGATCATCAGCCGCCCATTTTTCCAGAGCGGCGTGAAGCTTTTCATCGATTCTTAATAAAAACTTTTTCTTTTCAGCCATTTCAATTCAATTGCTTAGCCCGCATGTGCGGCCTGGCGTCTTTTATAAGATATATACCAGATTAGAATTATTGCCCATGGGTATTTGTTAATCAATTCCGAATCTCTTTCAATAACAATATCAGTTTTAGTCCTTAGTGATGCTTTATCTTTACATCGTACTAATGTATTTTCGGATTCATCCTGTATTTCGTAGCCACCTCTAAATACTTTAAATATGAACTTCAATCGTGCCCCTCGTGGAAGATATAATGTCCCGCGCAATTTTAAAGTATCTCTTTTATACGTTGCATAAGGAAGTTGAAAACCCGACTCCCTTATTGCAATTTCAGATTTCCAGAAACTCGGGCGGTAAATTTGCCACTCATCATTTCCAAATTTAAAGAACATATTTGTTCCGAAGAATCCCTTTGAACGGATTGTTCCGAGAACATCCTCGCCGAATTTCAATTCGTAATAATTTTTCCAGACAGAAGGCTGGTGAATAAAAATTGTTTCACCGGCCAGTTCTGATAAATTTTTCATTTTATGTAATATTTTTAATTTATTTCAAATGTTTAATGTTGCTGAGAATTCCTTAAAATTATCAACCAATCAACATATACTTACCATATCTTAGTTTTCTATAAACAGCCAAATACCAAGCGAGAAATATTATCCAGGGATATGCATCCAACAATTTCGATTTTTGTTCTATCTTTACCGTAGTTCTTTCTATAGAAATATAATATTTAAAGCTAACAAGAATTTACAAATTGTCTGTTTGTATGGAGAAAGTACCTTTGAAAAATCTGAAAAACAATTTTAAACGTTGGCCCTTTGGCAAATAAACAGTTCCATGAAATTTGAACCTGTCATTTATATATTTAGCATAGGGTAACTCTTTAAGCGTTTCTTTTATTGCAAACTCAGGACTGAAAAAATTAGGACGATAAAACTCAAATTGATTTGAGAAAATATTAACTAACCTTCGTATATTGAAAAAGCGATAAGGCTTTATTGTGCCAAGAATCTCTTCATCGTGTCTCAGTTCATAATAGTTTTGCAACATTATTGGCTGGCTGATAATTAATGTTTCCCCAGTCAGGTCAGTAAGATTTGTCATTGCCACATTTGTTCATTGAATTAATAGATAGTTCCTGTGTTAATTACCGGTTGTGCTTCCCGGTCTGCAACCAGCGCAACCATAAGATTGTTAACCATTTGTGCTTTCTTATCTTCATCAAGATCAATTATCTTTTGTTCGCTTAATGCACGCAATGCATTTTCAACCATCCCAACGGCGCCTTCGACAATTTTAAAGCGTGCAGCAACAATTGCCTGAGCCTGCTGCCTGCGTAACATTGCCTGGGCGATTTCCTGTGCGTAGGCTAAATGCGTAATCCTAGCCTCAACAATTTCTACACCAGCAACATCAAGTCTCGACTGAAGCTCTTTCTGTAAATTTTCCGCAACTTCGGTGGGGCTGCTTCGCAGAGATTCTTTTTCGCCTTCATTTGTATCGTATGGATATTCAGAGGCAAGGGTTCTGATAGCGGTTTCTGCTTGGATGTCTACGAATTGTTCATAGTTTTCTACATCGAAAATAGCGCGGGCAGAATCTACAACTTTCCAGACTACTACGGCAGCAATCTCAATCGGATTACCGTGAAGGTCATTCACTTTTATTTTTTCACTATTGAAGTTCCGTATTCTTAGTGAAACATGTCTCTTTATTATAAAAGGATTTACCCACCAGAATCCCGAATCGCGGATTGTGCCGGTATATTTTCCAAACAGGATCAAAACACGTGAATCATTTGGCTGCACAATAGCAAATCCAATCCATATCAAAAGGAAAATGATTAATACAGGTATAAAAACCCATAAAACACTAGGATCACGTGCATTGATTCCCATAACCAACAAATAGATGTCAAGTGCCAGCAAAACGGTGGAAACAAAAAGCATTAGAAAACCATTGAGTTTTTTCCCGTTTTTTTCAGTTATTTTTTCCATTTTACACTCCTAAAAGAAATTGATATCGTAATGATATCATTATAATAGCATAAAATCAATAGATTGTTGAAACAAATTTAAACTTTGTGAAGATAATGCTAAAAAAGGGAGTTTTTATTGGTTTGAATTGAGAATCTTTGAGGGGGTTGGTTTTGAAACCAAAGGAGAATTAAGGTGAAATTCTTTGGCAATTGTGATTAGAAGTTAAGAAAGAACCCGTGAAATGATCTTTTTATGTAGATGAAAGGATTTTTTATTTAAGCTTCGAAATATGCATAAAAAAAGGCGTCACTAAGAAGAGACGCCTTATCGGAACACATAATATTATTTTTTAATTACGTGGTTTTGCTTCGTTTACAACAATATTTCTGCCTTTAAGCTCCGAATTGTTCAATGCTTTTATAGCATTGTTTGCTTCTGTGGGATCCTGCATTTCAACAAATCCAAATCCTCTTGATCTACCTGTAACACGGTCAGTTATAACTTTTGCAGAAACAACCTCGCCATGTTTCTCAAACGTAGCTTGCAGTGTTTGGTCATCTATAGACCAGGGAAGAGAACCCACAAATAATTTAGTACTCACTAAAGAACCTCTAAAAAAAATTAATAAAATGAATCCGGTATAAACCGGCTAGTTAAATCTAACTAATAAGCCTTTCAGAAACAAATTAATTGTTTGTTATTAGAATTTAAAACCCGATAAAGAACAAAGTGTTTATATCATTACAACATTTCTTCTATTTGAAATCAGCCGGATGTTTCTTATTAATATTTGTTGCATCCTGGAATAATTTTGCAAAAGCAATAATCCGACCCTCATCAAATAGCTTTCCTACGAATGTAATGCTTGTAGGAATTCCATCGTCTGTAAATCCGGTTGGAAGAACCACACAGGGGTGTCCTGTTAAGTTATTCATTAACAGGTTATCTCCTTCCCAGGATGGGGCAATGTAAAGATCAACTCTTTTCATTATTTCATTCATTTGTTGAATTAATATATATCTGATTCTGTTTGCGTTTATGTATTCAACGGCTGGGATAAATCGGGATGTACGAAAAACATTTGGCCAGGTATCTTTTATCTGCCTAACTATCAAGGTATCAAGATTGCTCCTGGTAAGCATATCGAAAGCCGCACCAGCTTCTGCTGACAGAATAAAAGCAATATCATTAATAGGCAAAACCGGTAATTCAATCGGAACGAGTTCAACTCCAAGTTTTTTTAGTTTTGCAAGAGCAAGAGAATCGTTTTTATGGAAAGCATAATTTTTATCAAAATCTTTTTTAAGATATCCTACCCTTATATTTTTTACATCGGTATCTGGAGTATAGTTGAATGGCAAATCATAAAGAGTCTGATCAATTCCATCCGGTCCCTGCATTACACCGAATACAATAGCAAGATCTTCGGCTGATCTGCATATTGGTCCGATCTTATCCATAGACCAGCTCAGAGCCATTGCACCGGCTCTGCTCACTCTTCCGTACGAGGGACGGAGTCCGGTAGTTCCGCACATAGTTGAAGGAGAAACTATTGAACCCCAGGTTTCTGTGCCGATAGCAAAAGGAAGTAATCCGGCAGCAACGGAAGCAGCTGAACCGGCAGAAGAACCGCTTGAGCCTTTGGATGTATCCCACGGAGTTCGTGTTTTTCCACCAAACCAGACATCTCCCCAGGCAAGTGCGCCCATCGAAAGCTTTGCACAAAGTACGGCACCGGCGTTTTCAAGTTTTTTAATTACGGTAGCATCTTCATCTATCATTTGATCTTTATACGGCATAGCACCCCACGTGGTTTTATAATCTTTTGTCGCGAGAAGATCTTTTACACCAAAGGGTATTCCATGAAGCAGCCCGCGGTATTTTCCCGCTGTAATTTCATCGTCCATTAGATGTGCCTGTCTTAACGCTCTATTCTTTGTTAAAGTTATTACACAGTGAAGGGCGGGATCATATTTTTTTAATCTCTCAAGAAAAAATCTTGTAAGCACTGTTGAAGTTATCTGTTTTGTCCTTATTAGTTCAGCCAATTCTCCAATAGAATAATATGCCAGGTCATTAATATCTTCGGGTAATTTTGTTGAAGAGTAATCGCTGAATTTAATTTGCTTTTGTCCTTTTGGAAATTCAAATCCTTCCGGAACAGGATTAAATGAAATTGCAGGAGGTATACTGTTCTTTAAACTGATATTTCTCAAGCTTTGATAATTTGACAATAAGGAATCAAGACTGCTTAACATAGAATCTCTTTCGGCATCATTGAATTTCAAACCGATAATCTTTTCAGCGTTTTCAATATTTTCTTTTGTGATTGTTTGTGAAAAAACAAATGAAGAAATTGTTAAGCCAAGGATAAATGTAAAAAAGAAATTTGGTTTCATAAAATTCTCCTAAGGTTTTTAATTGCTTCCTACGATATTGAATGAACAATAATAATAAATTATTAAAAGAGTTTTTATCAAGTTAAAAGCCGGAGGAAAATAAATTTATAGCCGTGACAATTAATAAAGGGATAATCTTGTTGTTTCGGTTTTAATGAGAAGAATAATCGTTTTACAGGAAACGCTCTATCTCGCTGCCAAGTTTAATCTCACCAAGTGATTCAGGTATAACATTCATACCGAACATTACATGCCCGTTTTGGTTTCTGAATGTAGCTAATGTTTTTAAGGGTTCTTGCCCCCTTTCGGCAGTGTTCTGATCAGTTGTAGTAATAACGCATCGTGAACAGGGTTTTACAACCTTAAATTTCACCTCTTCAATTTGAAAATACTTCCATAAGTCTTCATCGAAAGGTTTACCCCCGCTGAAAACAAGATTGGGACGGAAACGATTCATTGGCAAAGACACATTCATTCTTTTATTCAGATCAGTAAGAGATTCTTCGCCGATAATTAATAATGGATAACCATCTGCGAAACTAACAATCCTGGTTTTTGCATAACCAGGATTAACCTTCCGTTCAGAGGAATCCGGCATACAAACCAATCTACACTTAAAACCCAACGTATCACTAAACCATTTATCAATTTCTTCGGAATAAGTTTGTGCAATAACTTTATCATCCCACACGATTACATCTATTTCCGATTCACTGTCAGGCTTAGGAGGAATAGATACAGCTTTTGTTTTATCATGCTTATGAAAAATCTTTAAACAACTATCCTCAATAATCGGCTGCAGCAGTGCCATTTGAGGATGCTCTCTTTGTGTGAAAAACATTCCGTTTTCATAAACCAGCATCCATCGCCGATCATACTTTAAACCACGGTCTTCAACGAATGAATTTTTAAGCGATATTCCGCTAAGAGATTTAACAGGATAGATATTTATTTCAGTTAGATTATACATTTGTCTTTGCAAACACAATCATCAAAATACAAATTACAAATAAAATCCAGCTATCAATTGTAAAAACGAAAAAGATGAAAGGCTAAAATAATAAAATTGAACATGTGATTTGTTTGGGTTTTGATAATTGCTATTTGTAATTTATTAAGACTCAGCTTTAAGGATTATTAAAGTTACTTCCGGAGTTGAGTTGTAGCGGATAGGAGCTAATGACATTCCGAGTCCGCGGGTAACTATCATTAACAAATTTCCAAAATGGAAATTACCACGCTGGTACTTTGTTTCGAGTCTTGTGGGAGACAATTGAAGAAAGGGGAACAACAAGGTGATCTGTCCCCCGTGTGTATGTCCGGCCAGGAAAAGATCATAATTTTTTTGAATTGCTTTATCGACTAAGAATTGTCGCGGCTGGTGAGTCAGGAAAATCTTCAAAGAGCAATTGTTAGAGTTATTCGTCAGGCTGTCAAGCACATTGCCGGAAACGGTTTCAACGTAAGTATTTGTTATGAAAGTAATACAAATGTTGTCATCACCAACCAAAATATTCTTTTTACCATCGTCAATCATTTCGACGCCATGCACTTTTAATGCCGCCATCACTTCCCTTAGACTCCTTTGTGTATCGTTCCGATAAGCCCAATTGTCATGATCTCCCACACATGAATAAACCCCGTATCTTGATTTTATTTTACCAACAAACTTTCCGCTTTCTTTTATGAATTCAGGTGTAGATGTAATCATATCTCCACCCATTAAGACGAGATCGGGCTTTGTAGCATTTACGTCATCAATGAATTGCTGAAGACGGGATTGGTCAGTGTATCTGTCCGCCTGCATATCGGAAATAAATGCTAAGCGAAAATTCTCTAAAGAATTTGGAAGATCTTTCTTTTTGTACTTGACTATTCTTGTTGAGATAACATTGTAATCAAAAATTATTCTCGCCGGAATGTAGAGCGTAAAAAACACAAATAGTAAGAAGACAATCTTTGCCTGTAGCGGCAGCAGCTTAACTTTGTTCTTTTTATATAAGGGGAGGAGTAATAGTTTAATGATATCGATTAGAAAGAGATAAATTATATTCTGAAGCAATAGTAGAAAAGAGAACCAAAAAGGGTATAAAATCAGATAATCAAAGAATAAATTTTCCGGCGTAGGGATCCGGTTGCCGGAAATACTTGTATATGTCCAGGCAATCAGAAGCAGCACAGGATAAAGATTGATAGTAATAAGTAGAACAATCTTTACTACTTTATAAACCTTCAATCCTTTGGATGGAAACAAAGTAGATAGAGCATGTTTAATCTTCTTAAAGAAATATAATTCGAGAAGAAAAAGAATGATTAAGACAACAATAAGCAGGGGATACCAGCGCATATTTTTTACGATAGAAGATGTTACAGTTTCTTAAGACAAAGTTAATATTTTATTTGTTGAAAATTGAAATTTAGAATTTACTATTTGAAAAAGATTTATTGTCGATCTCTCAAACATCGTTTTTAATTCGATCAATAAGAGAAGTCATCCGGTTAATATGTGTTCCCCGCCAGTAGATTTTATTGCATGTTTCGCAGATGTAAAATTCATCTTGATTTTCTTTTACTTTTTGAGGTAACCGAGTCCCGATTTTCTCTTTTGATGTCTCTTTTAAAAGTGTATTGCATTCCAAACATCGCGTAAATTCTTTTATCCTTTTTTGCAACTGAAATCGTTTCACAACTTCAACAGTCTGTCTTTCCGGATCGGAATTTCTGATCCAGTATGCATGAGTTATTTCATTTCTTTTAAGAAGATCCTTATCCATTGTGAGGATTGCCCGGATTTCCTGCAGTGAGATATTTACAATTTCAATATCTGTTATATCGTTCTTGTAATAAACATCCAGTCCCATCATTCTAAGATATCTTGTTAATTTGCCAAGATGAACATCTGTAATGAATTTTGGTTCTCTCAATGGTTCAGCACGAAGATGTTGAGCATCTTTTATGTCGAATGATTCGAAAACAGGATAAACAGAAATATCGTCACTGTCATTTATCAGATAACCAAAACTAACGGATTTACCATTTACCAGTATTAAATCAACTTCAGTATGTGGAACACCGAGAGATTCTATTAAGTCCTTAACAGAAGTACGGTCGATGTAATGATGCTCAAAACGTATCTTTCTTTTTTCTTTGGGAAGAAAGTCATTCAGCTCTTCATAAAATCTAATGTAAACCGTATGCATTATTGGAGATCGAAGCCAGAGTCAAAAAGTTCGAATATGGATGTCTGTACCAGGCAGTGTTAAAACTATAATTATTTAAGCAATTAAAATCCGGTTAAATCAATTAATCTTTCTCTTCCTCATACTCTTATTCTTTCACCCGTTCTTATCAATCCACCTTGCAGCATCTTTTGCAAAGTAAGTAAGAAACATATCTGCACCGGCACGTTTTATTGCTATTAGAGATTCTACCATAACTCTTTCTTCATCTATCCATCCGTTTTGCCCAGCGGCTTTTATCATTGCATACTCACCACTGACCTGATAAGCTGCCGTAGGCATTCCGAACTTTTCTTTTACCTTTCTTATCACGTCAAGGTATGGACCAGCAGGTTTCACCATTACAATGTCAGCACCTTCTTCAATATCTGCTTCTACTTCTCTCAGTGCTTCATTAATATTTCCGATATCCATCTGGTGAGACCTTCTGTCTCCGAACGCTGGTGCGGATTCCGCTGCATCTCTGAATGGTCCGTAATAACCGGAAGAATATTTTGCGGCGTAACTCATTATGGATGTTTTTAGATAACCTTTATAATCGAGCGCTTTACGGATTGCTAGTACTCTTCCGTCCATCATATCTGACGGGGCAACCATATCAGCCCCTGCTTCCACATGAGAAACAGCTTCTTTAGCAAGAACAGATATCGTTTCATCGTTTAGAATTTCTTCGCCAGCCAATATTCCGCAATGCCCATGAGAAGTATACTCGCACAGACAAACATCTGTAATAACCAGCAGATCATTTATTTCTTTTTTTATCGCCCGGATGGCCCTCTGAACGATTCCATTCGGATCGTAAGCTTCGGAGCCTTGTTCATCTTTATGTTCCGGGATACCGAAAAGAATTACAGCAGGAATACCGAGATCACGAACTTCTTTACATTCTTCTACTAACGCATCAACCGAAAACTGTGAAACTCCCGGCATTGATTTAACTGGGTTCTTCACATTTTTACCCGGAACAACGAACAGAGGATAAATTAAATCATTTTTTGAAAGAACTGTTTCCCGCACCATATCTCTTATGATGGGGTTGTATCTTAATCGTCTGAATCGTTTAAAGTTATAGTTATTGTTTTTCATTGTGATTCCGGTTTATTGTCATCAATTATAAACTTTTAATTTTTTCCACAACCAATTCAGCATTCTTTATACAATCACCAACCGAGATGCCACCGCGGTAATTGCCACTTAAAAATATTCCCTTGTTATCTGTTTCAAAATGATCAAAATAATTTTCGTGCTCAACATAACCGATTGTGTACTGTGGTATTGCTTTCTCCCAGAATCGTTTGGATGTAAAAACAGGGCTTCCGGTTATTTTCATTATCTCTTCGAACTCCTGCTTTGCAGTGTTAATCACATCATCTTCTGTTTTATCTGTAAAACCGGGATTTCGGGAACCACCAATAAACAACGTAAATGCCGCCGTATCATCATTAGATCTGTTCGGAAATATAACCGAACTCCAGATTGCGCCGAGAAAAGTTTTATTTTCTTTGGATGGAATCAAAAATCCGAAACCATCTAACGGTTGACCAACATCTTCATTGTTATAAACCAGGTAAACTACAAGCACAGGCGGGTAATAAATTTCATTAAGATGTCTTTTAAGCTTAACATCAAAAGCACCAAATAGCCCGGCAGCTTTATATGCAGGAGCCGTAGATAGAACGACATCTGCTAACAAAGTAAAATGTTTGTCCCCCTGGCTGTAGGCAACGCCGTACTTTCCTTCCCTGGTTTTTTGTATAGATTCAACGGGTGCTGAAAGCTTTACTTTTTCGTCAAGGAAGATCTTAATAGCCTCAGGCAAAACCTGCATACCATCTTTAAATGAAAGCATTTTTGCGCTCTGCTTCGATTGCTCTTTCCTCTTTTTTCTTTTCCGTATACTTCTGAATGTTCCTATGATCAGTCCACCATATTCTTCTTCGAGAGCAAAGAGTTTCGGAAAAGCCGATTTTACACTAAGGTCTTCGGGATTGCCCGCATATACTCCCGCTACAAAAGGATTAATCGCATAATCTAAAAATTCTTTTCCAAGCCTGTGCGTAACAAACTCGGCAATACTCTGGTAATATCCGTCTCCCGATCTTTTTATAAATGGTTCAGCAAACAGTCTTAACTTAGCTTTAAGAGTGAAGAGTTTTGTTTTGAAAAATGCTGGTGGTGACATCGGCAGAGCATAAAGCCTGTTTTTCTTCAGAATATATCTTCGGTTCCCCTTTTTATTTGCATAAACGAATTGATCCTTTAATTCGAGTTCTTCAACCAGCCGATTAATTAAAGGTGTGGTTTCAAGTGCACTGTTCGGTCCGCGGTCGAAAAGAAAGCCTTCTTCGAAAACACTTTCTATTGAACCGCCAACTGTACTCTTTTCCTCAAGCACAATTACATCGAAACCTTCTTTAGAAATCAGGTATGCGGAAGTTAATCCCGAAATTCCCGCACCGATTACAACTACCTTTTTATCTGAAGACATATTTAAAAATAATTGATTACAAACTGTAAATCTACAGAATCGTTTGTTCTTTTGCAGTGATAAATTGAGGAATGGAATGGGGAGAGAATAAAGAGCAGTAAGATTAACCTGGTTATTGTCGTTGGGATTAAAACGTCTGATTCTCAGCTTGCTTTGCTTTTGGGAATGACAGATTTAATTTTTTAACCTTTAGGGTTAACGGTAAGTAAAAATAAAAAAGCCCCGCAAAAAAATACGGAGCCTTTCGGAGGAGTCATTATTAACTAAATTTTATAACGCGTTAAATTTCCTTCTCGGTAACTTGGGTATCACCTGTTCGCCAACATCAACCTTTGGTTCTATATTGTGAATGCGGATATCGAGTTTCGTTTCATCGTTTTCATGGAATTGTTCCTCTTCGGTTGATCCTTTCAGGGATATTGTAGAAGCCTTACCGCCGCTTATTACTTTATTAACTTCATCGAAATACCCTGCGCCCACAAAGCGCTGATGTTTAACTGCGGAGAATCCTTTTTCCTTTTCCAGTTTGAATTCGCGTTCCTGGAGTTTTGAATAAGCCGCCATTCCATTTCTGTTGTAGTGATAAGCAAGATCGAACATAATGTAGTTAAGAGAATGAAATCCCGCCAGAGTAACGAACTGAAACTTGTAGCCCATCGCGGCGAGTTCGTTCTGGAATTTTGCGATTGTAGCCTCATCAAGGTTCAACTTCCAGTTGAACGAAGGCGAACAATTATATGCAAGCATTTTATCGGGGTATAATTTCTTAATTGATTCAGCAAATTTTCTTGCTTCTTTAAGATCCGGATGAGAAGTTTCACACCAGACCAGATCAGCATAAGGAGCATAAGCCAAACCGCGTGCAATAGCAGTAGCAATACCTTTTTCTATCCTGTAAAATCCTTCCGAAGTTCTTTCACCCGTTAAAAATCTGTGATCGTATTCATCGATATCGCTTGTTAACAAACCGGCGGAATCTGCATCAGTTCTCGCAATTAGGACCGTAGGAACATCAAGAACATCGGCAGCTAATCTTGCAGAGATAAGTTTTTGAACCGCCTCTTTTGTAGGAACAAGGACTTTACCGCCCATATGCCCGCACTTTTTTGCTGAAGAAAGCTGATCTTCAAAATGAACACCTGCAGCACCGGCTTCGATCATCGCTTTCATTAATTCGAATGCATTTAGCACCCCGCCGAAACCTGCTTCGGCATCGGCAACAATAGGAGCAAACCAGTTAACACCGTTTTTCCCTGAAGAATGTGAAATCTGATCAGCGCGCATAAGAGCATTATTAATTCTTTTAACAAGATTAGGAACGCTGTCTGCAGGATATAAACTTTGGTCGGGATAAGTTTGACCGGCATTGTTTGCGTCGCCGGCAACCTGCCAGCCGCTAACGTAGATTGATTTTAAACCTGCCTGAACCTGCTGAACAGCCTGGTTTCCTGTTTGAGCGCCGAGAGCACGAACGAAGTCTTCTGAATGCAGCAATTTCCATAATCTTTCCGAACCCAATCTTGCAAGGGTATGTTCAATTTTAACCGAGCCTCTTAACCTGAGAACATCATCGGCAGAATAAGGACGGTCGATGCCTGTCCATCTCGTATCGGTTACCCACTGCCTTTGTAACTTTTGCGCTTCGTTCATTTGACTTGCTCCGTTGTTATTTTATTTTAAAACTTGTTTGTTGTTTTGAGTGGTTATTTTCGCCTGATATTATTTACCCGCATCGTTTGTTTCCTCCGGTTAAAATTTGTTCGGTTGGTGTAGAGACAACTTCAGTACCAGTAAAAACCCAAGAAAACAGGCGTTTTCCGCAGTTTTTTTGTATCATTTCAGGAAATGGTTTTATTTGAGGACAATAGAAGGAATTTTATTATTAGAGTGATATATGCTAAGGTTGAAGAATAAATAGTGACTTTGAGTTTAATCTATTGTTTCACATCAGAGATAACCCCCCCCTTTTTTTTAATTAGATTTAGACGACTAAACCGTTCTCGAATACTTTGCTTTATCTTCTTTTCTCTCAATATACCCGTCGAAGTTCATAGCAATATTTCGAATTAGAAGTCTTCCCATATCTTTTACTTTAAAGCCGTTATTATTTATCTCAACAAGATCATCGGCTTCAAATTCCTTTAGATTGTTTAGTCCCCATTTAAAATAATCTTTGAAGTTAATCTTAAACTTATCTTCGATTGATTTGAAGTTCAGTTCGAAGTCGCACATAATTCTCATTATAACTTCTTTTCTTGTAAGATCATCATCGTTAAGTCTGTAACCTTTTGCCGTAGGAATAGTTTCGTTATCGAGAGCAGTATAATATTCTTTTTCTGTTTTGTAATTCTGGGCGTAAATATTTTTTAACTGGCTGATAGAAGTAATACCGAATGCATAAAGATCGGCTCCGGCGTTTGTACTGTATCCCTGGAAATTCCTGTAAAGCTTTTTTTCTTTCAGAGCAATTGTAAGCTCATCATCGGGTTTTGCAAAGTGATCCATTCCTATAAATACATATCCTGCACTCGTGAGCTTTTCAATACTCATTTTTAGGATTTCTAATTTTACTTCAGGTTTAGGCAGATCTTCTTCATGGATAAGTGCCATATGTTTTTTCAGCCACGGTACATGTGCGTAGTTAAATAACGCAATCCTGTCTGGAGAAATATCTATGATTTTATCAACCGTATCGGCAAAAGATTCAACAGATTGAAAAGGTAATCCGTAAATCAGATCGAGGTTGATGCTGTGATAACCAAGTTCTCTTACCCAGGTAACAGTCTGTCTCGTTATATCTTCCGGTTGAATTCTGTTTACTGCTTTCTGAACTTTTTCGTTAAAATCCTGAACACCCATACTAATTCTGTTGAAACCATTGTTTCTTAACGCTTCAA
>Ga0307423_1000227_pt1 | contig 37805 bp, 37 predicted proteins | sample SalMarWE160310MG_FD_202154 | JGI IMG/M metagenome (GOLD analysis project Ga0307423, IMG submission 202154) | Salt marsh sediment microbial communities from the Plum Island Ecosystem LTER, Massachusetts, United States - WE1603-10 | ecosystem: Environmental > Aquatic > Marine > Intertidal zone >... | reverse complement strand
CGCAAATGGAGCCGAGAATCCGCATATTGCCCGACGGCAGCTTGGACACTCCTAACGTGCCGATTCAACGTAACGGCGACGTTTACATATTCACTGGCAACGTTTGCGCGCAGATAGTCGTGGACAGAGATAACATTGTGATTGATGGTGCAGGCTACACTCTCTACGGAACCTACAATGGAACAAGAACGGACTCGTGGGTTGTGGGTCAAGGACCCGAACAGGATTTTGATGACACGGTGCCTTGGACTATAGGAATAGACTTGGCAACCAAAGACAGGCACGATTTAACCATTAAGAACTTGAACATCAAAAATTTCTACATAGGCACATACCTTTACACGTCAAACAACATCATAACAGGCTGCGCCGTTTCAGATAACATCGTGGGCATCCTGCTTTCAGGAGACTCCAACACCATAACCAGCAACTACATAGCCCGCAACGAAGAAGGTATATTCTTCGGCGTAAACACCCCAGGAGACGAACCCCTAAACATAGTTCTCACCCATAACAGCTTCGTTGACAACATCGTACACTTCAGCGGCTGCTTCTGCGAAGGCTACAACACTACCGAAGCCGTGCACACATGGGACGACGGCGAACAGGGCAACTACTGGAGCGACTACAACGGCACCGACGCAGACGGCGACGGCGTAGGAGACACGCCCTACGTGATAGACGTTCAAAACCGAGACCGCTACCCGCTGACGGAACTTGCAGCTACCCCGCCCGCTGCGCCAAAATTACCCACTGAAATAATATTCGTAGCTGTGGCGTTGCCGATATTAATTGTTGCTGCCATCGTCGTCTACTACAAACGGAAGCAGTAGCCTGCTGTATGCTTAAAATCTGCTTTTCGTTCCGCAAAATTTTGTTTGCCACCGAATTGTACAAACCTTAAATGTTATAGGCGTCTGCTTTACCTAAGAACTGATGGTTGCTCGGAAAAATGTCGTTGCTGCCTGGAATTCCCAACCCATATGTTCAAGCCTTAGCCGTTGGCGTATTATACGGGCTAGTTTTCTGCACTTCATCCTGCCTGCCCTACCTTGCAAGTTACATCGCAGGGATCGGCGCGGACTTCCGCAAAGGCGTAACCGTCACCCTCATCTACAACGCAGGACGCGTAACCGCCTACTCCCTGATTGGCCTCCTACTCGGAGTGCTCAGCAGCGCGTTCAGGTTCGCCGTAACCGAGGAATCTCTTGCCGTATTTCAACAATACTCCTCCTACGTTTTCGGCTTAATCACCCTAATAATCGGAGTCACCATTCTCCTGAAAAGCCAAAAAAAACCTCAGGTCTGCGCTCCAGAGAACAAAGAAACCTCAAAAGAAACAAAAATCGGAAAGAAACTTGGAAGGTTTGATGTGCGGGCGTTCTCGTTGGGTTTAAGCAGAGGCTTAATTGTGTGCCCGCCCCTCGCCCTCCTCCTCTTGTACTCTGTACCCTTCGGCGCTCCAGTTGACAGCTTCTTCGTGGCACTCTTGTTCGGCTTAGGAACAACGCTGTCTCCCATGCTGCTGTTAGGCGGCGTGACTGGCTGGCTTCTCAACAAAGCGCCCCTGTTCAGAAAATGGCTCTCCATAGCAGGCGGCGGAACACTTGTAGCGCTGGGCGTTCTCGCCATAGTAACCTCAGTTTTCTTTCCCGCCACATAAAGCAACCTTTTAGCCAGAAGTTACTGGAAACTATGCGGGCTATAACTCTTCTTCCGGTGCAGCGCTGGAGACTTTACCATCTCTCATGTAAAGCAGGCGATCTGTGAACTCTTTGACGTAGTCCGCGTGGGTGACGGCAACCACAGTTTGACCCTGCTTCTTGCTGTTTTCATGGCACAGCTTCATGATATCCTTTCCCGTAGCCGTGTCCAAGTTGCCTGTCGGCTCATCCAAAAGCAGAACCTTCGGCTGGTTAGCAAACGCTCGGGCAATCGCAACCCTCTGCTGCTCTCCCGCGCTCAACTCCACAGGCAAACGGGCCCCCTTATCTTTCAAGCCTACGGACTCTAACAGGCTTCTGGAACGTTCAAGCCGTTCAGCCTTAGCCATGCCAGTGGGCGCCAAAGCAGCCTCCACGTTCTCAGCCGCCGTCAACGTAGGTATCAAGTTGAACGATTGAAAGACAAACCCCACTTTCTCCCGCCTGAACCTCACAAGCTCCGCCTCACCCAACCCTGAAACCTCCACGCCGCCCACCACAACCTTGCCCACGGTCGGCTTGTCAAGCCCCCCCAACAAGTTCAGCAGAGTTGTCTTGCCGCTTCCAGAAGCACCAATCACCGTAAGAAACTCGCCCTCAGGAACCATCAGGTCCATATCGTCAACCGCCCGAACTTCCTCGCCGCTCTTCAAACGGTAAACTCGCGAAAGCGCATGCACTTCAATAACATTTATCGTTTTTCTTCATCCTCCTATACAGTTCTTAGCGCGTCAGCGGGAGTAAGCCTCGCCGCCCTCCACGAAGGATAAAGCCCCGCTGCTACGCCGCTGATTAACGCCACGCCGAAACCTGCCGCCAACACGATTGGGTCAACATCGACTAATCCGCCCATGTTTGACAGTAAGTACCAAGCGAAGCCGTAGCCAACTGCGCAGCCCACTAACCCGCCGATGGCTCCCTGCAGCGCTGACTCAATGAATATTTGGCTCACCACATTAGACTTGCTCCACCCAATCGCCTTTAAGATGCCGATTTCGCGAGTGCGCTCGGACACAGCGGCAAGCTGCGACCTAACCGTAAAGAGCACGGCAACAACGGCGAGCGCGATTGAAATGTTCCACGCGGTTTCTTCTCCTATGACGATGATATCCGAGGTTTTCGCCGCTAAGTCTGAAGCCGCTATAGGCGTGGAACCTGCGAACTGGTTCTTCAGCTCTTCCGATATGGCGTCTACTTTTCTAGGGTCGCTGACGCTGAGGAGCGCCAAGTTAACCAGCCCCGTGTTGTCGCCTGGCAGACTTTTCTGGCAGACTGGAAGGTTCACGTAAATGTGAGACGGCAAAATGTTCGCCGCGTCCACATCCACTAACCCCACAACATCATACACGCCTTTCATGTATCTCACCTCAGACCCTATGGTCAAGTTGTTAAGTTTGGCGTATTCGCAGTCAACAAGCGCCACCGCGCCGTCGTCAGAAGTCAAGTAACGCCCCTCAACCACGTTGCTTGGCAACACGGCGTTAGTCTCCGTCTCGCACGGATCTATGCCTGTGAACACGACAGCGCCCATTCGATGCATCAGCACAGGAACCGCGTGATCCACGCCGTCAACTTTAGCGATTTCCGCTATGTCAGTTTGGTTGAAAGGGAACGTGAAAAGGTAATTAGCTATGTAGCAGCCTGTGCCTGAGGGCACAACAGGCGCGGAGTAAATCATGATTATGTCGGTGCCGATTTCCTTAAGTGGCTCTGCGGTGGCTGCTTCCCAGCCTCTGGCGGTTGTGACAAGCGCCACTAAAGTGGCGACAACAATCACGAAACCCGCGATGTTTATGGTTGTCCTGTATTTTCTTCGCCGCAGTTCCTTCAAAGCGTAAACATGCGTTATCAACGGTTTAACCTCAGTTTTTAGGTTAACCATATATTATATATTTAATTTTTGGGAAAACCCTCCAGCGGCCTCTTCAAAGCAGCAAGAGCAGAAAACAAGTTGGCAGCGCGCCCTTGGAACGATACGAAAAAGTATTTCTATGGACGCTTCTGTATCTATCTTTGGTTGCGTTTTGTCATGAAGAAGTATGATTTAATTCTGATAGGGACAGGTTCTGGTATGGAAATAATGGACGCGATGACTCGGGAGAACCAGAAATTACGTGTGGCGGTTGTAGACAAGGATGCTCCTGGAGGAATATGTTTAACCAGAGGCTGCATTCCATCCAAGCTTTTGATTTATCCAGCTAACGTTGTGAGAACAGTTGAAAGAACCAGCGAATTCGGAATCAACACTGAATTTAAGGGTGTGGATTTCAAGGCTGTCATGGAACGCATGCGCTCTCTCGTTGACCGCGACGTTAACGCCATACGAAACGGGCTTTCACAATCAGAAAACATAGACTACTACCATGAGCAAGCAGAATTTACGGCTCCCTACACACTCAAAGTCGGAAACGAAATAATTACCGCAAAAATGATTTTCCTGTCCACAGGGTCAAGACCATCCATTCCACCCGTAGAGGGGCTTCAAGAAACGGGGTATTTGACCAGCGACACCATTCTCGAACTAACACGGCTTCCAAGCAGCATCGCCATCATAGGCGGAGGGTACATCGCTGCGGAGTACGGGCATTTCCTGTCAGCCATGGGCGCAAAAGTCACCATTATAGGTCGCAATCCGCAGTTTATCCCTGAAGAAGAGCCTGAAGTGTCTGGGTTAGCTAAACGAGAACTGCAGAAACACATGACAGTAATTACAAATCACGAGGTGCGCAAAGCCGAACCCACGCCCTCGGGTAAAAAGTTGACTGCCGTTGACCGCTTCAGCCAGAAAGGAACTGAAATTGTAGCAGACGAGATATTTGTAGCCACGGGACGGATTCCCACCAACGACATTCTGCATCCAGAGAAAGCTGGGATAAAAACAGACGCACACGGCTTCATAGTTGCTGACGAGTACATGCAGACTTCGCAGCCGAACATATGGGTTTTAGGAGACGCTGACGGCCAATTTCTGTTTAAGCACGTGGCTAACTACGAAGCTCAAATAGTCTACTTTAACGCAGTGCTGAAAAAGAAGATAAAAGTGGATTACCACGCGGTTCCTCACGCCGTTTTCACAGACCCCGAAATCGCGAGCGTAGCCTTGAAGGAGCAGGAAGCCATCGAAAAGTACGGCAAAGACAACATTCTAATCGGGTTTTTCAAGTACGTTGACACCGCAAAAGGCGAAGCCATGGCGTTGAAAGACGACTTCGTAAAAGTCATAATTAAACGTGACACGGGAAGAATTCTAGGCGCCCACATAATAGGTCCTGAAGCCTCTGTTCTAATACAAGAAATCATAACCGTCATGTATACAGAAACACAAACCTTAGACCCAATAAACGCCGCTATGCACATACACCCAGCGCTCAGCGAAGTTGTGGCAAGAGCATTCCAAACCTTCATGATTCCTGAACAGTATCAACATTACCTAACAGAGCATTCGAACCTACCTCTTGAATAAACTGCGCAAAAAACACCTTGCCCCCTTTTAGTTCAGGGAATGCGCCTGCTCGGTTCTACGTGACGTTCTGCAACCGGGGTGCTTCCTTTAAGGTATCCAGCATTTCCTGAATTTGGAACTGTTTCAAGTTGCAGGTGTTCGACTCTTTCAAGAAAGAAAACTTTTCCTGAGCATTTTTTAGTTCGTGCAGTTCTTCCCATTCAACCTTTATGTTTTCAGAGACGTTGCTCTTGTCTATGCTGCTTGTCCATGTTCCAGGCTGCAAATCCGCTCGCGGTTCATCTGCCACCGTGAAGGGACCGATGAGCGTATCAGCTTCAGAGACATACAGGAAGACAACGGCGTCTGTTTCGATGTCTTGAGCGACATCCACCTGTTCTCCTGAGCAAACGTATTTTTTGCTTTTCATGCAGTTCTTTAGAGAAGAAGAATTGCAGACAAAAACGTAACCCACGTACATACTAAGTACTTAGAGTTGCCTTCCTTAAATCTGTTGACGTATTCACACCCCTCTTTAATGAATCAGCCTTCAAGTGATGTAGCCCTTTTCTAAGCTGTTTTCGAGGATGTTTTGGCGAAGGGGGCGTTCTCTCTTACAAAATTGTGCGGTAATTGGACTGATTTTCAAGGTGTGTTTTTGCTAGTAAAATAAACACAATGCGAAAAAAGGACAACTGTAAATTAATGCTTCATGATTCAAAAAACGATTGGATTCCCTGAGCCTGCACCACAAATGTTAAAGTTGCGAGCACTTCTAGATAGGTGTCAAAAACCAGTGTGGAGAATCGTGATTAATGCAGGAGAACGGCTTCCCTTCATTCCAAGAAAACTATGATTCTCCAATGACACGGCGCATTGAAGATTGGAAATCACGGCTCATAGACCTGTCCAAGCGAAACAACCTCTTGTACTTCAAACCGAGAAAACGCGGAAACCTTTCTGTCTCCAGCCCAAGCATGGAAACTATTTTTAACAGGCTGGTTTTGCGAAAACGAAGCTTTGAGTTCTGGTATCCTCCTCCTGAAGAACCCGCGCTGCCCGCACGTCAATCAAAAAACAACATTAACTTTTCGTTCCCCAATGGAAAAACGGCTCCAACGCCAAAGCAGTTGGTGTGCGGGGAAATCAGCAGAGCCGACCTTGAGAAGGTATTGAAAAACCTTCAAAGGCGTTCACTCTTAGACTACCGCGAGCGGGGAGTGCGCATACTGCACGCTGCCTTCGGAATGCTGGTTTGGAAGGAAAAGGACACAGGCGAGGAAGTCCGCTCCCCGCTAGTTCTGGTGCCAATCGAGTTGGCGAGGCAATCATTCCGTGAACCCTTCGCTATCTCAGTTCCTCCGATAGAGGAGGAAACGGTTCTGAATCCTGCTTTGCAGGTGAAGCTGAAAAAAGACTTCAAAGTAGAGCTTCCGCCTTTGCCTGAGTATTGGGAAAGCCAAAGCCTACTCAACTACCTGAGCTTAGTCACGCAAGTCGCTGACAAACTCGGGTGGAGGGTAGAATCCACCGTTGAAATCGGGCTTTTCTCGTTTTACAAACTTGTTATTTACAAGGACCTCGACACAAACGCTAGCGTAATCAAACAACACCCCATAATCAGAAAAATCGCTGGAATAAACGATGAGCAGTTGGAAACGGTTTCTCTGCCCGAAGAAAAAGACGTAGACGATATTCAGCCTCCTGAAAAAACGTTCCAAGTCTTGGACGCCGACAGCAGCCAACGCGTATCAATCGAATACGCCCTACGCGGGCAAAGCTTCGTGATGCAGGGCCCTCCTGGCACAGGCAAAAGCCAAACAATCGCAAACATAATCGCCGAATGCATTGCCCACGGGAAATCTGTTCTGTTCGTAAGCGACAAAATGGCTGCCCTCGAAGTGGTTTACAAAAGGCTCCGCGAGGTTGGGCTGTCTTCCTTCTGTCTGGAACTTCACAGCAGCAAAGCCAACAAACGCGAAGTGGTCGCTGAACTCAAAAGAAGCCTTGACGAGCACCTTGTTCCACGCAAGCTGCCGCCAGCACACGACTTTGAAAAACTGACGCTGTTGCGGAACAGCTTGAACAAGTACGTGGTGTCGCTTCACCAAAAACGCCTTAACCTGCAGAAAAGCGCCTATGAAGTACTCGGTGAACTCTCAACTTTGGAAAGCGTTCCCTTCGTAGCCGTTGAGTTGCCGAGCGTGGGAAGCTTGACTCCTCAACAGATGCACGAACTAGACAATTTAATGTCACGCCTGAAAAGCGTCTGGCAAGCAATGGAAGACCCTGACTTCGCGTGGCGCGGCTACCGAGGAAACACGTATGACTTGGAGGTTCGCGCGGAAGTATCCACAGTTCTTGCCGAGCTAATTTCGACGATAGAAGCGCTTAAGCTGGAAGCCGCAAACTTCGCAAACCCGTTAGGATTGGACACGCCGCCGACATTGGAGAGGGTGAAATGGCTGATTGACATTGGCACTCTCATGTTGGAAAGCCCTAAACCCGAAGCAAGCTGGGTTATGCATCCTAACCTTGACAGGCTTATAGCCGAAGCAGAAGCACATCTAGTCACGTTTGAATGGTGCAAAGCAACCCGCAACCGCCTCTTGGAACGTTACAACGAAACCTTATTCAGTTTAGCTCTCACGAGGTCAGCAGAACTTGAAGACTCGCTTTCAGAACTTGACAAACTACTTCCGAATTCAGACATGGAGGAAAGCGACCTCCTTGAAAAACGCGAAAAACTCTTGGATTTCGTCAAACACACGCAGGTTCTGTACGCAAAATGGAGCGAAAAATCATGGCAGATCGCCCAAGCTCTGGGACTGCCAACAGGAAACCTCACGCCAGACCGCGTTAAACAACTATCCCGACTTGCCCTTCTCTGCTTCTCAGAGGATAAACCCGACCCGCGATGGCTAGACCCCGCCACTTTTCAACGGGTGAAAGAGGACTTCCCACAAATAAAAAAGGATTACCAAGAACACCAAGCGCTCAAGCTTAAACTGGAAAAAACTTACACCAGCGAATTCTTCAAAACAGACCTTGACGAGTTCATAAGACGCTACAACGACCTATACAAGAGTTCTCTCAGATGGTTCCGCCCCAGCTTCTACAGCGACCAAAAACAGATAGCCCTGCTGACACACGACGGCAACGTGCCCAAGTCTGTCCTGCAAGATTTGCTTGACGCGCGTAAACTGAAAAGGTTAAGCGCCGAGATTAACGCTTCCGTCGAGTCCTCTAAAGAACTGCTGGGGCATTTCTATGAGGGCTACGCAACAGATTTTGAAAGGGCAGCAAAAGCGGTTGAAGTCACCTCAGAACTCTTCAAGCAGGCAGGCGCCACGGGAATTCCCGAAAAACTTGCCATTTTAGTTTCGTACGGGTCAGACCCGCCTCTTGTAATACGGCAACTCGGCAATGAATTGGAAGAGTTGTTTGAAAAATGGGACCAGGTTGCTAAAGAGTTAAGCTCTCTGCTGCCAACGTCCCGTTTGCCCACCTCTAACTTACCGCTCTACGAGACGCCTATAACGCTGCTTCAAGAGTGGGCAGGCTCCGTTGAAAAACCACTCTCAGTCCTCTGCGAGATAACAAAAGAAACATTGAAGACAAACAAGAGCGAACCACCACAAAACTACCGACAGCTCATAGATGACCTGAAAGACGCTGAGCACGTTAGAAAGAAGGAGGCAGCGTTTCTCGCGGAGCAAAATGTTCTTCAAAAGAAATTTGGGTTCCGCTTCGCAGGTCTCGAAACAGGCTGGGAAGAAATAATATCTGTTCTTAACTGGACCAAACGGCTTCGAACAGTGTTTGGCTCCCAGATTGTTCCTGAAGCCTTCGCGGATGTGGTTTCTCGAGGCGACGAGTACGCTCCATCCAACAGCGACCTGACCAGCCGCTACGACGAGGCTGTGAAGTCTTTGGCGGCTCTGGAAGCTCGCTTCGAAACCGAACCAACCTATCAACGTCAAAAATTGCAGGCGTTGAGCTTGGAGGCTATGCAGCGCAGGGTTAAGTGGCTCCGAGAACACGTAGATGACCTGCAAGTTTGGGTTGACTTCAAAGAAACCAAGCACGAGTTCTCCATGAGAGGCTTATCTGCGTTTTTTGACAGGCTCGTTGAGAATCCGCCTTCAGCTTCTCAGCTTCCCGACATTTTCCGCAAAGCAGAATACCAAGAATGGCTGAACCACCTGTGCGAGGAAGATGCCGTTTTAGGTCAATTCCGAAGAGAAAAACATGAGCACACGATTGCCGGGTTCGTGAAGCTTGACCAAGAGCTGATTCGCCTTTCTCCGAACCGTGTTATAGAAGCTGCGAACAGCAGAAAGCCTCAGGACATACTCATTCAAGCTGAAGACTCCGAAGTAACCACGCTGACTAAGGAGGCGCTGAAAAAGCGGCAGTTGATGCCCATCCGCAACCTTCTCCAGAGAATTCCCCATCTGCTTTCAAGGCTTAAACCCTGTTTGCTTATGAGCCCGATGTCTGTGAGCCAGTTTCTCCCGCCTGAACTCATGAAATTTGACCTGATTCTTTTCGACGAAGCTTCCCAGATTGTTCCTGAAGACGCAATAGGCACTATATACCGCGGAAAAACAATTGTGGTTGCAGGCGACAACAAGCAGTTGCCGCCTACTTCGTTCTTCCAGAAGTCCCTGCTTGAAGACATAGACTGGGACGAAGTCACTGATGAAGACGTTGAGGTTTTCGACAGCATCCTCGACGAATGCGCTGGTGTCGGCTTGCCCGTTAAGACTCTCAGGTGGCACTACCGCAGCAAACACGAGGCACTCATCGCGTTCTCTAACAGCCACTTCTACGACGGAACCCTCATAACTTTCCCCTCAGCCACCGCAAAAGCTGACGGTTTAGGCGTAAAACTAGTTCATGTTCCAGACGGCGTCTACGACCGCGGCGGCAAACGCGACAACCTGAAAGAGGCCGAGGTTGTTGCCGACTTGGTTTTTGAGCACTTCCAGAAGTATCCGAAGAAAACGCTCGGGGTGGTCACTTTCAGCATAGCGCAAATGGACGCTGTTGACGACGCGGTTGAACGCCGTCGCAGAGAGCACCCTGAATACGAGCACTTCTTCAAAGAGGACCGCTTGGAAGGATTCTTCGTCAAGAACTTGGAGAACGTTCAAGGCGACGAACGCGACGCAATAATACTCAGCCTCGGCTACGGCTTTGACCCCAAAGGACAAATGACCATGAACTTCGGACCCGTGAACAGGGCTGGCGGAGAACGCCGCTTAAACGTTGCGATCACACGTGCCAGGGAGATGACAATTCTCGTTTCTTCCGTTAAAGCCACAGATCTCGACATGGAATCCGCCCGGTCAATAGGCACCGTCATTCTGCACTCTTACCTTGAATACGCTGAACACGGTCCAGAAATCTTGAAAGCGTCGACACAACAAGTTGCTTTCGAGTCTCCTATTGAAGAAGACGTAGCCATGGTGCTTCAGCGCCTTGGATACTCTTTCACGCATCACGTAGGGTTCAGCGGCTGCCCCATCGACATGGGCGTGGTTGACCCGCACGATTCTGGAAGCTACCTCCTGGGATTAGAATTTGACGGCGCAATATACCAGAGCAGCAGCAGCGCGAGAGACAGAGATAGGCTCCGAGCGCAAGTGCTCAAGCAGCTAGGCTGGCGAATCCACCGCGTCTGGTCGCCCACATGGGTCTCAAGGAGAGACTCTGAAATCAGACGATTATCCCACGCGCTGGAAGAAGCTCACCAGTTCAATTTGAGAAAAGAAGCCCTAAACACGGACATTGAACTTGAAGAGGCTGAGCCTGACGAAGACTTGTCTCAGGAAGGCGATGTTCAGAAGATTCAGTTTGCAGGCATAGAAAAAATCGGTTTGCCCTACAAGGTGCATCCGCTCAAAGCAGAATATGCAGCGTCTGTGCGGGTCCCGTCCTCTAACGGGTGGACGGTTCAACCCAACGAGTTCCAATTCCCAGAAAACCGCCAATTGCAGGCTCAGCTGTTGGAAGAGCTTATTCAGAATGAGGGTCCAATTCACTTTGACTACGCAGTTAAAAGACTCACGTCTGCGTGGGGACTGAAACGGAAGAACTCCAACATAGTTCACGCCGTGAGGGAAGCACTTAACATCCTAATCCTGAAGGATGAGGTGGTTGTGAAAGGTAATTTCCTCTGGTCGCCCGAACTCCAAGATGCCCCCGCACGCGCGCCCGTCCCCGGGGTGCCTGAATCAAAAAGGAAACCTGCGTATATTCCGCCTGAGGAAATAGAAAACGCCATGAAAACTGTTGCCCAGTACGCCTTAGGCATAAGCGCGGAGTCGCTGATTGCTGAGACCGCGAAAGTTTTTGGTTTCAGCCGCCCAGGGGAAAAGACCAGAAAAAGGTTTTCCGACATCTACAAGAGGTTGCTGTGGGAAAAGCAGCTTATCTGCGATAATGACTTGGTCACGGTCGCTTGATTTTCCATTCTAAAGGCTGATCTTTCCGTGAATGGAGTTTTGGTTTTTTAGAACCATGAGAGTGTGCCGTTTTTCTTGGCAGTTCTGAGGCACCATGAGTAGATGAGGTAGCCGAGAGGCAGAATGACGGCGCACATCAGAATAAGAATCAGCAAATCGGGCAATATTGTTAGCAGGGTTGCTCCAGTAAGCACTTGTCTGATGGTTGTGAAGAAGTAGTATTGTGGAACAAAATACGAGATTACCTGTAGTGCTTGAGGCATGACTTGGGGTGGAAAGAGCACGTTTCCGAAAAGGTTTGTGGCGATTGTTATGCCTGTTGTTATGGGGTCTCCTTGTTTTGTTAGGATTAAGATTCCTGCGCCGATCATGCTGAACCCGATGAACGTGGAGATTCCCAGAGCGACTACAAGCACGGTTCCGATTATGTTTATGCTTAAGACCACTCCGAATGCGAAGACGCCGACGGCTAAGTAGATGGCTATGACTAGGGTGCTCCAGATGAAGCCCCAGGCGCTGCTGCCGATTATGAACGTAACTAGCCCCGTTGGCGAGACCAGTACTTCCTCCAGTGACCATGGGTTAATGGTTTTCTGCACCAGCGTGAGGCTCTGAGAAAGGTATGTGTTAAAGGCGATTCCGATTATAAGGTACGTTGTGAAGTCTATGTGGTAGCTGTTGAGGACGCTCTGCATTTGCGCGTTTGAGCCTAGAAACGCGTAGGATAAAGCGCCGAAGAGAGCGCTTAGAACGCTGAGGAGGATGTTTGTTTTGTAAGTGGAAAAAGACCGTATGTCCCTTTTCATGAAAAAGTAGATTTTATCCAGTTCCTGCAGCAAAGTCATTCCTTAATCCCCGAACCAGTCAACTCTATGAATGCGTCCTCCAAGGTGGGTTCTTCCTGTTTGAAGTTGACGATCTTTATTTTTTCTTTGAAGAAGAAATCGAAAATCTCCGGTAGGGTATCGACATTTTCCAAGCGCAACCGCAGGCGAGTCTGACCGAGCATGGCGTCTTGCACGTCAGCGGCTAAGCTAGCGACGCCATACATACCTTTCAACGCGTTAATCTGGGTCTTCGACATGTTCTTTACGATAACATCTGAAACCTCGTTCTTCTTCGCTAGAGCCCTTAACGCGTTGGGCGTGTCCAACGCGATGAGTCGTCCTTTTTGCATGATGGCTATTCTGTCGCAGATCTGTGAAGCGTCCTCGATGTAATGTGTTGTGTAAAGCACGGTTTTGCCCTGTTTCCTGCTTAAGTCGTCCCGTATGAATTCCCTGATGGTTCGCGAAGACACAACGTCTAAGCCGGTTGTAGGCTCATCCAACAGCAGAATCGGAGGGTCTGCGAGCAAGGCTCGTGCCAACGCGAGTTTCCGTTTCATACCTCCCGAGTACTTCTGGAAGAGTTGGAATGCGTTGCCTTTCATGCCGACCAAGTCTAGGACCTCCATGATTCTTTCTTTTCTGCTGTGTCTGGGGACATTGTTGATGGCAGCGTAGAATTCCAAGTTGCCGTAGCCTGTGAGTCTCCAGAAAAAACCTCTTTCTCCCACACTGAAAATCGTGCCGATTGACCGCTTAACCTGCATCTGCTGTTTAACCACGTCAAACCCGTTCACTATGGCTGTTCCCTCATCGGGCGGCAGCAAAGTGCACAGAACCTTCACCAAAGTAGTTTTGCCCGCGCCGTTGCGTCCTAACAAACCAAACGTTTCTCCCCTTCGAATTTCTAGGCTCAAGTGGTCAACTGCGGTTACGGTTCTGTGGTTTCTATGGAAAAACGAGGTTCGTTGCTCAAGGTTTCGGATTCTAGACTTGTAGTTTTTAGTCACGTCATGCGTGACTATGGCAAAATCTTTGGCACTTTTCAATTTTCAGTCTCGCTAAAGCGATTTTTCAAGCTTAACTCCATCCGCCGCACCTTTGAGGCTTAAAAACCAAACATTGTGGGTTTTTTTTCTTTTGTTTTGTCGTCGTGTCCGTGTTCGTCTTCTTCTGATATATGGTGTGCAACGTGGATTCCTAAGCCAGTGGCGGCGCCGGCTGAAAGCCCCAGCAGAAGATTGTTAAGCCAGACGTATTGAGACGCGTTTACCAAAGCCAAAATTACGAGTACGTCGAAGCCTATGGAGATGGCTAGATACCCGTAGCACCACATTTTAACGCTTGTTCCCCGCGGCTGGTTTATGCCGATGCCGACCAGCATGCCAAACATTATAAGGAAGCCTACTAACGCGAAAATCCAATCGTACATCGTGTCTTCACTTCTCCCTTTTAGATACTGTTCTTGTCCATGCGGATTTAAATAGCTTATCTGCTTGCCGCTGAAACTTTTCCGTTTATTGAATGAACGCAGGTTTCACTTCAGAAACCGTTACCTTTTTTACTGCACCAACCCATCTGAATGAATAAATCTCAGTTGGTGTTTCGCTGTAACAAAATTTGATGAACGGCACTGCCACAAATGGGCTCTGCTTTTGCGCGAAAGGCGAGAAAAACTGAACCAAGCCTTGACTGCAGTAGCTGATGAAGATTTTAAAGAAGCAAAGCGTTTGTTCCGCGAGGTTTTTTACGGGGTTTCAGGTGGCAAACGCGCCGACCCTGGAATGTCAGGTTCTCTCCTCTATCACATGGCTATGGTCACCAAAATGGAAACCGAAACCCGCTTTCTACTAGAAGAACTACGCGTAAACATGCCTGACGTGGCTGAGAACTTGGAGCGATTCTACGGTGATTTCCTTTCTGACATGCGCAAGCTTACGGAACCAATTGTTTCGCTTAACGTGGATCCACGTGAAGTCGCTGCCAAAACAAGTTTGACAACTGACGAAAAAATACGCATGTTCACCAAGTTGACTGAAAAAACCAAAACAGTAGAACTCATGCTTAGCAGCAAGAATCCTGAGGCGCAAGAGCGCTTTGAAGGCTTGTTCAGGGAGTGGTCACAGCACATCGTAGAAACGCGTTTGCGGCAAGAATATGAAACCATCAAAGGCTTTTTAATCACGGCGGAACTGGCAAAAACGCTGGGAATACCAGGGCTTAAGGATGCGATGAAGAGGGTTCAGGAAAGGTTCGGTGAAGAAACTGTTCGCATCGCTCTTGAGGTTACTCTTAATGTTGGTTTGCGTCGTGAAAAACTTCAGACAGTAATGTTGAGCGACCATTTCATAAATTACGCGATGGACGTAGAGAAGCTGGATGGTAGCATGCAGTTTTTGAACTGCCCCATTTTCGCCAGCCACGACTACATCTCTAAAAAACTAGGCGTTAGCGATGCGGTATCGGCTCTTTTCTGCACTCACCTCTGTTACTCGCATGCTAAAGCAATGTTGAACACTGTTATGCCCTTCACGTTTGAGCTGTGGCAGCCTCAGCGGATGGCTACCGATGGAAAATGTGAGTTTTACCTCAAGCTCGCCCACTCATCCACCGCAGAAAAACAGGAAAAGTTTGTTCCGCTTGTTCTTTCGTGGAATGTAACTCGGCAATGCAACCTGAAATGTCCCCACTGCTACATAAACGCCACCGACACAGAGCCTATTAACGAACTGACAACTGAAGAAGCCAAAAACCTCATAGACCAAATCTGCGAGGTCAGCAAGCCTCTGCTCATCTTAAGTGGCGGCGAACCTCTTCTGCGACCAGACATCTACGAGCTTATCCGCTATGGCGCTTCGAAAGGTTTGAAGATGGGTTTGGGAAGCAACGGAAGCCTCATTGATGACGCTGCCGCGAAAAAGCTCAAGGAAGCAGGCATAGAAACAGTTTCAATCAGCTTGGACTCGCACATTCCAGAACAGCATGACGAGTTCAGGGGCGTAAAAGGCTCATGGGAAAAAGCTGTTAACGCCATCAAGGTATTGCGGAAAAACGGCGTGCTCGTCCAAGTAAACACCACGTTAACTCATCAAAACTACGACCAAATCGACGACATCATGTCGATAGCTGAAAAGTTGGGCGTGGAAAACTTTCATCTGTTCTTTCTGGTGCCCACGGGTAGAGGCGTGAAAATCGCCGACATATCACCCGCCAAATACGAAAGCATGATTAAAACAACGTTCGCGAAGACGGCGCGGCACAAACTTAACGTGCGTCCTTCCTGCGCGCCTCAGTTCATGCGAATCGCAAAAGACATGGGCTTGGACATGACTCGGTGGATTCGAGGATGCATAGCAGGACTGTATTACTGCCGCGTTTACACCAACGGCGACATCACGCCGTGCCCTTACCTTCCCATTAAACTCGGCAACATACGAGAGAAACCATTCAAGGAAATATGGTTCAACGCGGAAATGTTCAAGACCCTCCGCGACTTTGACACGTTAAAAGGCAAGTGCGGAGAATGTGGGTATAAGCAGTTGTGTGGGGGCTGCCGCGCTCGCGCGTATGGGCTCTCAAGCGACTTCATAGACTACTGCGGCGACCTCCATGAACCTGCAGAGCTGAACGGAGACTACCTAACCGAAGACCCTTGGTGCGTTTACAAACCGAAGAAATCCAGTGAGAATTAAGCCTTCTCTAAGCAATAGGGCCAGTCTGGTTGCTTAATGGTGAGGTCTTACTGCCGCTTTGCTCTTTTTTCTTGTTTCGGCAGCTTAGAAATTTTTATTTTGGCTTTGTTGAGTACTTTTTCTACTGCTTTTTGCGCTTCAGCTTTGGTTTGGAATGCGTCTTCAAGTTCTATCCACGGCAAGCTGTCGTCAAGTTTTATCCATGCCGAGTACATTCTTTTCACAATCCAAGATTTCGTCGTTTGAATATTTTCAGGCATTCACAATTAAACGGTTGTGAAGTTGTAGTACAGATTCGGGATACTCTTAGAAAGTTATTTAAGCGATGTACAACTTTCAAATAAAAAGTTAGGAGTGCACGTTGAAGTGGTATTTGGCAGCCCACAAGCACACGCGCTGGTAGAGAGGTGCCTGTAGATGGCTGAAAACGAACGACAGCTGCGAAGGGGAAAACATGAAAGTAGTCTACACTTCCCATCGTCTATTCGAAACCCTTCCAGCGGTAGCTCAACATAAAACACAAAAACTTTCGCTTAAACAAATTTTTACGTGGCATTTTTCTTTCCATCTTTTCGTTTGCTCTTTTCCTTGCTCTTTGAGACTTTTGCGGAGGAGACCGTAGCATGGCAAATGCAAGCTTTTCAAAAGACTTCTGGGCGATGCTCAAAGAGACATCGTTGACGTTTTCTTTTGGTTTAGGCGGGCTGTTTGCTGGTGTAATGCTTGCTTCACAGCTTGGCATTTTTGGGCTTTCACCATGGGTCATAACACTCTACCCTATTGTCATCAGCGCGAAAGGAGTTGGCAGCGGATTGCTGAGCGGGCGCCTAAGCACAGGACTACATCTCGGTACGATTCAAACCCGATTTTTTGGGAACACCAAAAGCTTCTACAAACTGCTTGAAGCTCTACTAGTTTTAACTCTGGTCACCAGCGTCATAATTTGCGCCATATCTCTGGTTTTCGGCACTCTGTTTTGGGGAATAACCTTGGCTGATTTCCCCGCTATCTTGTCGGTTGTGGTGGCAACTATGTCTTTAGGCCTGCTGCTCTCCTTCGTAACTATAAAAGTCTCCTTTATATCCTTTAAAAGAGGCTTAGACCCCGACGTAGTTGTGTACCCTGTAATGTCAACAGTCGCCGACGTTTTCATCACCCTATGCTACATTGCAGTGCTCAACCTGTTCTTTATTGGCGTTCTGGGTCAGTGGGCTATCGGTCTTGCCTGTTTAATTCCCGCCTTCCTTGTTTTTTACATCCTATCCAAGAACCTGCACGAAGCCGAGTTCATTAAAACAATCAAAGAGTCCATGCTAACCCTGCTGCTTGTATCTTTACTCGTAAATATAACTGGAACAATTCTCCTCGGAATAAGCAAGTTCATATCGGAACGCATAGAAATCTACACCATCTACACCGCTTTGATCGGCATGATAGGTAACGTTGGCTCCGTTGTCGGCTCCACCGCCACAACAAAACTCGCCTTAGGCTTGCTCACACCCTCTTTCTCTTCAATGCGAAACCATGCAAGAACCATCTTCAGCGCTTGGGCTGCATCAATCATAATGTTTATCATCTTGGCGGTTTTGTCTCTGTCCATAAACAGCCTGTTTTCATTCTCCTCTTTTTCCAACCTTATTTTAATCGTGCTGGTTGCCAACGTCCTCGCCGTAGCTGCCATAGTCGTTTTGACCTATGCGATTTCCATTTTAACTTTCAAAAGAGGCTTAGATCCTGACAACTTTGTTATTCCCGTTGAAAGCTCCTTAGCTGACAGCGTAACCTCCATTGCCTTGTTTGTATCCTTACTGCTAATAGTGTAGCCTAGCAAAAGAGTATGATTAAAATATTTCATGACAAATATCTAACTGCGGAGCGCCTCTGAAGAGCATGCCAAAATTTGAAAAAATTGAATACCAGCCTATCCCAGTCAGCGACCTTCTTGTGGAAATGAAAAACCTCTCCGAGCTTATGATTGACCTGGCTTACTCCGCAGCTTTATTCAACGATAAAGAACTTGCCGAAGACGTTATTGAACTTGAAAGCCGCATCGACACTTTAGCGTATCTTTTAGACATGGAAATTATGATTGCGGCTAGAGATGCTCAGGACGCGGAGACTCTGATTGGTGTTTCCACTGTGGCTGCCGCTGCGGACAAAGTTTCTGACGCTGCCGCTGACATAGCTGGCATAGTTACACGCAACATCGGCATACACCCCATTATAGGTGAGATTTTTGAGAAGGTTGAAGAGCGGCTTATGAAGGCAACAGTCAAGGAAGGCTCCGTTATTGCAGGAAAACAAATAGATGAGCTTGATTTGGCGGCGAGGATGGGTGTTGACATAATTGCCATACGTCGAAACAAAGACTGGAAATTAGATCCTGATGATTCTGAGCGGGTTTTTCCTGGGGACATTCTGATTACGCGCGGAGCGCCCATGGGTATTAAGGAGTTCAAGGATTTAGCTGAGGGAAGGCTCACAAAATTGGAGGACTAAAAGATGGTGGAGCACAGACATGAAGTTTTTGAAGAGATCGTGGCGCGGTTCGTGGAACTCAAAAACACCTCCGAGCTTATGATTGATTTGGCTTACTCTTCGCTTATGTTAAACAGCAAGGATTTAGCTGAAGAAGTGGAGCGCCTTGAAGAATCCATGGATAAGATGCATACTGATTTTGAGCTTTTGGCGTTGACGAGTGGGTTCAAGAAGGAAGAAGCTTCAGGGTTTCTAGGGCTTATCCGGTTGGGTGTTGCAACTGAGAAAATTGCGGATGCTGCGGCTGAGATGGCCGAGGTCGTGCTGAGAGATATTGAGCCGCATCCAGTGTTGAAGCTTGCCATACGGGAGGCTGAAGAAACCGTTTCCCAAGCATGCGTGACGGTGGGTTCTCCGCTTGTTGGCAAAACTTTGAAGGAGGCGCGGGTGCCTGAGGAGACGGGCATGTGGATTTTAGCTATAAAACGTGGCGAAAAAAGTTTGCGCCCTAAGCCTGACACGAGGATTCTGCTGGGCGACATCTTGATTGCTTCAGGATACGCTGAGGGCGTTGAAGACCTGCATAAACTGGCTTCTCCTGAACATGAATCCGAAGATGAGTAGTTTGGATACTTATTTTGTCTTCATCAATACTATAAACGGGTAATTCTACTTTACTTCTACAGGATACTCCTACAGGAGGGCTAGCCATAGCTCAAATTGAAGAGAAAAACAATAAAAGTAGCACATTTACTTGCCCTAACCCCGTTTGCGGTAAAGTTTTCACTAAACCCCTTAAGGCTTTGAACCTTCAACAAGACAATGAAGGTCCATACGACGCGTGCCCATACTGCTTAACCGAAATAATAGCAAAAGAAGAACCCGCCATCAACTTTGATGAACCAGAAACTTTGGAGCCGGAAACTTCCGAGTCAGAAACCTTTGAACCTGAACCGTTTGAGCCTTTTGAGGCTAAAACCTTTGAAGCAGAAGAAGCTTCGGTTGAAACTGAGCCTGAAGTTGAAGAGGCTGAGGCGGTGGAAGAGAAGGCTGAAGCGTCTGAAGGGTCATCGGAGTGTGCGCATTATCTGGGTTATCTGAGTGAAAAATCCTCTAAGGATCAAATTCCAGACGAGTGCATGATGTGCAAGGACATAGTTTCGTGTATGCTCAAGAAGATGAACACTTAGGTTTGTTCTTTGTGCTACACACACTTCTTTATAATGTGTCAACTCGACTTCTAAAGTACAGGTAGGAGAAACATTCGTGTCGGCTACTTCACAAGAAACCGCTCCTGAAATTGTTACTTCCGCGGCTCCGCAGATGCGGAAACTTAACGCTGAAGTAGTGACGACAATGACGACTTCTTTTCTGAAGCGGCTGGGGCACAAGGGCGGTTTGAAGCCTAAGCGAGTTTCTTTGGAAGGCGACATCTACACCGTTGAGGTTGAAACCAAAAAGTTCACGGCTGTTGTCCGCGTTAGCGCGGAGACGCGTGAAATCAAAGAATACGACGTTCAACCTAAAAATGAAGAAGGTTTCTTTGCTTCTTTTTCTCCAAAAACCCTCTTAATCGTTTTCGCCATCTCTGCTATAGTTAACGTTGGCTTGTATTTCGGATTCACGGCGCTCGGACTGTAACCTTTTCTTTGTGTTTACGAATAGAGCGGGTTTTCTAAAAGTAAAAAAACTGTAGAATTGGGAGATTTTAAGTGTTATATAGGGAGTTATTGGCGGTTTTAGCTTGTTTTTTCTTCTGCGGCTTCTTCGACTTCTGTTGTGATTTCTTCGATTGGTTTCGGCGGTGGTGTCGTTGCCATTGTCCAGCCAATCCATGCGCCTATGAACATTATTGCTACGAACGCTACGAAGACTGGTAGTGCAATTATCCAGAATTTAACATCAGCCTGGGCAACTGTGAGTCCTAAGTAACCGACTACGTCTACGAATAGGGATGGCATGAAGAGTGTTATTATGTAGCCTATGGCGACAAGCAGACATACGATGAATATTGCTCCACCTATTGCTTGGTCTTTACTCATGTGTATTTCACCATTTAATATGCCATGTTATTATCTTAATCCATTTAAAGTTTACCGTAGTCGCCGATATACTCCTTCCTATGTGGTTCCCATTTCCCATGCTGCTAAATATTTTTTCTGTTCCTCAGTGAGCTCGTCTATTTCTACTCCCATACTTTTAAGCTTTAATTCGGCAACGCCTTCATCTATGTCCGTGGGAACAGTGTAAACTTTCGGCGGCAGCTTCTCAGTTTTAGCCATGTACTCTGCGCACAACGCTTGGTTCGCGAAAGACATGTCCATAACTTCTGACGGGTGACCTTCCGCCGCAGACAGATTTACCAGCCTGCCTTCAGCCAGCAGGTGGATTTTTCTTCCGTCTTTCAGCGTGTACTCTTCCAGATTCGGTCTTATTGTCCTCTTCGCTGTGGACAGTACTTCTAAATCTTTTAGGCTGATTTCCACGTTGAAGTGTCCGCTGTTGGCGATTATGGCGCCGTCTTTCATTTTCTCCATGTGTTCTTTTCTTATGACGTTGATGTCGCCTGTCGCTGTCACGAATATGTCGCCTATGGGTGCGGCTTCAACCATTGGCATGACGCGGAAACCGTTCATTGCCGCTTCCAGCGCTTTCAACGGTTGCACTTCAGTGACTATGACGTTTGCGCCCAATCCTTGCGCGCGCATGGCTATGCCTCTGCTACACCAGCCGTATCCGCCAACCACGAAAGTTTTGCCCGAGATGAGTATGTTCGTGGCTCTTATCACGCCGTCCAGAGTGCTTTGACCCGTTCCGTAACGGTTATCAAACAGGTACTTCGTGTAAGCGTCGTTAACGGCTACAATCGGGTACTTGAGGCTCCCAGCCTTCTCCATCGCCCGCAGCCGAATCACGCCTGTGGTTGTTTCTTCTGTTCCACCCTTAACGTTCGGCAACTCGTTTGTCCGCTTGCTGTGCAGTGTGCCGACGAGGTCAGCGCCGTCATCCAAAGTTATCATGGGCTTGTAGTCCAGCACTTTGTTGAGGCACCAGTAGTACTGTTCGGTTGTTTGTCCTCGCTGTGCAAAAACGTGGACGCCTTTTTCCGCCAGTGCGGCGGCTACATCGTCCTGTGTGGAAAGAGGGTTGGAACCGCACAAAGCAACTTCGGCGCCTCCCGCCATCAAGGTTTCCATCAAAACCGCGGTTTCCTTGGTTACGTGTAGACATGCCCCAAGCACTAAGCCTTTCAGCGGCTTTTCCTCCATGAACCGTTTTTTAACTTGGTTCAAAACGGGCATGTGGGCTGAACCCCACTCGATTTGTAAGTGACCTTGCGGAGCTAGGTTCTTGTCTTTAACTTGAAATTCTTCCATTTAAGTTACCTTCTTTTTAGGACAGACTCATATCTTACTATTTAGCTTTACTTTAACTTGGTAATAAGACGTTTGCCAACGCACACAAAAACGGTTCTTGCCAAAAAGGTTTAATTATGTTTCACCTGAAATTTACGGTGGAGGGGTATGCGGTTGAAGGAACCTTTCGCCGGGTTTGTTAAAAACAATTTAGGACCCGACACTCTGTTGATTACATGTGGGCTTCCAGCAACTTGGAAGACTGAGACTTCCGCTGAGGTCGCAAAAATCAAGGGGTACCCGATTCTTCGAAGCGACCTAATACGTTTGGAGGTTCTTAAGGGTGAAGACGTGTTTGACGTGAAAGTTGCTGGAAACATGAACAAGCGGCTGTCGGTTTACGATGAAATGTTCCGCCGCGCAGACGACGTTGCTGCAAAAGGCGGCGTCATTTTGGATGCCACTTTCGTTTCTCAGGAGTTGCGGAGGCGTGCGGCTGAGATTGCGGCTAAGCACGGGTTGACTTTTGTTATACTTGAAACGAGCTGTCCTCAGGAAGTGTCGGTTGCGAGGCTTCAGAAGAGAACTAAGGAGAAGTACGAGTCAAACGCTTTGACCGTAGAGGCGTATCTTGCCAACAAACGCAAGTTTGAACCCGTTGACTTGGATGACTTGAAGAAGCTTTACCCCAACCTCAAGATAGTAGATTTAACGGTAGACACATGCCACGATTCTCCCGAGGACTGGTACATCATCGGGATGGAAAAAAGGTAACAGGCAGCTCCATGATAATAGATTTGCACATTCACTCGCAAAGCTCCGACGGTGCCTTCACAGTTCAAGAAATCTTTCAGGAAGCTAAACGCCGAAACATCGATTTCATGGCGATAACAGACCACGATTCAATCGGTTGCCAGCACGTAGCCATCGATTTGGCTGAGGAAGCTAGAATTCGCTATGTTAATGGTGTCGAATTGAACGTAACCTTCTCGCACCCAGAGTATCATGAGAGTAAGCCTGTGTCGCTGGACTTTTTAGGTTACCAGTTTGACCCAGAAAACAAGACGCTATCAGACAAACTCAGGCAAATGGCAGAGTACCGCGAGGAAAGAGCCGCCAAAATCCTGCGCAATCTCAACGTAGAATTTGAAAAAGAAGGAATTAAACTGTTCACGAAGCACGATTTTGAGGAGATTCAAGCATCCGTTGACGGCACACTCGGGCGCCCCCACATAGCCGATTATCTAGTAAAGAAAGGCATCGTCAGGAATAGGCAAGAGGCTTTCGACCGATATCTTGTGCGTTGCAATGTTCCCAAGTTCCCGCTTTATCTTGAAGAAGCCTCTAAGCTGGTGCACAACGCGGGCGGAAAAATAGTGATAGCTCATCCCAACGATCCACACGGAACTTCGCTCGTGGCGCTAACCAAGTCGTTGCCTGAACAAACAGCCGTAATCGAAGGGTCCATGCTAAACTACATTGATGGTGTGGAATGCTGGCACTCCAGAAACGACGCCCAAACAACCGAGCATTATGTGAGGTTTGCGAAGGAACGTGGGTTGTTGATGACTGGGGGAAGTGACTGCCACCAGAAACCAGTGGTCATGGGAACGGTTAAAATCCCCGACTACGTAGCAGACCAATTTTCTTAGAATTTTCGTGCGTAATCGGCGGCTAGCTTGAAGTATGAGTTCGCCTCGTTTGTTGCCGCAGTTTTTTCCTCGGCGTTGATGTGGGGGTCGTTAAGTTTGAAGCTGGTGACTTTTCCTCGCACGCAGGCGCGGTAGCACTTGTAGAATTGCAGAAGCTTCATCAACTCTTGGTCTCCAGAATACTCAACATAGTTTTCCACGAAATAGTTAGATAAGTCGGTTCGTTTCTTGAAGTCCAAGTCCATGGCTAAGAACGCAACGTCGGCTGCTACGTCGGAGTATCTAAATCGCTCGTTGAATTCTATGGCGTCGAAAATGTAGATTTTGTCCGTTATGAAGATGTTGCCTGAGTGTATGTCGCCGTGGCAGTCTCTGACTCGGTTTTCCGCCATTCTCTTCTTGAATAGCGCCGTTTTTTTCTTCATGAAGTCTTCAACTTTGCAGCGGATTAGCTTGAAGTCCTCGGTTGTTATTGTTTTGCCGATGAACTCTTCGGTTTGCTCGAAATTTTCCTTCCAATTGGTTCCTATCGCCGCTAAAGAACCGAACTCGCTTATTCTGCTGCTTGTTTCGGCTTTTGAATGGAACTCCGCGATGATTTTCGCTATTCTGTCAACGAGTTTGTCGTCAACCTTGTTTTCTTCGAGAAGCCTGCTCATAATCTTCTCTTGAGGCATCCGCTTCATCTTCACAGCGTACTCCACGGTTTCCCCTTCGCCTTTTATTTTGACTGTGCTGGCTTTGTTGATTGGGACAACTTCCACGTACATGTCTCCGCAAAGCCGCCTGTTGAGCTTCAGCTCTTTCTCGCAGAAGAAACGTCTTTTCTCAAGCGTGGTGAAATCCAAGAACCCGAAGTTCACCGCTTTTTTCACCTTGTAAACGAAGCGCTTGGTTAGGAACACTGCGGATATGTGGGTCTGGACAAGATCGATGCTGCATGGGTCTTCGTCGTAAGCTTCAGGCTTCATCAGGGCTTCGATAACCTGGTTCTGGTCTATCATTCGGCTTATCCTCAGGTGCGGTTCTGTTGTGAACAATTCTTCAACGTGTAATATAGAAGTATCTGCATAAGCAATCTGGCGTTTAGGTGTGGTTTGCGACATATTTCGATTTCGGAATGAAAAGATAAATACAGATTCAAAGTTAGTATTAGCAGGTGTACCGAGTGGAGATTGAAACAGTAGACGATTTAAGGGCAGTTTTAAAGGAGACAGGCTACTCGAAAAAGGCAGTAGACGAAATCATAAAATGGTACAACGCCGAACACCCAATAAACTAACATCATAAACTAAGACGAGTGACACATCACTTCTCTAACTTTAGCCTTAACTACTCAACAATATTAACCAAGTCGATAAGAAACAAAACCTTGAACCCCCACATCTAAGCATGGTTCACTCAACAATTCACTCTTTAAATAGGGGGCTATAATCTTTTCCACGCATACCAGCGCCGCAATAAGAAAACATGGCTGATTGTTTCACTGTTTGTCATATTCTTCGAATTCGTCATTCATTATCGCCAGTTCCACGCCAGCTTGCTTGAACAGTTCTATGGTGTCAGCGTCAGCGTGGTAACGTTTCTCGCAGACCACACGCTTTATTCCAGCGTTTATTATCATCATCGCGCAAGTTCTGCACGGAGTCATCTTGCAGTAAAGCGTTGCCCCTTCAAGAGGAATCCCAAACCTAGCTGCTTGAATAATCGCGTTCTGTTCCGCATGCAGCGTACGCACACAATGCTGGCTAATTTTGCCGTCATAACCAATCACTTTGCGCATGTCATGCCCTGCTTCGTCACAATGAGGCAACCCCGCAGGAGCACCAACATAACCCGTAGTCATGATCCGCTTATCCTTAACGATAACACAGCCGCATCTTCCACGATCACACGTAGCACGCCTAGCCACCGCTTCACAAAGGTCCAAGAAGTACCTGTCCCAATCAGGCCGTTTATCCGCCAACAACATGTCCTCCTGCACAGCTTAAACATAGTTTACAAAACAAGCTAATAAATCTAAACAACCGCTGCTTCTCCCCCTTTCTTTGCTCTATTTTTGAAAAATATGGATTTCCCTGCCGATTTTATGTCTCTCTTCAGCGTCAACAACCGAAGCCGCAGCCAACAGGTTTTCAGGCACAACCGCATCGTCAGCGAAAAACTCTCTCCTGAAAGGACATACCCTCTCATAACCCAGAGGCAAGGCTTTCTCCTCAATTCGCATAGTAACAGGTTTCCCTGAACGCGTTTTAATCCAAGGCGACACTACCACCAACCGCCCACCGCTCTTCAGCACCTTGTACGCTTCCTCCAGCAAACCATAATACAAAGGCTCCAGCTTTTCCGCAATCCTCACCGCATACGCTGTTGTAGGCATTTGGCGCAGTGCAGGACCCAAATCAGGTTCCGTCGCAACGCAGTCAACCTGTTCCCACCCAATCTTCCGAGACAACCTGTGCACATCTCCCTGCAGAACCCTGTACTCAGCGTTCCCCAGCTCATACTCGTCCTTAAGCCAATCCAAATTCCGGATCGCAGCTTCAACACACCACTTGTTAATGTCAACGCCAATCACCTTAGCCTTAGCTAACAAAGCCTCCTGAAGAATCGTGCCCACGCCACAAAACGGGTCCAACAAAACTTTCCCTTCCGCGCAAGCAGCCAAGTTCACCATAATCCTCGCAAGCCTAGGTGGAATCGCAAAAATCTTGCGCTGAACAGGTTTCCCAACGTCACGCTTCTGAAACTCAAACGGGTTATGCACCGCCACAGTAACAGCCACAAATGTCTGCTCCTTACCCACACAGAGCAGTATCTCCGACTTGTTTTCAACCAGATTCTTCTTCAAAACCTCAACATGGCTCAGCTGCGGCAATCTTCTGTCTTTAGCGAAACCCATAAACTTCGATTTTTCGCCACACCCCCGAAGTTCACGTTTCACCGCGCTTCCCACAAAACGCTGGATAACCTTCGACACAGAGCGCAACTGCTTCTCCTCGCAGTACACGCTGACACCGAAAAGAGTCTTCTCCGACTCAGCCTTAACCATACAATCAACTAAACCGCTGCCTGCAATCTCCCCGCTAATTTGTGCTTGGGCTTCCTTGTCTTTCTGAAGAAACGTCTTTCTCACAATCTCCGTTGAAAACTCAGCGGCTGAAACCCCAATTTTTATGATACCTCCAAAATCGTCAATAATTGACGCATCAACCTCTGCGTTGACTACAAAGAACTCTTTTGAAAATGAATGCACAGCAAATCTGGTTTCTCGGTTTTCCAGTAAAGCGGCAAGCTCCGCTAGTGATAGTCGCCAATTCTTTCCTGGAATAAACAGTTGAAACGGCATGCCCTTTCACATCCCTAAAACCGTTACTGAATATATAAGCAGGTGACCCCACAAGCTCAAAAAGCCTTCACTAACTCAACACAGAAAACTTGAAGAACATACAAAACTACATGGAATATAGTTACAAATCGTTTAAATATCGCCTAAGCTGTTATGCTAAAAAAGGGATGCTTTATGCACGCAAGAAATTATCGCCCTGTAAAGGGACAAGCTTACACGCGCAAAAAATATGCCAAAGGTTTCCCACCCCCCAAAATCGTCAAGTTCACAATGGGAGACACTAAAGGAACCTTTGAAGTTGAAGCGAAACTCATAGCTCTGAAAAGAGCTCAAATTCGCCACAGCGCCTTGGAAGCAGCACGCGTGGCAACAAACCGCCTCTTAATGGACAAGCTGGTTAACGATTATCTAATGCAAATTCGCCCATACCCACATATCATCTTGAGAGAAAACAAAATGATTTTTGGAGCTCATGCTGACAGGCTTCAGCAGGGTATGAGAAGATCTTTCGGGAAACCCATAGGCACAGCAGCCCGAATAGAACCCGACCAGACACTTATAACAGTTAAAGTCAAAGCCACCGCGGTTGACACCGCTAAAGAATCCCTGAAACGCGGAAGCGCAAAGCTACCCATCCCCTGCAAAATAACAGTTGAGAAAATACAGCAATCTCCCGATGTAACCGACACAGCGGAGATGGGGAAAGCTTGAGTGCTAAAGCCAAAGCCGATGTTTTATGGTTTGAAACACTGAGAAACACTGACGTTCCCATTGTCGGAGGCAAAAACGCCAGTCTCGGTGAAATGATCCACGCTGGAATGCCTGTTCCTCCTGGTTTTGCTGTTACAGCTTATGCTTATGAAAAGTTCATCAATAAAACGGGAATAGCCAAGAAAATTTATGAAATAATCAACGAAACAGTCACCGATCCGAACGACCCAAAACAGTATGATAAGGCTTCAAAGAAGATACGCGAACTCATAGAAAAAACCCCGATGCCGCCGAAAATAGCCACTTCAATAAAAGCCGCATACAAAGAACTCAACAAGCGATCTGGCGTGAAGGCTACTTTTGTGGCTGTGCGTTCAAGCGCCACAGCAGAAGATTTACCTGATGCTTCTTTTGCGGGTCAGCAAGAAACTTACCTGAACGTGAAAGGTCCCGAAGACCTTCTTGAAAAAGTTGTGAAATGCTGGTCCAGCCTGTTCACGCCAAGAGCCATTTTTTACCGAAACGAAAAAGGCTTCGCACATGAAAAAGTTTTCATAAGCGTCGGCGTCCAAAAAATGGTGAACTCCAGAGCCGCTGGAGTCATGTTCACAATAAACCCTGTAACGGGCGAAACGGACGAAATCGTGATTGAAGGCAACTACGGTTTAGGCGAAACCGTCGTATCCGGCGCAGTGAACCCTGACGACTTTGTTGTCGATAAAGCTACCTTGAAAATTGAAGAAAGACGCATCTCCCGGAAAACAATTCAGTATATCCGTGACCCAGATACCGGCAAAACCGTCCACTTAGATGTGCCGCCCGAGAAGCAGAAGGAAACCTGCGTAAGCGACGAGGAAATTATTCACCTCGCAAAACTAGCCAATCTTATTGAAGCCCATTACAAAAAAGCCATGGACATCGAATGGGCAATTGACAAAGACTTATCTTTTCCAAAAAATATATTCATCGTCCAAGCTCGTCCAGAAACAGTTTGGAGTGCTAAAGGCATGGAATCAACACAAGTTGAAGAAGCAAAGCCTCAAGCAAACTTGAAAATTGTTGTAAAAGGCATCGCAGCTGGCAAAAGAGGCTACGGATTCGGCGTAGCAAAGGTTGCTTTGACTCCTGACGAAGCAGCCGAAGCGATGCAGAAAGGAGACGTTCTTGTAACGGACATGACTAACCCAGATTTTGTTCCGTTCATGAAAATGGCCAGCGCCATAGTAACCGATAAGGGCGGAATAACATCTCACGCGGCAATCGTAAGCCGTGAGCTTGCCATACCCTGTGTCGTAGGGACTGAAACCGCAACCGAAGTCATGAAAACAGGCAAAGAATATACTGTTGACTCAAGAAATGGCATAATCTATGAAGGCATCATGCGCGAAGCAACAGAAGCAACCGCTCAAAGCGCAGTTGTTGCAGAATCTGCCCCCGTAACAGCCACAAAAATTTACATGAACCTTGGTGTTCCAGAAAAAATTGAAGACTTCAAGAACTTGCCCTTCGAAGGCATCGGATTAATGCGAACCGAATTCATTTTAGCCAGCGCCATAGGCGAGCACCCGTTGAGTTTTGTTGAGCGTGGAAAAGGTCAGCAGTTCGTGGATAAACTGGCAGAAGGCGTGGCAACGGTGGCAAGAGCCATTCAGCCTCGTCCTGTAGTTGTGCGTTTAAGCGACTTCAAAACAAACGAGTACCGCGACCTGAAAGGCGGCGACAAATACGAAATCGTTGAAGAAAACCCGATGCTCGGTTGGAGAGGTTGCAGCCGCTACATCAGCAAGTGGTATCAGAAGGCTTTCAGGCTTGAATGCCAAGCCATCAAGAAATGCCGCGCGGAATGGGGTCTCAAAAACGTATGGGTTATGCTTCCGATGGTGCGCACCCTCTGGGAAGCTAAACAGGTTCTTGAGATCATGAAGGAAGAGGGTTTGGAGCGGAACCGCGACTTCAAGGTTTGGTTCATGGCGGAAACGCCTTCCATAGCCATAATGGCAGACGAGTTTTCCAAGCTCGTTGACGGCTTCTCTATAGGCTCTAACGACATGACTCAAGGAGTTCTCATGATTGACCGAGACTCCGAACGGCTAGGTCAAATGGGCTACTTCGATGAAAGAGACCCTGCAGTGAAAAGGATAATCGCTCACCTCATCAAAGTGGCACACGAGAACGACTGCACAGTCTCAATATGCGGCGAAGGGCCATCAAACCTGCCAGACTTCGCAGAGTTCCTTGTCCGCGCTGGAATCGACAGCATATCCGTAAACAACGACGCCATCACAGCCACCAAAAAGCACGTTGCAAGCGTAGAACAGAAACTAATTCTTGAGCGCCTCGCGGAGCAAGCTGCCATAGCAAAAGGTTGTCCCTTAAAGAAGCCAACCCAAGACTGGGAATGGACGCTATAACCGCAAAGCAAACCTTGTTTTTCCTCTTTTCTATTTTAGCTTCAAGCAAAAGCATCTTGCAGGCGCATAAGCATGAAAGGTTTCGATTTCGAGGAAGAGCGCATAAAACAGGAAATCGTTAAGCTCGGCGCGAAACGTGTTCTTTTGCAGTTGCCTGAAGGCTTAAAACCTGAAGGTCCACGCTTAGCAAAGATTGTCGAAAAAACAGGTGCACTCTCCATAATTTCGGCTGACCCATGCTACGGCGCTTGCGACTTAGCTACTGGTGAAGCAGAACGTTTAGGTGTAGACTTGATAGTGCATTTTGGGCACGCTAAACTTGTGAAGCATGAAAAGGTTCCCACCATGTACGTGGAAGCCCGAGCAACCGTGCCCGTTGCCGAGGTTCTTGAAAAAGCCGTTCCCCTGTTGAGCAAGTACAACAAGATAGGCTTAGCGACCACGGTGCAGCATGTGCAAACACTTGACGAGGTTAGAGAAATTCTTGTTCGCGCTGGAAAAACCGTGGTGGTAGGTGACGCAGGGCGAGTGAACTACTCAGGACAGGTTATCGGCTGCGACTACAGCAATGTCCAGTCCGTAGCGAGCGGCGTTGAAGCTTTCCTTTTCATCGGCGGTGGACGGTTCCACGCGTTAGGCATAGCCCTAAGCACCTCCAAGCCCACGATAATTGCAGACCCCTACGAGAACAGGGCTTACTCTATAAATGAAGACGCCGAGACTGTGCTCAAGCAAAGGTGGGCTTGCATCGAAGAAGCCCGACGCGCCAAAACCTTCGGGGTATTAATCGGTTTGAAACTGGGGCAAAAGCGTGTCGATGAAGCCTTGAAAATCAAGGAAATCGCTGAGAAAAACGGGAAAATGGCTTTCCTCTTCGCGATTAAGGAAATCTTGCCTGAAACGCTATTGGAGTTTCCCTCGGTTGACGCTTACGTGAACACTGCTTGCCCGCGGATATCTCTTGGAGCCTCCTCGAAATTCTTAAAGCCTGTGTTAACAGTTAACGAATTTATGGTGGTCGCTGGCGAAACTTCATGGGAAACCCTGCTCAAAAACGGCTTATTCGAAAACTAGACTTGGAACGGTTTCTGTCCAGAATCAAGCCGCATACTTCACCGAACGCGCACTTGGAACAGTACACTACTTCAGAGTCTACCGCAGCTACAATGCTTTATCTGGCAGCCTACACGTACGGCGACATCGAAGGTAAACAGGTTTTAGATTTAGGTTGCGGCACTGGCAGACTTGCACTAGGCTGCGCGTTTCTCGGCGCCGAATCAGTTGTGGGCGTTGACATCGACAGGTCAGCAGTGAAACTTGCCGCAGAAAACTCGGCGAAACTGGATTTCAAAACTAAAGTAGACTGGATCACAGGCGACGTTAACGCAGTGTCTGGAAAGTTTGACACTGTGGTGGAGAACCCGCCGTTTGGGGTGCAAAAACGTGGTGCTGACCGCGCCTTTTTAAAAAAGGCTTTGCAGGTTGCCGACGCGGTGTATTCGCTTCATAATCATCCTTTCACTAACGAGCCACTTGTGAAGCGGCTTAAGGCAAACGGTGGGTTGCTGCAAGTTGAGCCGTCGCCGTTTCTCACGCGGTTCATAGAGGCGCACGGCGGCAAAATCAAAGCGGTTTACGCGTTACTTCTAGTTATCCCCCGCATGTTCGATTTCCACACCAAAACAAGAAGCGAAATCATAATCGACCTCTACGTAATAAAAAAGCACTAAAAATACCTGAAAATTATCAATTTATGTTTCGCAGTCTCCAGCAAAAAACCAACCCCGAAACACCAACAACCCAAAACAAGTTGGCTTATCCAAACAAAAGGTTTATTGAGCAGCATAGAAACTTAGGATATAATCGTTCAGAGTACCCCTCTGTATCGTTTGTATTTGAAAATTAAGGGAAATAGCATGAGTCAGAAAGCATCTGGACATAAAAGCGGTAATTTAGTGTTGCCTGGCGAACGCTTAGGCGTGATTGAAGAGTTTATTCCAGACTCTGGAACTTACGTGAAGGACGGCGTGATATACTCAAAGATTGTGGGTCGCGCCTTAATGGACCTGCTCAGCAAACGCGTCTCAGTTTATCCGTTAATCAGCGGTTCACCTGTACCAAAAGTCTCCTCCATAATCGTGGGGCAAGTTGGCAACGCCCAATCCGATAACGTTCTGGTTAGAATTTTCAAAATAGGCACAAAAAGGGTTTCCGGTGTCTTCTCAGGTATCCTCCACATTTCTGACGTGCAGGAACGCTACGTCAAATCCATGAACGATGTGTGCAAGCCTGGCGACATAATACGCGCTAAAGTCATAAGCAACAAGAACCAGATTTCGCACCTTTCCACCAACGACAAAAGCCTAGGTGTAGTGTACGCTTTTTGTTCCCGTTGCTCAAGCTTGCTGGAGCAAAGACGATATGAGATGCATTGCCCGAAATGCGGCAACGTTGAAAAACGCAAATTATCTTTGGACTATGGAAAAGAGGCGATATGACCTGAAGATTAAAGTGTTAAAGAAAGAAGGTAACGAGCTTAAAATAGAAATTGAAGGCGCAGGACACGGGCTCTGCAACCTGCTGCAAAAAAAGCTTTTGGAAGACGAGACAGTGGACTTCGCCGGCTACGATGTGCCACATCCTTTGGCTTCAAACCCTATAATATACGTTCGAATGAAAGGCAAAGCTAAACCTGAAACAGCATTGATTAGAGCCGCGGAAAAAGCCCGCGAAATGAACACCGCCTTCAGCAAAGAATTAAACAAAGCACTCAAAGCATAAATCACCACTTTTTCAAACAACGACGCCTATTCTTATCGTTTCAGAGCATCAGCCGCGAGGTTTGAGAGGGCACATTAAACTTATAACGTGGCTGCAAAATAATTAGCATCTAAACCTTTAGGAAAAACAGTTTTGAACCGCAAGAGCTTTCGCGTTATAAAACCTGAAATTAGGGTTCTGGGAGTAGATGACGGCGCGTTTAAGCCTCATGTGAAAGGTGCGGTTCCAGTCGTTGGTGTAGTTTTCAGAGGCGGCTACTGGCTTGACGGCGTAATGCACACCACGATAGCTGCGGATGGTTTTGACGCTACAGAAAAGATTGCGTCCATGATAACTGAATCACCTCATTACAGGCAGTTGCGGGTGGTTATGTTGAATGGCGTAACGTTCGCTGGCTTCAACATTGTTGATGTTAAAACGCTTAATGCGGCGACGAAGCTGCCTGTTATAACGGTGACGCGTGAGAAACCTGCTTTCGCAGATATCCGCAAAGCGCTGCAGAATTTGCCTAAGCCTGAGGTGCGGTGGAAGGCGATTCTTAGTGCGGGTGAGCCTGTGGAGGTTTTGACTAGGGGTGAGGAGGCGAAGGTTTTCATGCAGGCTGTTGGGGTTTCGGAGGGCGATGCCGTGAAAATTTTGCGTTTGACTTCCACTCGAAGTAACATTCCTGAGGCTTTGCGTGTTGCGCATCTTATTGCGTCTGGAATAAGCCGCGTGTAACCCTTGGAATTAGAAAAAGTTTAAAAGAGACCATGCAAAGGAAATCCAAAACGTATAGCGGAGTCGTGAATCATGGAGTTCTGTCCGAAATGCGGTTCTCGCCTCGAATTCAAAAAGCCCAAAACAGAAAAGGCAACGTCTTTAACTCTCGTTTGTCCGAAATGCGGATACAAAAAGAAGGAGTCAACCCAGAAGGTTGAGCCTAAAATCGGCAAGACAATCCAGCATAATCCTCAACAGTTTGTAGCCGTTATAGGCAAGGAAGAGCAGAAGCTTCGAACGTTGCCTACTGTTCGAATAGAGTGTCCCAAGTGTGGGAACAATACGGCTTACGTTTGGCAAGTCCAGACTAGGAGCAGTGATGAGTCGTCAACTCAGTTTCTGCGTTGCACGAAATGCAATTACACGTTCAGGGAGTATAGTTAACTCCGCTTTTTTCTTTGAAAAAACAAATTGATATCTTTTTGTTACGGAAAGTTACGGGTTGTGTTGACTCTTTTGCGCTGTTTTTTGTAGCCCCCTCTATCGTTCTGGTTGTTTGTATTTTGAGCCCTGTTTGTTGTTTTGGTTGTGAAACGGGCTTTTCCTGTGTCTTTTTGTGTCGCAGAAAGTCCTGAAACGTCGCGGAATGTCGTGTGGAGCTTTTAGAAGCGTAGTCAAAGTTTCATTTTTTGTGCGTGGCGGTGCGGTTTGTTGGCTGTTAGGCTTGTTTTGTTTCGTTTTTTCTGCTTTGTTGGTGTTAGGGTTTAAGTGTAAATCTTTTATACCCCATAGCATATGCATTAAGCGAGGAAAAAGGACATGTTTAAGCTTAAGGTATCTGACGCTAAACTCTTGAGAGACATGGCTACTGCGATCTCTATTCTTGTGGATGAGGCTACTTTCAAAATTGAGCCTGACGGTTTGAAACTGCGGGCGATGGATCCCTCCCGAGTTGCCATGATTGATTTCGAGTGGCCTAAAACAATTTTTGAAGAATACGTGTGTGAAGCACCTACAAAAATGTGCATAAACATCAGCGAATTGTTGAAGCTGCTGAAACGAGCTGGCAAGGATGAGGCAGTGGAGTTGTCTCTTGACGACAAAACTGGGCGGCTTCAGATTAAAATAACAGGAAAGTACAGTCGCAACTTCAACATGCCCACGCTTGAAGCCTCCGAAGAAGAGGTTCCCACGCCGAAAATAGCCTTCAACATAAAAGCTAAAACCACAACGCAAGGCTTAAGCCAGGCAATAGAGGACGCGCAGCTTGTAAGCGACCATGTGCGGATTGAGGCTGATGCGGAGAAGCTTATTCTGAACGCTTCAGGAGACTTGATGGGGGCGACAATCACGCTTCAGAAGGGAAGCGATGCCCTTCTGGACTTAGAGGCGAAAGAGAGTTCAAAGGCGACTTTCAGCTTAAGCTACCTGTCTGAAATCATAAAAGCGGCTTCAGCCACATCTGACATTGCCACTCTTGAATTTTCAAGCGACATGCCTGTGAGAATAGATTTCCAGCAGACAAAAGAGGGAAAACTGACTTTCTTCCTTGCACCAAGAATCGAAACCGAATAATGAGAATGTAGCATGCAAATGGAAACGGTGAGATTCACCCAGAACGACTTGGCGAAATATCCCTTTCTGAAAGAAACCGCAGAGTACATGAAAAAACTAAACCTAAAAATAGAAGAGTTGATGAACCCTGAGATGGGGCAAATTCTCAGCCGCGCCGAAGAAAGGGTTGAAAACGCAGTTTTATCTGTTTCTGTTGGCAAAAAACGTGAAAACTACGTGGAGATTCCCTCTTTTGCTGTTGCGATTATATTAGCGTTAGCCACTAAGAACTCTTTCATCAAGAAACGGTACGCTCTAGCTGAGGCAAAACAGGCTTTCAGCAATATGCAGTCTGAAACCCGCGAAAGAATCATGGCTATTGCACTGGACTTCGGGTGGAAAATCGAACTGAACAGGAATTCTGAGATACCTTTTGAATTCGCGCTTAACTTCGCTGATTACCTGCGGAACACTGTACATCTGCGGGATACGAACTGGAAACTTGTAAACCGCGTTTTAGTGAACGGAAAAGTCTACCTGAATCAGCATGATGTTGCCAGGCTGCTTCAAGAAGAGGTTCGAAGCCGTATTGAGAAAAGGCTGGAAGCAAAAGAACTTCCTAATTTTCCAGAGAAAATAACGGAGACCGCAGAGCGCTTGCTGGCTTTAGCTAAGGAGCGGATTGGTCAAGATGAAATGGAGGGCTTTCCTAAGACTGTGTCGCAATCAGCTTTTCCACCCTGCATCGTGGCTCTTCAGGAAGAGGTGGCGAAGGGTCATCATCTTTCGCATGTGGGGCGTTTCACCTTAACTTCTTTCCTCGTAAACGTCGGCATGCCCTCGGAGAAAGTGGCTGAAATGTTCAAGAGTTTTTCAGATTACAACGAAAGGCTAACGCGCTATCAAATCGAGCATATAGCAGGGGAACGTGGCTCCAGAACCCGGTACACTCCGCCTCAATGTTCAACTTTGCAGACTCATGGTGTTTGCGTGAACCAAGATGCTTTATGCCGTCGGGTTCGTCATCCACTTGCTTATTACAGACGTAAACTGAAGCGTTGAAAAGAAAAAAAGTCCATTAAACTCGAGTTTGTTTTGCCTTTTTTTTATTAAAGCTTTATTAATAAATATTGCAACTACAGCTTAGTAGTCAGGCGGCATGCATGTCCTTTCAATTAATAGGCACCTTTAAGGGCAACTCAGACATAGGAGTGATTCTGCCCACGTACCGTGAAGCGGAGAACATAGCAAACCTTATCGAGGACATAGAACATCTTCCGCTGAAAACTTCAATTCTAGTTATAGACGATTCTAGCCCTGATAGGACAGAGGAAGTCGTGAAAAACTTGCAGAAGAAATACGACAACATTCTTCTCTGTGTTAGACCTAAAAAAAGTGGGTTAGGAACTGCAATAACTGATGGCTTCAGAATCTTTTTAGCCTCGGAGTCGCCGCCGAAATATATCGTGACGATGGATGCTGATTATTCCCATAATCCAAAGGTTCTGCCTCAGCTAATATCAGGCATGCAAAGCGGTTGCGGTATAGTAATAGGAAGCAGATACTGCTTAGGCGGTAAAACAAGTGGGTGGCCTTTTACAAGAAAAGTTATCAGTCGCGCCGCCAATTTCGTAGCCAAGTTTTTGATGGGTTTGCATCTTCGGGATTGCACAAGCGGCTTCCGCTGCTACTCCACAAACTTCGTGAAGGTAGCCATTGGAAGTTTACACAGCCAAACCTACGAAATCCAAATCGAAACAGTAAGGCAGGCTCTCTCAAGAGGATTCGAAGTTGAAGAAGTCCCCATACTGTTTATCAACAGAAAACGCGGAAAGTCAAAACTTACTTTTGCAGAAATCCAGGGTTACCTCTCTTACACTCTGAAAACCGTAACTCGCGGACTAACAAACGAAAACTGAAAACTTGCCGCCTAGAATCCTGAGAACCAGTTTTCTGAAGTTTTTAAAGACTTAGGTATCCGTTCGCTTTAGGGTATGCGGAAATTAAAATAAGCAATTGTACATATGCTTTCGGATACGGGTGAAAACGTAATCTCCGAGTGTAGAGGAAGCTGCTGATGAAACAACTTGCCATGTCAAAACGTCTTCTTTTCGGCTTGATTCTGCTTATAGTGGCAAGTGTGGTTCTCGGGGTTGTAAGCATGTATCCCGTAGCCGCTGGTGATTCTGTTAGCGTCGCCGATGATTCTTTTGTGTTGACGCCGTTGGAAAGGAGAAGTCATGGTTTAGGTTCTTTCCGCGGCGGAGAAAACATTTCACTTTTACTTCGTAATCCCTCAAATTCTCCTCTCAACTTTTCAGTAGCAACATACAACGGCACCCTCTATTCTGAAAAGTCAACTTCAGACGTTGAGTATTCGTTTACTGCTGCCTGTGACTATTACGAAGCAGTTTTCTACTCCGCCTCTGCCGCGTCCGCTGAAATCCAATTCACGGTTTCCATCAATAAACCTGTAGTTCTGTTTCCTCTTTCATGGCTCACCACTCCAGCAAAAGTCTTGTTCTTCGTCAGTTTGGGCTCTGTTATGCTGTTACTGCTGAAACCCGCGCTTCGCCATGTCTCAGCGTTTAAGGCGGACGAGCATAAACCGCGGCTTTTAAGCCAGAAAGGTCGCAGGATACTGATAGTTTTGATTCTGTTGTCGTCTGCCTTT
>Ga0307423_1000226_pt1 | contig 37896 bp, 32 predicted proteins | sample SalMarWE160310MG_FD_202154 | JGI IMG/M metagenome (GOLD analysis project Ga0307423, IMG submission 202154) | Salt marsh sediment microbial communities from the Plum Island Ecosystem LTER, Massachusetts, United States - WE1603-10 | ecosystem: Environmental > Aquatic > Marine > Intertidal zone >... | reverse complement strand
CAAGCGAGGCATTTTCTCTCTGGAGCCACAAATGAATGCAAGAGACCTTCTACGTCTGTTACTCGTTGTCCTGTTTCCTTCAATGGTGTTGTTATCATCAAGTACCGGAGCTTCGGATTCGAGTGATTACCTAAATAACACTTATTTACAATCGGATAATGTAACAAAGTTAGAAGGGAATTTGCTTCAGTTTAACCTGGCTTGGCACGATTCGTATGACCCGAGCCGCAGCTACCTTGGATCTCATGCCACATTTTTTAACTACAAGAACCGACGCTTTCACTGTCTGATGCGAGTTCAGGACGCAAGATGCTGCCGTGATTTTGAACCCTTTTGTAAGCTGCCAAAATGGAAACAGCACGCCATCCTTCAGGAGTCTGTTGATGATTTCTTTAGACTTTTCCTCCATTACTTTCCTGAAATGAAGAAACACAAAGAGGCGGTATTCATTGAGTTCATCTTCTGGCCAACCGGAACGGCTATTGCTAATTACGAAAACGAAAAGCTAACCTTCCTTGAATAAGAGTTTACGGGGAGTTTGCGTCCATTGGAATATTGGATGAAAGGTGATTCTGATTAGACTCAGCTTGGCGATTCTGTCATAAGGCCCGGCCGCCTGAGACAGAGACATCCTGCTGTGTCTGGGGGTTTCTTCCAAGTGAGGAGGCATTTCCGTCGAGAAGCAAGCAGCACAGGAAGGTAGAACCGAGGAGTCTCTGAGTGTTCCCGGTATCGGATACTCAGTCGAGAGGGGCGCAACCATTCCACGGGAAAGCGGTTGCCGGTTGGTTGAATGATGTTCTTAGCATCCTAAGGGCGTTTTACTTGCCTTTTGCAACGTTAAGGAGGGAGAAGAATGAGAAAGACCATCATTATGTCGATAGTTTGTTCCATGGTAGTCTCATTGTTATGCCATACCCCTGCAACGGCTACAATAATCGTGGAAAACGACACCGGTAGTCCGAATTTTGGTGTGACCACGTATATAGGCCAAAGCCTGACGACGCCGCCCGGGCCGGGCTGGAACAACCTTCTCTTCAGCTGGCTCAAGGAGTCCACGCCGGTTGCTGCTGGAACGCTCTACCTTTTGTCAAGTGAATACCTGGGTGCTCCAAATGGCTTGGGCTCTTCGACGCCCGGCTACATAGCGTCGTCGACAGGAATATCTGCAAGCCAGTATGTTTTTGATCCACCTGTGTCTGTCCTCGGCAACACCACCTATTTCTTTTACGCTGATGCCCTGTTCACACCAGGCGATCTTACAGGCGACGGTAACGTATACGCCGGGGGTAACTTCTACTGGAACGGCCCGAACGGAAACTTTCCTGATTTCTTGTCGGTAGTTGCTGAAGATTCGGTAGGTGGTGCGGATATCGACTTCAGGTTTGAAGGTGCACCTGTGCCAGAACCCGCAACGATGCTCCTTTTAGGTACAGGCTTGGTCGGACTATCTGGATTCAGGAGGAAGTTCGTGCGGTTTACGGGACGTCCATTGGAATATTGGATGAAAGGTGATTGTGATTAGACTCAGCTTCGCGATTCTGTCATAAGGCCATGAGGATCGTGGCACCGAAAAACCACGTGCTTCGCATGCCTAATCTTGAAATCCACTCGGATTATCCACCATTTGCATTGTTATCTTAAAACTTCGGTCAGTTGTGACAGTCGGAAGGAAGGCTGAGGATCCCCGGCTATCAGGCGTGTCACCCCAGAAACCGTGAGCCGGAAAAAGGTGTTGAACAATCGAAATCGGAAGGACCAATGAGTCAAGAGCGGACTTGACCCCTTTCATTTTCTAACCCCTATTTTTTCATAAAGCCGGGGTTAACTATCACTACCTATGGCCATGACCATAGCCATGGCGATAATAACCACCACCATAACCACGGTATCCATGACCGCGACCATAGCTGCCGCCAAAATAAGTAAGATTTATCCCGCCAAACCCCCAATAGGGAGCATAATAGCCTCCATATACAATCGGGGGTGCATATACTACTGAAGGAGGTGGGTAATACATAACACCCGGCGGATAATAGACTGTTGGCGGTGGTGCATAAACTGGTGGTGCTGAGTATTGAGGTGATGGCTGCGATTGCGGTGGAGGTTGCGGCAGGGATACAACCCGCGGCGGGGGCGGAGGCGTATTTGCTGCCCCGAGAGCTGCACCAACTACAGCTCCAATCGTTGCTGCCTGGCCTACGTTTCCATGAGTGACTGATGCAATAGCCGCAGCCGCTCCGGCTCCGGCTAATCCATAGCCAGCTGCGTTTACTGCCATGTTACGCTGATACTGATCATCCATACCAGCGCAGGCACCCGTCAGAATCAAGAAACATAAAAGCAAAGCTATTCTTTTCATGCTAACCTCACTTTAGCAGGTTCTAATTGTGATGGACTCGTAAAAAGTCGGAAAATCGACTTTTCCGTCATACCGGCCCCGCATCAAGGGCGGGATAAACTGCAGCCGGTATCCGGTAAAATCAATAAGTTAAAATCTCTCTGGACCCCGGTTTTCACCGGGGTGACGACTTTTTACGAAGCCGTCAATTGTAGTCTTCTTATAAATATAGGCCAGTGCCAATCGTGTGTCAAGCATAGTCACCTTACCCCCGGCAAACCCCCATCCCGAGGTCCGACGATAATCCAAGAGCGCATTTTTATCTTGAAAGTTTGGTAAGTTATGATAGTTGGAAGGGAGATTGAAAGTGAGATGAAACAGGCAAGGGGATCTGATCTTAAAAGACCTAATCGCCGATCGTTTCGATTAAAGGACTACGATTACAGTCGCGCCGGTGCCTATTTTGTCACGGTATGTCTAGGAGTCTACGGGACGTCCATTGGAATATTGGATAAAGAGAGATTGTGATTAGAGTCCGCTTCCCGTTTTTGTCATAAGGCCTGTCGTAGGGTTTTAGGAATATGTCAACCGTTTTGGTTATTGTAATTGTACTCGCCGCGGTGAGTGGTGCAGTAACCGTAGAGCTGTTGATAAAGAAGGGCAAGCTGGTTTGGCGGCACTCTTCGTATCCGCGATCCTCGCTTTTGTGGTATATTACTTCTCGAAATCCCTTGAAGTTGGCGTAACATTAGGCATTTGCTTTCTGGCATGTATAATAGCTGGATCTTTTAAAGGTTTGCTATTTGAATATCAAGCTAGGAGAAGAGGGTTGAGGAAAAAGCGAGAACCTTCTCCTGAGGAATGACCGTTAAACAGATGCTTCTGATTGCTTGGCCTGTATAGCCTTCTGTGCGGCGTGAACAAGAAAGGAAGACCTTGACATGCCGCGCTTCTTAGCTGCGGCATCGATCTGCTTAAGCGTCATTTCGGGAACGGTAATATTGACCCTGACCGTTCGGGGCTTGGCATCTGGAACGTCCACGACTAAATAGGCCGCCGCATCAGCGAAATCTGGATCAGCCATGAGTTCTTCGAGCTTTGAAGGGGCTGGCAGTTGCTCTCCGTCTTCAATCATCCCCTGAATATGGAGGGTGAGAGCTTCTTGGGCCATATCCTTGGCTTCGTCGATGTTTCTGCCTGCCGTGATGCAGCCCGGAAAGTCTGGAAACGACACGCCGAAGTCGCTCTTGGGGTCTTTGTGTACAATCGCGATGTAGTTTGCCATGGTTACACCTCAGCTGAATCTGATTCCCGACTGGCGTTCGATACTTTTCAAAGTGCCAATCGGTATGTCCTTTTTCGGGTGTGGAACGGTAACACGCCCTTTTTTGTCTGGCAAGAGCTGGAGGGACGCCCATTGGAATATTGGATTAAAGGTGATTGTGATTAGAGTCCGCTTCGCGTTTTTGTCATAAGGCCATAAGGAATGAATCTCATTGTCTCATGTCCGTCCAGCTTCACACCGGGAGAACTCCAATGGAACTGTTCAAAATCATCTTGGGTGTCATCTTGCTCGTATTTGGGCGAAAGCTTTTCTGGCTTTTTGTTGCAATCGTCGGGTTCATGGTCGGCATGGAGTTGGTTGCCGTAATGCTGGCCGATCAGCCACCGTGGATCGTGCTGCTGGTGGCCCTTGGCGCCGGTTTGCTCGGGGCATTATTGGCCGTCTTTGCCCAGCGTGTTGCCTTCGCTCTGGCAGGCTTTTATGCCGGCGCTTACTTAGCGCTGATTCTGGCTCAATCATTTTTTCCGGCTGGCGACAGGCTCGTCTTTTTTGCGGTGGGTGGCGTCATCGGAGGGGTCTTTGCAGCTTTGGTCGTGGACCAAACGATTATCCTGCTCTCGTGCCTGGTTGGTGCCGGGGCGATCGTTGAGGCATTGGGGATAGGGAAGATGATGAGCATCATCGTTTTTGTCGTGTTGGTGGCCACCGGCGCATGGGTCCAGGCGAGACTTATGAAGCGGTCGACGCACAACCTGAACGCGCCAAAAGTCTGAGGATGCGGCGGGCTTGACTTTGTATGCTGTATGCTTAAGTTCTTTCAAGGAAGTGGCTGTCTGTCCGTGTTAGAAAGACTTTCGGCCATTATCCTACCTCCCAACACCCTGGGAACTGAGATGTAGCATTGGTGCTCCCTTTGCTATGTCTGCCAGTTCCCAGGGACTTTTTTGTTCCCCCGGTGTCTCCTCTCCATTCTCACGCTCGTCTGTCAATTCGTTAACGTGTTCCACGGGCCACTTGGAGGGATGGTTTTGGCGTAATCCCGGGATCCCCGAAAGAAGGTTTTGCCAGGAGCCAGATTATGCCGACTTTGAAGAAACCACTATAAGATTGACATAAGATACGGTTTTTGAGACTCTATAAAAATATCTTTGTTCCTATCCCTCGGCATGCAAGGCCTTAGACCTTTGTTAAGACTTCTGAAGGGAGGGTTTTGGCCATGTGGCAAGAGATCATCTCGGCCTTGAAGGCCATGGATTTTAACCGGCTCCAGCAGATTATCCGTGGGATTGACGCGATCACATTTTTGAAGGACCCGTGGGTGATTGGCGCTATTGTCGTTATCTCCATTGTCTTGATCATTCGACGCATGGAAAAAGGTTTGATCACTTTTCTGTCCGTTCCCGCACTCTGGGTGCTTTTTGAAAAGACGGTCCAGGGAGACATCGACCTGGAAAAGAGCGGTCACACTGTGCTGCTCTTTGCAGGCGGATTTCTTTTGATTGCCGGTATCAACATTTACGTGCATTTCATCCGATAGTGCCTGTCAGCGCCTCTTAAGGGATTTGGTGCGATTTTCAATTTGTTCCTGCCAAGGCCCCAGCTCTTGACCCGGTAGGGTTTGCATCAGCGCTGCCGAGTCTCCCATCCCCCGATCGTTTCGTCCGCCCCATCTTCTGAACCGCTTTGAAGGCGGAACGGGAACAACTGAAACCCTGCTCAATTAGGGTGAAACGGCACGGATTCTGCATATTCGCTTCTTTCATCTGTGACAAGTCCATGAAAATGCCTGTCCTGCCTTTGGAGGACTGGACAAAAAGTGTGGGACAACGGCGCCATGCCTTTAGTGGAGAAGACAATGAGGGAAGCCCTATTGCATGAAGACGGCGATATGCTCAGAACGCAGATCGAGGAACTGAGCATCCAGAACAGACAGTTAAGAAGATTCATCGAGGTCGGGAAGGTTCTTTATGATGAGAGGAATGTGGACAGGTTGCTTCCTTTCATGATGACAGAGATCTCAAAAGCCCTGGATGCGGACAGGGGCACCTTGTTTCTGGTGAACTGGGAACGGATGCAGCTCTGGACGAAGTTTGCAGAAGGGATGGGGGAGAAAAGCATTCAGCTCGATCTCAAAATGGGACTCGTAGGGCTCAGCGTTCTGAGAAGGCAGCTCATCAATGTCCCTCACGCCTATGAGGATCCGCGGTTCAATGCCGCTATAGACAAACGAACCGGTTTTCGCACGGACAGCGTTCTTTGTGTCCCTTTCTTCGACCGGCAGGGTCAGGTGATGGGGGCATTACAAATGCTGAACAGGCAAACCGGCGTTTTTAAACGGTCAGATGAGCAGAAAGCCTTGAAAACCGCCTCCAAGCTCACATCGATGAACGGGACAGGGCGTCTGGCCCTGAGTAAAGCCGAGGAACTGATTTGCGAGCTAAGACGAGCGATCCGTTGTGACCGGGGGACCCTTTTCCTGGTGGACAAAAAACGGGGAGAACTGTTTTCCGTTGTGGCGGAAGAACTCGACGACGTGGACATACGCCTCGATCTCAATTTGGGCATCGCGGGTCTTGTGGCGGTCACCGGCAAAGCGCTCAACATCGAGGACGTATACGATGATCCTCGTTTCGACAGAGGCATCGACGAGATGACCGGTTACTGCACCAAGAGTATCCTATGTGTACCGATCAAGAGTCAGTCCGGGGAGGTGCTGGGCGTTATAGAGGCGATCAACAACAGGCGCGGCAAGTTCACGGAAGCTGACATAGAATTGTTGAAGGCCCTATCGTCCTATATTGGAATCTTTATTGAGAATGCCATGCTCTTTGACGAACAGCATCGACAGTTCAAGAGCGTCCTGGAGGTGCTGGCAGCCTCCATAGATGCCAAAGATCCTTTGACGGCAGGTCATTCGCAAAAGGTGACCGAGTATTCAGTGGGCATTGCCCGCGAACTCGGCTTTGAGGAGGATGAAGTGGACACGCTTAGTGTCGCCGCCCTGCTCCATGATTACGGGAAGCTTGGCGTTGACGACAAGCTTCTGAAGCATGACGGGGAGTTGACGCCGGAAGAATATGAATGTGTCAAACAGCACGTTCTCCATACCAGAAACATTTTAAGCAAAATGCAGTTCACGAGAAAATATCGAGATGTGCCCTTGATTGCGTCATGTCACCACGAGCGCCTGGACGGTTCCGGGTATATGCATGGACTCAAAGGGCATGAGATCCCTTTTATGGCCAAGATCATTGCAGTCGCCGATGTTTTTGAAGCTTTGACGGCGAAGAGGTTTTACCATGAGGCGCTTAGGCCTAAAGACGCCCTTGCATTCTTGGATCGAGGGGTTGGTACAAAATTTGACGGCAATGTTGTGGCAGCCCTGAAAAGATATTTGAAGAGAAATGGGAAGGGTTTGGACAGACCGCCAAAAATCAATGCCCCCCATTCCGTGATCCAGCCTGAGGCAACACCGGTTACCTGAAGCCGACCGGCGAACAAACCCAGACACAAATTGGGTTTGCAATAGCTGTACAGGAATCGGTTGCCTTTCCATGCCCTTTGGTTTACTCTAAAACGGTTATTGAAATCCCGGATCAGTTTTAAGGGTCAGGCAGCACCGCTATATGTACTTCGCACGGGCCACATGAACCCGTCAAAGGGGGTGCTTTAGGCGGCCCGCTTTTGGCGCGAGGCCGGGCGGTTCGGGTTGGAGCCGGGCGGCGACATGAGAGGGCAGGAACTTTTTTCGGAAATCTTAAGATAGGAGCTTGATTCATTTGAAAATTACAGTGGTTAAGAACATTCTGGAAGCTAATGAGCGGATTGCTGAGGAGAACCGAAGGCTGTTTCACGAAGCCAACGTCAGAGTCATTAACCTGATGAGTTCGCCGGGGGCCGGAAAGACGTCGCTCCTGGAACGGACCATCGATGCACTGGGAGACAGAATCCGCCTTGGGGTGGTGGAAGGGGATATCGAGTCCAGCCAGGATGCCGAACGGATCGCCAAGAAGGGCGTTCAAGCGGTTCAGATCAACACGGGCGGTGCCTGTCATCTGGACGGCAACATGGTTCGGGACGCCCTTTCCGCCTTTGAGTTGTCCGAGCTGGACCTGCTCATCGTGGAGAATGTGGGCAACCTGGTTTGCCCTGCCGAATTCAACGTGGGCGAGGACCATAAGGTGATGATCCTGAGCGTCACGGAAGGCGATGACAAGCCCGCGAAATATCCTCTCATGTTCCATGAGTCGACGGTGCTGCTCATTAACAAAATAGACCTGCTTCCGTACGTTGACTGCAGCGTTGAAAAGATCAGAGAGGTCTCTTTACGCATCCAACCCAATCTGCAGATTTTCGAAATATCGTGCCGAACCGGAGAGGGGATCGATCAATGGGCCGCGTGGCTCTTGAGCCAGATACAACCTCGCCCATAAAAGGGGCGCAGATCCAGATCAAGGGGATCGTGCAGGGCGTTGGTTTCCGGCCCTTTATTTACAATCTTGCCCTGGCTCACCATTTGAAAGGCTTTGTATCGAATACGTCGGACGGCGTTCATATTGAGGTGGAAGGCCAGCCGGAATCTCTGGAAGCCTTTAAACGGGCCATTTCCGATGAAAAGCCCCCCCTTGCGCAAATTACTTCCGTAGAATCGATCGAACAGCCGCCGCAATCGTACCCTGATTTTCAAATCCGCAAGAGCGAGTCGAAGGAGCGCCGCGCAACCCTCATCTCACCGGATGTGTGCGTGTGTCAGGACTGCCTTGATGAGATGTTCGATCCCGGGGACCGGCGTTTTCGCTATCCTTTCATCAACTGCACGAACTGCGGGCCACGTTACACGATTATTATGGACATCCCTTATGATCGACCGTGCACGGCCATGAAGGGATTCAAAATGTGCCCGTTGTGCGAGGCGGAATATCATGATCCCACCAACCGCAGGTTCCATGCACAGCCCAATGCCTGCTGGGACTGCGGACCCGTTGTTCAGTTATGGGACCGCGGGGGCCGACCCGTGGTCACCGAAGACCCGATCAGCCGCGTCCAGGCACTCCTGAAAGAAGGCAAGATTGTGGCCATCAAGGGATTGGGCGGGTTTCATCTTGCGGTGGATGCCACCAATAACGAGGCGGTCAAGACGTTGCGGCGACGAAAGCGCCGGGAGGAGAAGCCCCTCGCCGTCATGGCCCTGAATCCCTCTCAGGTTCGGAAGTTTGCCCGTTTGACGGAGACTGAAGAAGAGCTTCTCGATTCCCTGCGGCGACCGATTGTGCTTCTTGAAAAAAAGGCGAATCCTTACCTGGCCGAAGAGGTGGCTCCGAGAAACAGCACTTACGGCGTCATGCTTCCTTACACGCCTTTGCACTATCTATTGCTGCAGGATGATAAACTCTTGGCCCTGGTCATGACGAGCGGCAATATTTCCGAGGAACCCATTGCGATCGATAACCAGGAAGCATTTGAGCGGCTTAAGGGGATTGCCGATTATTTTCTAGATCATAATCGAGATATCTACCTGCGAAGTGATGACTCCGTGGTTCGCGTGGTGGACGGACGGCCCAGACAGATCAGACGAAGCCGGGGTTACGTGCCCGTGCCGATCTTCGTAAAACGATCCCTGGAACCGATTTTGGCCTGCGGGGCTGAATGGAAGAACACGATCTGCCTGACCCGGGGGAAAGAGGCCTTTCTGAGTCAGCACATCGGGGATTTGGAGAACCTGGAAACCCTGAATTTTTTTGAGATGACCATTCGGCATCTCAAGCGGATTCTGGAAATCGAGCCGAAAATCATTGCCTATGACCTGCACCCTAATTACTTGAGTACACAGTATGCTTTAAAGCAGACATCCATGATTCAAATCGGCGTTCAGCACCACCATGCGCACGTTGTTAAAGGGATGGCGGAGCATGGCTTGGAGGGACCTGTCATCGGGATTGCGTTGGATGGCACGGGCTACGGGACGGATGGTCAGATTTGGGGCGGTGAAGTGCTGGTGGCCGATTATCGTCAATTTGAGAGGGTGGGGCACTTTGCCTATCTCCCGTTGCCTGGCGGCGCCGCAGCCATCAAGGAGCCCTGGCGAATGGCCGTCAGTGCCCTTTATGGGGCCTACGGGAGCAGCTTTTCTGAGATGGATCTTCCTTTCTTAAGGGAGATTTCTCCCGACAGGATTCATCTCTTGTTGCAGATGATAGAAAATAGGGTGAATACCCCTTTGACATCGAGTTGCGGCCGATTGTTTGACGCCGTGGCGGCCATGGCAGGGGTTCGCAATACCGTCGCCTATGAGGGGCAGGCGGCCATAGAACTTGAGGCCCTGGCAGATCACGAGATGAAGCGCCGTTATCCTTTTGAGATCAAAGAGAACAACGGCGTGCAGCAATTCTTGACCGAACCGATCATACGGGCCGCGGTCCAGGACGTGCAAAGGGGATCTTCGGCAGGCCTGATAAGCGCTACCTTTCATAACACGCTGGTTGCCCTGTTCCTGGAGGTGTGTGGCGGTATACGGGATTTGCGGGGGCTCGACAAGGTGGTGATGACCGGAGGTTGCTTGCAGAATGCCCGTTTGCTTGTCGAATTGACCCGGGCCCTTGAATCGGAGGGTTTTGAGGCTTACACCCAGAGCCAAGTCCCGAGCAATGACGGCGGCATCGCGCTGGGGCAAGCTTTGGCTGCAGATGCCATCGTCAAGGCGGGTCTGGTCGGTTAACCCCTGCGGTGCCTTGCACTCCCAATCCGCGGGAAGATTGCCTGATGAATTCGAAAGACTTGACCGGTTTCAAAACTTGGTTTGCAAGCTATGTGGCTCCCTACTATACGCAAGATCCTGTTCATGACCAGCCCATTCGGCTGAAACAGGAGCACACATTACGGGTCTGCAAGGAAATTGTGGGCTTGGGGGCCGCGCTCGGACGCCAGTCACAGGACATGCTGTTGGCCGAAACCATGGCCCTGTTTCACGACATAGGACGATTTGAACAGTATGCCACGTACGGTACCTTCAAGGACGCGGTTTCGGAAAACCATGCAGAACTGGGACTCAGGGTATTGGCCGAACAGAAGGTCCTTGGGGTCTGTTCGGAAAATGAGCAGTTCCTTATTACCAGGGCCATTGCCAACCACAATGTGCGCACCTTGCCTCAGGATGAAGAGGGTCAGGTCCTCTTTTTTTCTCGCCTTCTGCGAGACGCGGATAAACTTGATGTCTGGCAAGTCTTCGTTGATCACTACGAGCGACGGAACGAAGTGTCGAATTCGACGATCACATGGGGCCTGCCGGATACCGGCATCTGTTCGCCCAAGATCCTCGATGCCTTGAGACGGGGAAAGATGGCCGACACGGCTGACATGGTCAGCCTCGGCGATTTTAAGCTGCTTCAGATGAGCTGGGTATTTGACCTGAATTTTGAACCCACGTTTCAAGCCGTCAGGCAGCGCCGTTATGTGGAACGGATTGCCGGCAGCCTGCCGCAAACCCCCGAGGTCAGGGAAGTTGTGGGGGTCCTTCAAGCCCGCCTTGAAAAACACGCCCATACCGTCATGGAAGGGAAAGACGACGATCCATGAAAAACCATAAGAAAAAGCTGAGTGTCATTCTGATAGAACAGGGTGTCGTCACTCGCGAACAGGTGAGAACAGCGCTTGTTCTTCAAAGAACGAACGGAAAAAGACTCGGCAAGATTCTTATTGAACTGAGTCATGCCACAGAAGAGCAAATCGCCGCCGCTCTCGCGAAACAGTTCAATTTGCCTATGGTGAACTGGGAAACTGTGAGCATTAAGAAGGACCTGTTCTCCCTGGTGCCAAGAGAGGTCGCTGAGAAAAAACTCGTATTTCCCCTGGAGTTGCAAGATAACGTGCTTCTCCTTGCCATGGCCGACCCTCTTGATCTGGGCTCTATTGACTACATTGCCTTTCGAAACGGGCTCCGCACAAAGGTCGCCGTGTCAACAGAAACCGGCATCCTTATGGCCATAGAGGGATATTATGGGTCCTCCGGGGTTCTCGACAATATCCTGAAAGATATCCCAAGTTATGAAAACGTAGAGTTCGTAAAGGAGAATCCGGCCGGGGACCTGGAGGAGACAAGTCCGGAATCGCTTATTAAACTCAGCGAGGCACCCCCGGTCGTTAAACTGGTTACCACGGTGCTGGTTGATGCGCTGAAATGTAGGGCGAGCGATGTCCATATCGAACCGAGGGATAATTATGTTCAGGTGCGATACAGAATAGACGGAGAGCTCAGGGATATATACAAGTACCCTAAGGCCCTGCACGCGCCCGTGACGTCAAGGGTTAAGATCATATCCCATATGGACATCACCATACGGATGCGTCCTCAAGACGGCAGAAGCACCCTTCGCGTGGAAGGAAAGGAGATTGATCTGCGGATTTCCACCCTGCCGTCGGTCACCGGGGAAACCATTGTTATCAGGCTCCTGGATCGTTCCACAGGGCTATTGAGCGTCAGTTCACTCGGCGTCCGGGAGAGGGCGTTCAGTCTGCTGACAGATTTCATCAGCAGGCCCCAGGGAATGATTCTCATCACAGGACCGACCGGCAGCGGCAAGACGACCACGTTGTACGCGATTTTACAGCAGCTGAGGTCGGAAACCGATAACATTATCAGCATTGAAAACCCGGTCGAGTACAGAATTCCGGGTATCACGCAAGTTCAGGTCGATACCGCGACCGGGCTGACTTTCCCGTCTGCCCTACGTTCCATTCTGAGACAGGATCCGGACATCATCATGGTGGGAGAAATTCGAGATCTTGAGACAGCGGAGATTGCCTTGAGGGCAGCGGTTACGGGGCATCTCGTGTTCAGCACCGTTCATACCAACGACAGTGTCTCCTCGATCACAAGGTTGCTGGATATCGGCATTCCCGGTTACCTGATCAATGCGGGTGTCACAGGCGTGTTAGCCCAGAGGCTGGTGAGAAGGATTTGTCCGAACTGCAAAGAAGAAGCCGAACCCCCCGAGGCGGTCTTGGGACTGGATTATCCTCCCTTAAAGGCTTGTTTCAAAGGGGTGGGTTGTCCGGCATGCCAGTACACAGGATACAAGGGCCAGATCGGCGTTTTCGAGATTCTGGAACTGAGCCCCGACCTCAGGGAAGCCGTCTCAAGCTTTGTCACGGAAGACATCCTATGGGACGTGGCGAAAGCAAACGGGACGACCACGCTTTTCGAAGATGCATGGGAGAAGGTCAATCACGGCGACACCACGGTCCAGGAAGTCATTGCCAAGATTCACCGTAAGTCTTTCCGGGGTCCGGCCAATAAACACAAGACAAAGCTATTGTTATTCAATGTGGCCGAAAAGGACAGCGCTTTGATCAAGTCCGTTTTGGGTGCTCAAGGCTACCCCGTCTTGTCCGCATCGGGTGAGGATCTTCTGGGGCCGGTCAAAAAATACCATCCTGACCTGATCATCGTTGACGGTGTGCAGGACGAATCCGGCAGTTTAAAGACGCTGAGAAACGACGTGCAAGGCGCGCTGACCCCCGTGTTTGCCATCACTGATGCTGCGGATCCACAGACAGAGTCGACCGGGTTCGAGATGGAGGTAAAAGACTACCTGTACCGGCCGATCACGCCACAAAAGCTTGCCTACATGCTTTATCATGACCTCAAGAAGTGACGGCTTCGCAAAAAGTCCAACTTCTGCGTTGCACTGCGTCCTTCGTCACTGCGACGTACCAGAAGTACGCCTCATTCCTCAGGCCTTGTGCGCCTTGAATTTGGAGCTTTTCACTTTGCCGCCAAATTTGGACTTTTTACGACTTTGTCAAGAAATTAGGGGCTATGATTTATCGCTTTTCTTGAGGATCTCCTCGGGTTTCTTCATTATGTTCCCGACCTGCCAATCGGACAAGAAGAAAGGATAGTCGCTTCCGGAGGAAACGGCTGGATAGTTCTTGGCTTTGTCATCTGTTTTGGCAAAGAGTGAGAGGCTGAATTCCTGCGTACCTTTCAACCGGACGGCATAAATGGGATTCGTAAAGTCGGCCTTGCTTTTGTCATCAATGTATTTCTCACAGCGCAGACTCGAAAGGGTAGTCATCAGTCGGCTCAGGTTGGTTTTATCTCCTTGTCGGCCATCGGCGGTTTGCCAGACGAATTCAGGGACACGCTGTTCAGGGCTCTCGGACTCGGCTCCATCTGGACCATCGGTTACTTCCACAGGCAGCTGCGTTCGCACCAGAACCAGTTCCTGCTTGTCCTGGATAATTCGTATCTCTTCGATTCCAGCCTGATCGAAAGACAATACAAGCTTGTCTCGGAGACTGTCGACGTTCTGGTCGAAGGTCGCCCTGAAATTTCCCCGGGCATGGTAGACACGGCCATCGCCAGGCCACTTCACAAAGGTGTGTCTGAAGGATGCTGCGGCCTTGCCCAGGTCAAACTCCCTCGCCAGTTTGTCACCGATCCATGCCTTTACGGTGATCTTCTTGTCGTCGCCCATATCGTAACGGCCATAGCTCTTGGACTCCGATACAAGGGCGGTCACCGTAAGACCTTGGATGGTTTCCAGCATGGTTTTCACCCGGTTGGTGTCAGCCCGGTAACCTTTCGGCACAAGGTGCCATTCGTCGCCTTCTTTCTCGATCACAATGGACGTGTCCGGCTTGTCGATTTCGATTTTCGTGATCGTAGCGGCGTCCACCTCGGGGAGTCGCGGGAGTTGGTATTGGGATCTGTCAGGCGTGCGAAAAAACAGATACAGGCCCACTGCAAGAATGACAACGATAAGGACGATATATTCTTTTTTTGCTTTCATGAATCCTCGCTAAAAAAGTGGCATATTCCCTTGGTGCTCTTTTGGGAAGCATTATTAAAGCAATAATCACGTCTCTTCTCAAGGCGTATAGCCGCAAAACACGAAAGATGGAAAGCACGAAAAAAATACAAGGAGTTTCGTGTCTTCGTAGTTTCGTGTCTTCGTGATAGGTTTCTTTTGTTTTTGGTCTTGGGCATACTGCTCTTGGTCACAAAGAGTCATTGTCTTATGATGCCCCGTCCGCTTGTCGGAACGAAGTGAAGATCCCGCGTTGGCGGGGCGGCAGGGAGCTTCTACTTCTCGAACATCATCTGAATCCTTTTCTTTCTGGAGGCCCGGCGGAACCAGGTTAGAAGTCCGAAGAGAACGACCAGTACCGGCAGACCCGCGATGTTAAATGATTTGACAAACGTTCTGGTCCCTGCACCGGTATCTGCCAGGGGGTTGAACTGCTGTTCCTTACTCCGCATGACCGCGATGTCTTCCCGGTTGTTCATAAAGTCCAACACATTCATGATGAACACGGCATTGGGGCTTCGTCCCTTTTCATCCAGCATATTGTCTTTGAGCATCTCTGAGGACCCGATGAGAAAGATTTTGCCTGCCTTGCCCTTGGGCAGAAATTGCCCCTCCCGCTCAATTTTGGATAGATCCGCATCCGGTTTTTTTTCGGCGGGTTTTGTTTCCTCTTTTTTCTCGGACGCAGATTCTTCGGCCGATTCTTTTACTTCTTTTTCGGGGATGGGTTTCCCTGCAAAATAGCTCGGAAATTCTCCCTCAAGGACATAGGCCAGGGGATAACTTTTCAGCTCGTCACTTGACTGTGGGGGTCGGATCATCATGGGATTGAGGTTGATCCTTCCGCTCATTTCCCAGGAGGACTCGGATGAAGAGAACAGTTTCTCAGCGTGTAATCCATTTTTTTTGATCTGTTCCTTGTCCAGATCCAGGGCAGAGATCTTCATGGCGACGAGCCCTTTGATATTTTTCATAAACCCGGGATCGCTGTTGATAAACTCGCTTTTGATGACGGGGGCGAAATAGATGGCTCGTTCACCGCCTCCGAACTGGGCGGGCAACCTCTGCTTGTAGCAGTTTTCGTCCAGCACATAGGATTTTTTCATGCGGATTCCATAGTGCGCCAACAGTTTATCGAGTCCTGTCTCAAGCGGGACATACCTTGGGGGCTGGTTCATGCTGAAGGACTGCTGTGTTTGAGGCATTACTTCGTCAAAAGCATCCAGAAAGAGGGCCAGGTTTTTTCCGCCCATGAGAAACTGATCGATTTGAAACAGCTCATACTCGGTGAAGCTTTTTTTGGGCCCGGCCACAATCAGACAATTCAGGCTTTCCGGAATAGAATCCTCTTTCAGATCGATCTCTTTGATGGTGTAGTTTTGAGAGGTGAGCGTGCGGAAGTTGGTCAGGGCATCGTCCTTCTGGGGTTCCATGCCCGAGGGGGAGCCGCCCCACAGGTCAAGCGTTTCCTGGCTGGTCAGGTAGCCGATGTTTTGGTTGATGTCAATCAGGGACTCCAAGCTTTCACTGATGATTTCTTCCATATCGTTTGGATTAACCAGTTCATAATGTTTTCCGATGAGAGGAATCTGTAAGACGTGCATCAGCGGGATTTCTGCGACCTTCTTGCCGTACGCCATGACAAGTCCAATGACGCCCTCGCCCGGTTCAATTTTGCCGCCGGACAGCGCAGGCCACTTGAGATTCAATATGTTGTACTTTTTTGCTTCCTCTTGAAGATGCTCGTCTGTTGAGGGATCCAGGTATTCAAATTCCAGCTTTCCGTAGTTCTTCTTGTTCACCTTTTCCACCACGGCTTCGATCTCGCGGGGAAGTGCGGGGAGGTCATTCAGACGCATATATGGGGCGACAGCCTTCAGGGAAGAGGAGAGGAAGAGCCTGACGTGGATCTTCTCCGGCAGACGGAGCAATGCGCTGATTTTGTTGTTCAGCTTCCGGATGGCTGTTGTGAGCTCGTATTCCAGCCCGTCGGTCGAGGTGATGGTTGGGATCCGTTCAATCAGGTCGCCATGAATCAGTACAAGCCCCATATAGGCCTTCTGAAACTTCACCTCATCTTTTTCGATCACCTGAATCTGAACCGGTTGGATCCCATAGTTTGCCGCCAGTTCCTGGTTCTCCTTGGCTGCCTGGTCTGTTCCGCCCTCTTCAGGACTGACATCGTAAAACCGGTAGTTGAAGTACTTGTTGGCGTATATAGCGTATTCCTGCAACAGGTCACGAAGATAGCGTTCCGTTTGATTATGGGGTGCGGGAAGGTTTTTCGTGAAAAAAACATTGATGCTCAGCGGCTCCGATAGGGTTGACACGACCTGTCGGCTCGCCTCAGAGATGGAATAGACGTTGTTTCGCGTCAGGTCCAATCTGAAAAAGAGGGTGATGCCCGCTACGTTTATAAGGATGACAGCGATCAAGTAGATGAAGAATTTTATATAGTTGCCCGACAGCTTGTTCCTGGTCATTCAGCTTCTCCTTAATGCCTTTCTTGTAAAGCGAGGTGCGTGCCGTAAAGCGCAACAAAACAGACACTCAAAAAGTACAGGACATCACGGGAATCTATGATGCCTTTGGAAATATTCTCAAAGTGGAAATCGGCGCCTAAATATTCGAGGACCCCCAGGAGTGATTGAGGCAGAAAAAAGAGCATCTTATCGATGAGCGTCAACGTGAAGCAGATGGCCATGCCGACGATAAATGCAATGATCTGATTGCGTGTCAGCGAAGAGGCAAAAAGGCCTATGGCCGTGAAGGATGCGCCAAGCAGGATGGCTCCCAAGTATCCGCCCACAACCGGGCCCCAGTCGAGCTGTCCCAGCAATGAAACGGTCACGGGGTAGGCAAGGGTCGGAACCAGCATGATTGTAATAAAGGCGAGCCCTGCGAGGAACTTGCCCAGAACAACATCCAGAAAGGTCACCGGCAAGGTGAGCAGGGTCTCATAGGACCCCACATTGAACTCTTCCGAGAAAAGCCGCATGGTAATCGCCGGGACCACGAAGGAAAAAGTCATCGGGAGAAGCGCAAAAAAGTTTCTGAGCGTGGCCTGGTTATAAAGAAAGAAGGTCGTGAAAAAAAACCATCCCGTGACCAACAGAAAAATCGATATGACGATATAGGCAATGGGGGAGACGAAATAGACGTTAAGTTCCCGCTTGAAGATATGTGTGACTTGACGCATATCAATTCTCCTTGGTGAGCTCGCGAAAGATGTTTTCCAGGGATTTTGTTTCCTGGTGAAACTCTATCAATGTCCAGTCGGTCTGCTTGATCCTTCGGTAGATTTCTCCACGCAAATCCTTTGAGGACTGACAGCTGAGCCTCACGTGCAGGATGTCTCCTTCCTGGCCGGCCGGTGACACGGCGGAGACGCCTTCGATGTCATGGAGGGCCTGCTTCACCGATTCGAAATCCGTGTTTTGCAGGGAGAGGTTAATCAGGGTCTTGCTGCCCGATGATTGCTTGAGCGTTTCCGTGCTCCCATCTGCAACGATTTTGCCCCGGTTGATGATCACGACACGATCACAGGTCGCCTCGGCTTCACTCAGGATATGGGTCGAGAAGATAATCGTTTTTTCCTTCCCGATTTTCTTGATGATCTCCCGTATCTCGACGATCTGGTTCGGGTCGAGACCCGAGGTCGGCTCGTCCAGGACCAGCACTTCAGGGTCATTCATCATCGCGTGAGCCAGACCGACCCGTTGCCTGAAACCCCTGGAGAGCTCGGCAATGGGTTGATGCATCACTCGATTCAAACCACACAGGTCCGCCAGTTGGCGAATCCGGGAAAGTTCTGCGTTCCCGGGGACTTCCCGGACCTTCGCGACAAAATTCAAATAGTCGTAAACGATCATATCCTGATAGAGAGGCGCCAGTTCAGGAAGATACCCCATGAGCCGTTTTATCTCGAGCTGGTTTTCGTCGATGGTGAAATCCCTGACCCGTATGCTTCCCGAAGTGGGCCGCAGGAAACCGGTAAGCATGCGCAGGGTGGTGGTCTTGCCGGCGCCATTAGGCCCTAAAAGCGCCAGGATTTCTCCTTTGTGGACATCGAAGTTGATCTGGTCCACTGCACAAAGGCCGTCATAATACTTGGTGAGGTTCTCAACGTGAATCATGGGTCTCTCCTAAATTCCCCAACCGCGACAAAGCCTCAATTCGTTTTTTTTATTGAAGCGCCCTGCAACCGTGCTCTGGCGGGATTCGACTGCAAGGATGTTGTCGTGCTCCTGATGCGCTCGCAGGGGCGGTTCAAAGATTAACTGTTTGATATAATTGATAGAAATGTGTAAACGGTCTAAAGTATAAACACTTTCTGTGGGTTGTCAAGAGAACTCTCCGCAGGAAAAGCCGGTGCACAGCCGGCGCCTCAAACAGGGACTCCCGGATCACTGCTTTTTGGGTTCGGTGCAAAGCATACCCTCGTTATTCGTGCGGTCGATCACGTTCCATGTTTCAGCGACGGCTTCAGGCCCGGTCTTTACCGCCTGCTTACAATGGTCACAGGTGATGTTTGCAGACCCAATCTCCTCAATTGCCAAGGTTGGATGGATTCGATCCATATACGCCAGGCTGAAGTGAATATCAGCCTCCACCCGAAAGGCGTGGGTGTGGCATTTGGAACACTCCAGGCGGGGAAAGAGGTTCCTGATCCGATGCGCCCGGAAATGGGTGCCCCTGCTAAGCAAATCGGCCATCGAGGGAATCATGTCCTGTATTTCTTGTAAGACAGCCCGCTCATTCAGGCTCTTTGGGGCATATCGCAGCGTGAAGTGCAACTCGGCCCCGTAAGAAAAGTCCTCAAGGGTGATCGTCCACCGTGTTCCCCTGAGTCTTTCACAGATTTCCTTCAAATTGGTTTCGTCCCTGCATGTAAAGGTCACATGGGGGATCGATTTTGAATCCGGGATTTCATGACCCTCGCAACTGGAGAACGTCCCGATGCCGGGCCACGTGTTAAGAGCCTCCACCAATGGTTTGATCTTGGGTTCAAGAAAATCCGTCATAGGAAAACCGCCTTTCGTCACAAAACACGAACGGCTGTCAGGCCGCGAACAGGTTCTTAAGAGATGGGCTTTGGAGCTTTTTACTTTGCCGCCCCATTTGGACTTTTTACGAGTCCATCAGATGTCGGTCAACTTGAAAATTTTCCTCAGGCGGCTTATACGCTACATAACAAACGGAGGCACCCTTAACCCATGGCGAAACAGTTTGACCCCTATGTTGGAATCCTCGGGGATCCTGCATGTCGTCCCGGATGGGAACGGCACTTTCCACGGATTGCGGAGCTTTTGTGGCAAACCTATCACCCCTCGCACGTCTTTGTCCCCGGCGATGTCGCCATGAACGGAAGACCGTCGGAGCATGAGAGGTTCCTGTCGTACTGTCGACGACGGCAGTGGCAATGGGTGGTTGCCATGGGGGATCACGACAGGCCCCGTGATCATTTCGAGCGATATTGGGGTCCGCCGCACAAGGTGACCGATGTGGGCCGGTGGCGTTTTATTGGCGTGGACACCGCGGAAAAGGTTTTAACAGAGGAAGAGGCATCGTGGCTGAGACGACAAATAAAGGACGACAGCGTGATCTACATGCATATGCCGCCCCAGATGCCAGGATGGGATTTCCATGCCCTTGATGCCGCATCTACGACAAGATTCTTTCGAGTCATAGATGAATTTTCTGATCACGTAAGGGCCTGTTTTTTTGGCCATATTCATGCCTATGACCGGAAGGAATATGCAGGTGTACCACTCATCGTGAGCGGTGCCGGCGGTGCTGAGGCCCGCGGGTTGGGATCGAACGGCTATGAGGGCCTTCGGCCCTTTCAGGCGATGGCGTTTTCTACGGTGAGCGGTGAGATTTTTCTGCTTGAGGACCGGCGCTGAAAGGAAAACTGCACGGCTTGGCGCGTGCTTTCGGAAAAAGGCCATTAAGGTTTACCCGAAGCCTTGATTTTTCCAGGACCCCACCTACCGAATTAGAGTCCCCACAAAAAGAACGTGTAGGTGGCAAATCCGACGACGCTTCCCATGGCGACGGCGAGCGCCACCGTCCACCAGAGCGTTGAACCATATTGCATTCTTCTCACATCTCCTCTCTTCATCAATTTTCAACAGAAATCCTTTTGCCCATTTATAGCCAGAGGCCCCAAAAAATGTATCACACGGATTAAATGATAAGCGAAACAAAAGCCCAATGCTATCGGTCTTTGTCTTATTTTTTCGTAGGTGTTTGACCTACAAGAATTCTTATGCCCTCTTTATTTCATGAATGAAAACCTGGTCCTTTGGGCCAGGTTCAAAACACTGGCTTTGCCGGTAACATGTTCGCTGGGGTGTTGGAATAATGGAGTATTGGAATGATGGGTTAAGCGGAAGTGTGTCATTTTATCCCGCCCTTGATGCGGGGCTGGTGTAACGGAAAAGTCGATTTTCCGACTTTTTGCGAGTTCATCATTTATTGGAGGGAACGACTTATCAGTATTAAAGAAAACTACTGATCTTCGGCAGGCTCTTTTTCGTTATGGGTAATTTTTAGCCCCGTATGGGCCTCAATTTTGGCCAGCATCTGTGAAAGCTGTTCTCTCAGGAAGAAAAGCACAACCTGCTCTTTGTCGGCCTTTTCAACCTCCTCGGTCAGGGTCTTCTTGAGTTTTTCAAGGTCTTCCGGCACGGGAACACCCTTCTGGCTCAGCTGTTGGACGGACTCGTTGACGACTTTGAGCTGCTCTCGCTTGGCTTTAAGCTCGGGCTGTGCCGGTGACTTAACCACCGTGTTGACGACGTTCCAGAGACTCTTTGACAGATCTTCAACTTCTCTTTGCATGGCAACCTCCGTTTCCGCCCCGGCGGTCCAACCGCAAAGGAACCAAGAACGTGACTCCCGCCTATCGCAGCGCATGCAATGTGTCGAGGTTTACCCGTACGCTGCAAAATTCATTATATGACTCAGCCCTGTTGTTTATGCAACATTAGTGCCCGGGCAACAGGACGGCCATCCCTTTTTGTATCCCGGATCCTTTGACAATCTCACACACGGCAATTTTCTCTTTGACCTTCTCGACCCGGATAGAACCGACTCTCTCTATGGTCTGATCCAGAAGTTCACCAGTATCGGGATCTCGCAACGTTTCCAACTCTCCCACATCAAAGGTCTGTCCGAGGGCAACCCCTTCCCTCTCTCCCCTGTTAATGTATACCTGGTTTCCCTTGAGCAATATCACGGTCCCGGTCCAGGGGATCTCGTCCAGTTTCGAGACAAGGTAAGAAACCCCTTCATCAACGGCCTGTTCCATGGCTTTACCGCTGTTTGTTTTCTTGAAGCCTCCCACGTCACCGCTGAATCCGTCTTTATGAACACCCAGAGAGAGCCCTGTCTTTGTGATCTTTCCATAGCATTTCTTTGAGGCCAAGAGCTGTCCCGTGCTGGAATCGACGATATACATGACCGCATTGATCTCTGCGGTACCGCCCCCTGCGCCGATTCTGAATCCGCCGTATCCGATGCCTCCGCTGCCGCCGCTGGTTCCGGGATCAAAATGCGTGATCTCACCCTTGACCAGGAGCTGGGCCGGCGTCATCTGACCGGTAACGACTTTTTTGCCTCCCCCCGCAGCCCGGCCACTGGCCGCAAAATCCTGCTCGTTCATGGCCTCTTGCCTCATGTCATTTTCTCCAAGGACGATGAATTTGCCTGTCTGATTGAGACTATCCGTGAGCACCGCCCCCCAGGCATCTCCCAGGTTCCACTGTCCCCGCCAATTGGAACGGTTTTCGAACTTGGAGACAACAATGGAGTAACGCAGACCGCCCTCGGCCGCAGAACACTGCCCGGCCAATCCGATGGTCAGTCCAAGCACAAGAACGGCGATCAGTCCGTTGAGATGTTTATTCATATCAAACCTCCTTCCTAAGAAGTGATCCAAGGCCTTACCGTCAAATCTCTCCGTTGTCCCACCCCCGAGAAGCTGTGTCACAACGTTTACACTCACCAAATCTATACAAAAACAGGCATGGCCTGGTCAAGAAGAGAATGACCTTAGAGCTTGTCGCCACTCGGGCTAAACCTTGGTGCCGGGTGTGAAAGCCCATGTTATAGCCTGTTTGGAACAAAATATTTTAGGGGTCTAGGCGTATTGCTTTTGATTCTGCGATGAGTTTTCCCTAAAGTTGCATAAAAGAAACTTGGCTGAATGCCGCCAATAGCAGGAAAAGACTGTGTTTGCGGTCTCTTTGAGCGGTTTCTTGGAACTCACGGCAAGTAACATCCAGATAACCGAAAAAAACAGCCAAGTTGTTTACCCTCCGGGAAAGCCGATGACACCGCATCTTCTTCGTTGTCAAGGATTGGGCGTTTCTGATTCTGCGATGAGTTTTTTCTGATTTATTCTTTCAAAACCGGTGATATATAAAAACAGGCGTGCCGGTGCGGCAAATCGATGGTCGTATCAGGGTGAGGGAAATCGCTGTGAATGTGAGGTAATGCGAAAATCATGAGCGTTATTCTCTTCATTATCACTTATGCCGGCATAGCTCTGGGCAAGATTCCAGGGTTTGTGGTCGACCGGGTGGGGATTGCACTCCTTGGCGCCATTGGCATGGTGGCTTTTGGCGTGGTCACGACAGAGGAGGCCGTCCGGTCCATCGATTTGCCGACAATCCTCTTGCTTTACTCTCTGATGATTGTTTCTGCCCAACTCAGACTCGGTGGGTTTTATACATGGTTCGCCTCAAAAATTCTATCACTGCTCGATCGTCCAAAACTGTTTCTACTGGTCAGTATGCTCACGAGCGCTTTTCTTTCGGCGATCCTGGCAAACGACATCGTTTGCTTTGCTTTCACGCCCGTCTTGGCGCTTGCTCTGATTCAAACAGGACTTAATCCCGTTCCCTTTCTCATAGGGCTTGCGGTTTCCAGCAACATAGGATCAGCCGCGACCATTATCGGCAATCCACAGAACATGCTCATTGGCCAGGTGGGCCAGCTGGAGTTTAATAAATTTCTTCTTTGGTGCAGTCCGCCCTCAGTGATCGCCCTCGTTGGAAGCTACCTGATCATCGTGTGCATTTATCGAAACAGTCTTTATACCGACACGCCAAAGCGGGATTTTGAAGGGAAGAAACTCTGGCCTCCTTTTGATGGGTGGCAGACCGCGAAGGGAATCATGGCCGTCTGCATTCTGGTTCCGCTGTTCTTCTCTTCCATACCCAGGGAGGTTTCGGCCATCGTAATTTCCGGGGTCTTGCTGTGCAGTCGAAAATTGAAAACCAGAGATATTCTCGGTTTGGTGGACTGGCACCTCATAACATTGTTTTGCGCGCTTTTTGTCGTCATCCATGGCCTTTCGCATGGTGATTATCTGAACATCGTTGTTCGTAAACTCACCCAGGCCGGGGTGGACCTTCATAACCTTCCCATGCTGACAGGAATCTCGGCCGTATTGAGCAACCTGTTCAGTAATGTTCCCGCGACCATGCTGCTGGTTCGTTTTCTTGATCCTCAAACGCCGGTGGCGTGGTATACACTGGCTGCGGCAACCACCTTTGCCGGCAATTTGTTTCTGTTGGGGAGCATAGCCAACCTGATCGTCATCGAACAGGCTTTGAGTTTCGGTGTAATAATCACATTTAGACAACACGCAGTGGTTGGCATTCCCGTTACGTTGATGTCGTTAGCCATTCTGGTTCTTTGGATTTTGATATGAGGGAGACCGGCCCATTTGGCGGCGTGGTCATTGCGTTCTACGGCCGCTCCAATCGGATGAGGTTATCATGTATTTTCCCGTAGCTGGTATTGAGGTTGCGCCGTGGGTGCCGCCCCTGGTGGCTCTGGTCATTTCTTTTTTCACGTCCATGGGCGGTGTATCGGGCGCCTTTCTCATCCTGCCTTTTCAAATGTCCTTTCTCGGCTACACCAATCCGTCGGTGAGCGCTACCAACCAGCTCTTCAATATTGTGGCCATCCCAAGCGGGGTGTACCGTTACATTCGGGAAGGCCGAATGGTCTGGCCTCTTACGTGGGTGGTGATTATCGGAACGCTGCCCGGGGTCTTTATCGGCGCTGTCGTAAGAATTGTGTATCTACCGGACCCGAAGAATTTCAAACTTTTCGCGGCCGCTGTGCTCCTTTATATCGGGGTTCGCATCTTCCGGGATCTGGTGCGAAAGTCACCTCCGGGCCCGGAAAAGGCATCCAGCGAAAGACGCTTTCAAGAGCTTGTGCGTCAATACAGGAAAAGAGATGAAGCGTTGCAGGGTGCTCGCGGAGCACTCCCCGCGGTGCATATGACCCACTTCAGCCTGAAGCGTCTTGGATATGAATTTTATGGCGAACGCTTCGACATCCCTGTATGGGGAACCTTCGCCCTGAGTTTTGTCGTGGGCATTGTAGGCGGTATTTACGGCATTGGCGGAGGCGCCATAATGGCGCCCTTCTTCGTTTCGTTTTTCCACCTCCCCGTGTACACGGTAGCCGGTGCTGCACTCATGGGGACTTTCATAACCTCGGTAGGCGGCGTGGCATTCTACGAGGCAATGGCTCCCCTGTATCCGCATATGTCAGTCGCGGCCGACTGGCGCCTGGGGATCCTTTTTGGCCTTGGGGGCATGTGTGGCATGTATCTGGGGGCGCGCTGCCAAAAATTTGTTCCGGCAAAGGCCATCAAGTGGATGCTCAGCGGGATCATCATCTTTACTGCTTTGAAATACGTGTTTAATTATTTTTCATAGCCGGGGACCGACCCGCAGCAAGCGGCAAAGGACTACTGGGTCCAGTTTTCGATCTTCAAGGATGAGATGCGACTGAACTCGCCTTGGTTGTTCGTGACCAGGATGCAGTTGAGGGAAACAGTGGCTGAACCTTCGCACATTGCCGTGCGGTATCTGAATGAAAGTGAACTCATTAAGCATTGGAAGGAGGCAGCTTTCGATGGAATCTGATCCTAAACCCAGTCTGTTGAGTGAAATGGTGAGTTATCAAGAAGGTTCGGTGGTGAGCAAGACCCTGATTAAGAAGAAGACCGGCATATGATTCCAACTATTTTTTTCTCCCATGGCATGCCCGCCATTGTTGTGCAGCCGGGACCAACGCACCTTTTCTTTCAGGAGCTTGGACAGACGTTTGATCGCCCCGAGGCCGTTATCTGCGTTTCGGCCCACTGGGAAGCGGTGCGACCCATGATGACAACCGCCAGCATGCCGGAGACGATTCATGATTTCTCCGGGCCCCCGATCCTCTTCGAAAAGCATTATCCGGCGCCCGGCAACCCTGATTTAGCCCGAGAGGCAGCGCAATTGCTGACCCATGCGGGGATCGATGCCGGCACCGATCCATCCCGAGGCCTTGACCATGGGGTTTGGGTGCCACTGATTCTGATGTATCCTGAAGCAGACATCCCCGTGGTGCAGCTCTCCGTTCAGACAGAGCTGGATCCGCAGCATCATGTGAATGTGGGGAGGGCCCTGCAACCGCTGAGAGAACACGGGGTATTGATTCTTGGAAGTGGTGGTGCAACCCATAATCTGCCGGAGATTCACCAATACCAGGTTGACTCTCCCCCACCGGAGTATGCCGTAGCCTTTGACACATGGCTCGAAGAGGTCATAACCCTGGGCCGAGAAGATGCATTGCTTAACTACGAAAAAGAAGGACCTTTTGCTTCGAGGAACCACCCGTACCCTGCCGAGCACTTCTTGCCGCTCTTTGTTCCGTTTGGGGCAGCAGGCTTAGGGGCGAGGGGTCGTTTGCTGCACAAGGCGTTTATGTATGGCGTCTTGTCGATGGCCGCTTATGTCTGGGATTGACCAGCCGTCACCTCACAAGACCATGCCTACTGAAAAATCCGCTCAGACCTTTTCCTGAAAATGTCCAAGAGCCAGCCTTCAGGGATCAGTCCAAGGATGAAAGGAACCAGAGAGGCACTCTCATATGCCTTATCGGTCAACGGAAGGGTAAGGCTGACAGGCTGAGCATCCTTTGATGAGAGGTACTCAGGATAATAGGCAAAACGATACCCCTTAGCGGTATGTTCCAGGAGGCCAGCTTTCCTATCCCATAAGCACACGTCAGCTCTATTCGCTTTCTGCGCCATTTGCCCCGTCACCTTCTGCAAGCGGGCGCCAATCCACCGGGCCGAGCCTCTTGCCGAAATGAAAAACTTATATATTTTTATCGCTTTGAAGCAGCGACTGCTTGTGCCCGCCCTTTGCAGGATTTAGACATCGTTGGCGGTTATGATTGAAAAATGGCGGTGTCGGTGGCCGTTGGGAAGATGGAGAACGAGGAAATGGAGTGATGGCGTTCAGAAGGGAGAATCTAAAAGGGATCTAATCCGCGATCAACCGTTGAACGTCACGCCAGGATAATACCTGTGCGTGAGAGCGTTGCTGGGAATCATCGCCGCCGTAAACAACGTGGTTTCGAATACTGCATGTCTTAGGCGAGTCTCTCAAGCGATCAGGGAAGCGCTCCAGGTTTTTGAAAAAATCTGGATTTATGGTGGCGCCCGATTTGATTTCGACGGCATCCAGTCCTTCGACCTGCTCAATGAGCAGATCTATTTCAAGCCCTCGTGCCTCCCGGTAGTGAAACAAGCTGGGCTGAACGCCCCTATGCACGCTGGTCTTGTAGGTTTCGGAGACCACCCAGCTTTCGAAGATTGCACCGCGCAGGGGGTGGAAGCGAAGTTGCTCCGGTTCGCGGATGCCCAATAGGTAACACGCAAGGCCGCTATCGAAGAAGTGCAGCTTGGGTGCCTTCACGACCTGCTTACGGATGTTGACGTGCCAGGCCGGCAGACGATGGATGATGTAGCTGGTTTCCAGTACAGACAGCCAGGCCCGCACGGTATTGTGGGACACCCCGGCATCGCTGCCCATCGCCGATAGATTGATCTCCTGTGCGGTGCGCCCGGCACAGAGTTTCAGTAACCCGGAAAAGACTTGGAGGTCTCCGACGTTGATGACCTGGCGGACGTCGCGTTGTACGTAGGTGGCGGTATAATCCGCCAACCATTGGTGGGCCGGAATGTCCCGGTCGTAGATTCTGGGATAAGCCCCTTGCCAAAGCACAGACAACAAGTCAGCCGGTGCGGTCGGGAATGCGCGGAGTTCCTCCAGGCTGGGTGGCAGCAGCACCAAAATGCCGCAGCGCCCCGCCAGCGATTGGGAAATGGATTGCGACAGGCCAAAGTGCTGCGAGCCGGTCAGGATGAAACGGCCCGGATCCTGGCGAGCGTCAATATCGCCCTGCAAGTAGTTGAGCAATTCAGGGACATGCTGGATTTCATCAATAATTGCGCCATCAGCATACTGCGCGAGAAATCCCCGTGGATCGGTGAGTGCAAACTCGCGGGTGTCCAATGCTTCCAGCGACACGTAGGACTTGTCTGGGAACGCGATCTGGCACAGGGTGGTCTTCCCCGACTGCCGTGGGCCCGTGACCACGACCGAGGGGTAATAGCCCGCCAGTTCGCGCAGTTTCTGTTCCAAGGTACGAGGGATCATGAAGGCCAGGCTGGCATGATATGCATAAATTGTCAATCCAAATTACATATTATTACCGTATAACAACCGGGACATCCTATATTCCTCCTGTTAAGCAAAAAAGTTTTCATAAGGATCACAGTGGCTTATGGGGTACTGGGTTTTGCGGGCGCAGTTCTCCAATAGTAAGTAGTAGACTGAGTTTCGGCGGAATCTCTCACGGTCGAATCCGCCTCGGCGGACTGCAGCTTGCCGGAGCAAAGCGGAGTTCCCGTCTTAACGGGGCTGCAGGGATCTTCAATCCCTTCCCGCCATTTCGATACATGACCGTGAATCGGGTATAGTCAAGACACAACGCCTGCTCTGGGCTGAGACTGCAGTCTTTGTCAGAATAACGTTCCGCCAGTCCCACGTCACGCACTGGAATCAACCAATGCTGAAAAAAAGTTACAACCGACGGTCACAATCGAGGAAAAACGGGGCAGGGGAGAATCGTGGGTGAATACTTGAACAGAACATCAAAGCCGGTTTTTCGAAAATGCTCTGCCGGAAGGGGTTTTCAGGTATTCCTCAAAATCGAGGGCCCTTTGGCGATTACAAAAAGCAATAGCTGTTTCGACCCGCCGACCAACTCTTTGTTTCAACCCACACCGTGAAAACACACCTGGCAGACATTTATGGAAAACTGGGCGCCCACAACCGCCGGCAGGCGGTCGAAATAGCCAAAGGGTTGGGTCTGCGTTCTTGTTAATGTATCGATAAAGCACATGATATAGAAAAGTTGTGTTGACTTTGAAGGATCCTGTTGACTTGGTGTACATGTTTATGTACATTAAGGCGTACAATTCAATAGAGAGGCGTAAAATGGAAAAAATACCCATCTCAGAAGCACGGAACAAATTTATGAAACTTCCCGATGAGGCTGCCAAGCACGAGGTTCTTGCCGTGACAAGAAGAAACAAGGAAGTCATGGCGATTATGAGCTGGGAATTATACGAGGGCCTGCTTGAGACCCTTGAGATTCTTTCTGACGCCACGCTTATGAAACAACTGCAAAAAGGTGTGGATGACGTTAAAGTCGGCAGGGTCCGTTCTTTGCAGGAAGCCTATGAAAGGTTGGGGCTTTGACGTACAGGATTCTCATCACCGATACCTGCCTTGCCCTGATCATAGAAATTGGCGACAAAAAAATCCAGCGCACCATTTTGGAACGTATTCAAAAGCTATCCAATGAACCGGACAAACAGGGTAAAAAGCTGGTTAAAGATTTGTCTGGATTCCGGTCGATACACGCCGCAGGAAGATATAGGATACTTTACAAAGTCGACAAAGAGACCATTATCGTCTATGCGCTGGCGGCAGGGATAAGAAAAGAAGCCGATAAAAAAGACATCTATCAAATTGCGAAAAAGCTGTTACGTGCAGGTCTTCTGGATCTATCGTGAAAAGCGGCCCCAGCCAACCGTCACCTCACAAGACCATGCCTACTGAAAAATCCGTTCAGACCTTTTCCTGAAGATGTCCAAGAGCCTCCCTTGTGATCCCGGTTTCATGAAGCTTTGTTCGATCATCCTTTCGATATCACTTCGCAGGTCGCTCAGGCGACCAAGGGCATTGTTCGTTTGCTTCTCCGTGAGCCCGAAATACTCTCCAAGCCCTTTGAAGTCTTCAATGGAAAGTCTGTTCTTCTTCCCTCGCAGACTGAGACACATCTCGTGCGCCTCATTAGGAAACACTAACCTTGAACTGACCAGATCGTAGACAGGGGAGAGTCCATAGCCCACATCCGGCTTGCGTATCAGTGAGAAGTTCTTCAAGTGCGCATCCCCGTTGCCCAACACATAGAAAAGTAGCGCCCTTTCAAAGAGCCGCACGAGGTCCAGACCTGGAACGCTGGAATGCTTCCTAATGGCGTTGGCTATTTTCTCAAAAGAACCGTCATATTTGTCGTTGGTTTCAAGCAGCTGCTGAAAATCCTCCTGCTGGAGCTTTGATCCATCTTCTGCCCTGTCAAAGCGCTTGACAACGTAGGACATCTCATCGTCCAGCAGAGGCACGAGGCCATGTGGCGGAACCTCTAGCGCATAGGCGGATGCGATATTCATGCATAGGTTCTCGTTCTCAGGAAGGGACTCGAACTGAGCGGTGGGGGGTTTAAGGATATAGCGACCGCCGCCTCCGACCACCGTCAGCTGATGTCGCTTGCTGTCATGAATTACTGAAAGCTTGGGTTGGGCTCCTGAGATAGACATCTTTCCAACCATTGCCTGGGCCTGTGCAGCGACATCCCGGTTTCTTAAAGGCACTTCAGGCGGCCTGATCGTGCCAAAGAGCCTTCTTGAACACTTCGGATGATACCCGCCAACAAGATCTGACTCAGACGCCGATTGCTGACAGGAAAGACACTTGTGGTTCATGACTCACCGCCCGGAACCGGGATGACCTTCACAGCCCCGATACAATCGCCACAGGTGGCCAGGAGAATATCGAAAGCGTTGTCGGGATCTATTTTCAGCGTTCGGCTCGTAATGTCCAGAAGCCAGCCTTCAGGGATCAGTCCAAGGAAGAAAGGAAACAGAGAGGCACTCTCATATGCCTTATCCGTCAAAGGAAGGGTAAGGCTGACAGGCTGAGCGTCCTTTGATGAGAGGTACTCAGGATAATAGGCAAAACGACACCCCTGAGCGGTTCGTTCCAGGAGGCCAGCTTTCCTGTCCCATAAGTACACGTCAGCTTTATTCCCTCTCTGTGCCATTTGCCCCGTCACCTTCTGCAAGCGGGCGCCAATCCACCGGGCCGAGCCTCTTGCCGAATAGAAAAAGGACTTGGTTAACCTTGTCCATCCTCAAAGTCCGTTTTCCCTGCTCCAGTTCCCTGACAAACCTGAGACCGACCCCAGCCTTGGCTGCCAGATCCACCTGAGTTAACCCATGGCGTTTCCGTTGTTCTTTTACGAATTCACTGATGGTCATCGCCATTCCTTATACCCTTTAGGGATGATTCGAACATGATTTCAAAGCGGCTATACCCCAAAAGGTATAGTAGCTGGTCAGAAAGGCATCTTATATACCCTATGGGGTCTAATATTTGTCGATCTGGCGCAGAATAATACCTATCGGGTATAATGTCAACAGAAAAACGCTTCGAATATGCCCCATCGGAGCCGCCCCCGGCGATTCCGTCCCCCAGATCAGACCAGGCCAACTATTGAACGCCCCTACGCCAGCTTAAAAGGACATTTTGAGGCATGAAACTGGCAGTTTAAGGCTTCAAAACGCGTATGCTTGGGATGATATTCCATGAATGTCAATAACATAGCTTGGTGCGACCCGCCCAGGCCCGCAAGTCGAGGCCTTTGATCCACATGATTGAGATGACTGTCCGCGCGTTCTTCTATGATGAGCCGTTCCTCTGCCGGCGCGCACTTATTGAGGACGTGGGGATCAAGCTGGTCCCGGTTATGCGACCCTTGTGGGTGCCGCAACTCAATCACTTGTGAAATCACGGAGCTCGGTTTCTTACTGGTCTCTTCGAACATGAACTTCCCCTATGTCTGTTGTAAATGAAAAAGCCACGCCTCTGAGACTGGTCAAAGCACAATCGGCTCATCTACCAGCTTCACTACATGGATTACGCACAAAGGCAGGAAAGACAACTCCGGTCGTCAACCCATGAAAAGACTTTGCCAAGAGTGTTAGTCTGTAATTTTACTAACAATTTAAAATACTTTGCTCAGAAAAGCACAAACCAAGGCTACAAATAATGGTATTCTGTTGCTAAAGTGGGAAAAGAAATGCCAACTTTGGATAGAGAAGTGCCCAAAAATACGGCCTAAATCACGATGAATGGAACAAACCAGCACGGTCGACAGACCCTGTCAAACTAAGGTCTCGAGGATAGGTGGTCAGATCTTCACAGTAAGAACCTGCCGGGCCAGGCTCTTTTTGGAGGGGATATCTTGACGAATTTGGGGCGTTAAGCCCTTGCGACAGTTTCTTGATATCAAGCATTCGCACAAGCGCGATCTGAAGGACTGCCGATATCTCAAGCTTTCAAGAAGGTGATCTCAAGTCGCCCTGAGAAAAGTCAGAGTTTCGATACCAGGAGCTTCAATGCTGCACTTCTGGTTTCCGCTGAAGAGATTATGGCATATCGCTAGCAATCATGGGTAGCCCCCGGGCTTTGCCCTGACTTTTACCCACACATGACTCTGTGTCTACGGCCCGGACTTCAGACGGGGGAGAAGGGCAAGATAGGTGGCAGTGATATCATTGAGGCGTTGTAAACCTCGATAGAGAGTTGTCGTACCCGGTTACCCATCACTTTTACGGGCTAAGAAGCCGCCGAGACTGGCCGTCATCAGGATGGCTTCGTGCAGAGTCGGTTCCGTTGCGGTGGCGTATTTCTGGGATGTTACGGCCTTGAGCCAAAACCCAGCCGCTGGGAGCGATCAAAAACATTCACAAACAAAAAAATGGCCCCAAAAGGTCCTAAGAAACGCCTGCCCAAATTCAAGCGGCGGATTTTGGGAATTGACATCATGTTGACTGTTTCCATGGTTTCCGTATATGATTCAAATAATAGACTCCGGTAAGGCATCCAGGCATCGGCGTGAAGACAAAAGGGCGGCCAAGCCCTGAAAAGGTACTCGGATGGACCTCTCGGCCTTTGAAGCCGGAGCCTGCGTGAGCTGATTTCCTTATTGAAGGAACCCATGTTTGGACAGGGTGTACCAGAACTCCTCATCATTACATTGATCATTCATTCTGCTCATTTTCGGGGCCAAGCGATTTCCCAGCATCGGGGAGTTCATGGCCACGACCCCGGTTCGTATGGAGGTGATTCCAAAGCATCTCAAGGTCATTGTCGGGTCTCCCCCGCGCTAGTGTGTCTCTCCGGCCAACGGGTTTCATCCCAGGAACCCCCAACCCGGTCTCGCGGCCCGCAGGCTCTCCCTGCTCGGCCAATTTCGATGGAGGCCCATCCCTTTTTTGGGTCAATAGCCCGCATCGCAGGTGACGTTATTTTGACAATCAATCGATGCAATAGGCAGGGTCCGGGTCGAATGCCTCCTGTGAACCGTAAGCTTCGGTACATCATCTTTGTCTGGGCTGCAATGCTGATGGTCATGCCGGCCGTATCATACGGCGAGCAGCCCATCGATGTTCTGCAGAAAAACGTTGATGAGGCCATTCGAATTTTAGAAGACCCGGGATACAACGACCCCGGCCGAAAAGCTGTTCAGTACCAAAAACTCGTGACGCTGTTTCAGGAACTTGTCGATTTTGGCGAATTTTCGAGACTGGTTCTGGCCCGCGGCTGGCGAGCGTTTACTCCGGAACAACAAGAAGAATTTACGGCGGTTTTTGCTAAATTCCTCTCCACGTTCTACATGCGTAAAGCGCAGAAGGGGTACAACGGGGAGCGGGTCAGTTACGGCAACCAACGACTCCTGACTCCGTCAAAGGCGCAGGTGAACATTGAGGTGAGCTGGAAGGATTTTCAAGTTCCGGTTGAAGTCCGCATGGTCAAGCGCAGCGGCGTTTGGAAGGCGTACGACGCGATCGTTCTCGGCATCGGCCTTATGAAAAATTATCGTGTCCAGTTCAGCGAGATTGTGCGCACGAAATCACCTGAGCAGGTCATCGAGATGCTTAAAGAAAAGGTCGAGCACTTAGAACCGGCAGCGTGAAAAGGGTTCTCCGACAGGCTCCTAGACTTCAAATAGTCTTTCATCATGGCCCCGGCTTCCTTTGCATCAATGGATTTGCCAGTTGACTGGGATTGCCGTCCATAGCCGCGGCCCATGCCTTTGCCGGAAGCGTATCCGCCCATCATGCCATCATGCCCGGGCCCATACCATAGCCGCCTCTGCTTAGCTTAAGTCACTCTCTCAAAGGTTCCCTCTGCTCGCTTGTGCTCGGCGATCTGAGCGCGCACTATTTCATCAGCCTCCTGCAAGCCCCTCTCCGTGGCCTCCAGCCTGGTTCGAAGCTCTTCATTCTCAAGGAGCAGTTGTTGTTGTGTTTTGGATTCTTCTTTTATAATATCACTCCGCGCCGGATTGCTCTCAGAGCTTTAATTTTCGTTGTCCACTCAGGTGTTTTATGTGGATTTTAAAATAATTGCAACGCGGAAAAGAATGCCATTTGCGATAAAGCTGATGAAAAATACCCACTTGTCCCGGGTTTCACGGGATCATCATCCTTCGAAATTTGCTTTAGGACCCTGCTGCGTGATATTAGAATACTTTTTTCGGTTATAACCTCTCGAAGGCGATAATCATGACCGGCATGAAGATCATTACTGTGGAAGGAGGATCGGAATTAAAGGACTTCATTGACCTGCCCTGGAAGATCTATGCTAAGTACCCCAGATGGGTTCCCCCCCTTAAGAAGGAGGTTCGCCGGATGCTGGACCCCCGCAGACACCCTTTCTGGGAGTTTTCCGAGCGCGTCCTCTTTCTGGCCCGACGCGGTTCGGAGACGGTGGGAAGGATCGCGGGCATCATAGATCGTCATTATAACGAGTTCCACGGCGAACAGATGGGTATTTGGGGATTTTTCGAATGCGCTGACGACCCGGAGGCCGCTGCGGCCCTGTTCTCTTCCGTGGAGACATGGGTTCACCACAAGGGGATGACCTTCATGAGAGGCCCGCTCAACCTTTCTACCAATTACGAGGTGGGGTTGCTCATTGACGGATTCAATTATCCGCCTGCCTTGATGATGGCTTACAACCCGCCGTACTACCCGGGGTTAGTAGAATCGTGCGGTTTCACCAAAGAAAAGGACCTGGCGGCCTTTTTGATAGATGGCGCTTACCGGCTGCCCGAGTGGATGGATCGTATTGCTGAACGGATCAAGAAAAAAAAAGGTATCCACATCAGGCTCTCTCGTCCAAAGGATGCGGACTCTGAGTTTGCTCTGATCAAGGAAATATACAATACATCTTGGTCCAGTAACTGGGGTTTCGTCCCCCTGAGCGACAATGAGATCCGGGACATTCAAAAGAACGTGATGAAATTCGTGGATCCGGACTTGGTTTTCTTCATCTATTATGAGCATGAACCTGCGGCGTTCTGCGTGATCTTTCCTGACATTAACCCTTTGCTCAAGCGTCTCAACGGGCGGATCGGTCTGATGGGTTTGCTAAAGTTCCTCATGTATCGGAGGGAGATCAACGGATTGCGGTTGTTGATGTTCGGGATCAAGGACAAGTACCGACAACTGGGACTCCCCATGTTAGCTTTCCACCACATCTATGAGGTCGTGAGGAAAAAAGAGAAATATCATTATCTGGAGTTGGGCTGGACCCTGGAGGACAATGAGTCAATCAACTCATTGATAGAGGAAGCTGGCGCAAAAAAATACAAGAAATATCGTATATTCAGAAAGTCCCTATAGTTTGCCCCCGGATTACCCGAATGCGTGCGGGATTCAACGGCAAGGCGATTTAGCAGACTCATCCGTAGGCCCTGTTCGATCCGGCAGACCGCCGATATTCTGCTTGAGAGGAGTGATTTCGATTGTCAGAAACAGGGCTTTGATAGCCGAGCGTTCTGGCGACGACGGCCAAAGGGAAAATCCCGTATGAATAGCAAAGCAACCGAACGAGTATATCGGGAGCGTCGCCTTGTGGTGATGATATTACTGGCGGGGGTTGCGGCCGGCTGCGCCCACCAAGCGCCCAGGCTCTACGCTCCGATGCAACCCGATGGCTGGAATGCCCAGCCCATCGCGATCGTGTGCCGTTTTACCCCAGACGCCGACTTGGATCTCGCCACCGGAACGCCCGTGGGGGACGAGGGGTATTACCTCTATATCCTGAACGAAACTGCCAATTGGGACTACAGCGATACGAGGTCGCTTGTCTTCTCAATTTGGCAGCGTCCGTGGGGGCATAGTTGGCTCATCCTAGAAAGTCCCAGGGATCGTCTAGAATTCGGCCACACCGGGGACCTCGGGCAAACGAAACCGCGTTACCATGAGGGCGTGTTTCAGAAAGTTCGGGATGGGCATCCCAATCCTATCGGTTATTTGTGGCAGACGAGGTCCGACGGCCTATTCCAGATCGGCAAGCCCAATCGCCCCCCCTCGTTCGTCTGGCGAATGCCGATTACCCGGCGACGGTATCAATTGATCTATGAATACGTGATGCAGCGGCACTACGACCAGTTCGGCGTGAGGACCAACAACTGCACCGATATGGTGATAGAAATAGCGGCGCTGGCAGGCATCAACCTGATCCACCGCATTCGCCTCACCTTGCCGCCGGAAGCGAAGTTTTGGGGTCGGACGCTGCGTGTTTGGACCGATCCCCAATACCGCATACTGGAGTACGGCACGCCCGACGTTCTGGATGCGGATCTGCGCCAGCTTGCCCGGTTAGGAATCGGCAGTGATGCCACGGCGTGGTACCTGGCTTTGAAGCGGTGACGATCGCGCTGATATTTGGGTGTATCGGGTGGGAGTGACCCAACTGGCGAATTGTCATTAAAAACTGAAGGGATGGCGTTGAAGCAGAGGTCTGACATAGTGGCTGAGCATCAGGTTTCTATCATCGGTTTCGTCTGGCGGCCTGAGGAGATCATTTCATCGGTGATTCAAATGGCTCAGCGAACAGGGAGCAGAGCCATCTTCGATTATTCCATGATGGGGGTGGAAGGGGTACGTTCTTTCTTACGAAAGGCTGACCCTTCGGGCAACGTCAGGGATATCAAGATTTCTGTCCCGACCTTGATGGATCCATCTTTGGGGCGGTTATTGAAGGAAACAGGGGTCCACGACATCTGGGTAGAATGCCACCCTCAGTTTTTTCAAGGAGATCCTTCCATCTTTCTACAGAGATTGAGGGAATTGTCGGAAGACCACTGTTGCTTTCCAATCATCGGAAACTTGGATCTCCTGGCAGCGATTTTGAAGGATGGCTCAGGTATTGGGCGCATTGCCCTGAAAGGATGCGAGGCCTCCGGATTCGTGAGCGGTGAGACGACCTTGGCTCTCTATTCGGTGGTCAAGGAAATGCTGCGCACACCCTCGAAGCCTCTCGACATCCTCATCTGGGGAGGCGTCTCCACCCCTGAGGCCGCAGCGGCATTTCTGTCCACAGGGGCGGCGGGGATCGTCCTCGAGAGCGTCCATTGGCTGACTGACCTGGTTGCAATTGATGATCTCCAACGCCAGCGGCTCTCCAACCTCCGCCTGGACTCTACCGATCTGCTTGGCCTGGACCTGCAGGTTCCCTGTCGCCTATTCAACAAGGGAAACTCTCTGGCGTTCAAGGAGATCAAGACGTTCGAGGCATCACTGTGCGGAGCAGAGATCACGGAGGAAAGCCGCCGTTTATTCGTTAGTAAGGTGAATGCCAGGGCCCTCCACCCCCTGGAGAGCCATTTCGGCCAGGACGAGGTCATCCCTCTGGGTGTGGAGGCTGCCTTTGCTTGGTCGTTCGTTGAGCGTTTTGGGGCTGGAACCGAGAAGGCCGTGAAATCCTTCATGGACGAAATTCGAAACTTATGCCACCTGGCTGAGACGAAAAAGGATTGCTTTTTAAACAGCCCCGTAGCCAGAGAGATGGGAACCAAATATCCCTTTATCCAGGGGGCCATGTCCTGGATCACAGATGTCCCCGAGTTTGCCTCACGGGTTGCCGATGCCGGTGGATTGCCCACCATCGCACTTGGCCTGATGGACGCGGAGGCCCTTGACCGGAGGCTGGGACGCCTGCCGGAGATCATGAGAGGGCGCCCTTATGCAGTGAATGTCGTCTCTTTGGCGGAGAACCCTTTCAGGGAGACGCATCTGGCCTGGATAAAGAAACACAGACCCCGTTTTGCAGTGATCGCAGGAGGTGATCTCTCTCCCATAAGAGAATTGATAGAACGTGGCATGGAGGTCATCTATATCGCTCCTGATGAGGCCCCGTTGAGGCTTGCCCTTGAAGCGGGTGTCCGATACT
>Ga0307423_1000225_pt1 | contig 37924 bp, 44 predicted proteins | sample SalMarWE160310MG_FD_202154 | JGI IMG/M metagenome (GOLD analysis project Ga0307423, IMG submission 202154) | Salt marsh sediment microbial communities from the Plum Island Ecosystem LTER, Massachusetts, United States - WE1603-10 | ecosystem: Environmental > Aquatic > Marine > Intertidal zone >... | reverse complement strand
CCTTCTCCCATGTGGAGAAGCTCACCTATCGTCATCGCGACGTTCCCGAGCTCCACGGCGATGTCGAGCTCGACTGAGTTGATGACTCCGCCACCAACCTGACCTGTACCGGCTGATACCGTTGCAGCCGGTGGTGGCGGCGGTGCGACGACCGGCGCAGAGGACACCACGGTCGGAGGAGCAGGGGCGGCCGGCACAGCCTCTGCGGTCGGTACTTCGCCATGGGCGGCTAGCCAGCGGGATCCGAGGCTGTCGGCGAGCTCGCGGTCGATCTTCCAAAAGACCTTGGAACGAGCCTGCCCGTCGATTTGGCCCTGGTAGGTGACAACAACGGCATTCCCGTCGATGGCCTCAGGCCTTGGGTCTGTCGAAATGGTGGGAGGAGAGATGTCGATCCGTTCCCCGAGACCGTCGCTGAGGGCAGTGGCCGCACCGGCCATTAGCTGGTTCATTGCCTCCGACAGCGCAGACATGCCGAGCTCGCCGAGTAGGTCATCGTCTTCGACTCCCATGCCCGCAGTCATTATCTTCACGATTGCCCTGGCGTCGTCCTGGGACATGACGAGCCACGAATCCCCGGTGAGCGCGCCGTCGAACTCGACGCTGAGCTGGATCCCCTCCTCGATTATCTCGGGGACCTGCGTCTCGGCGTCACCGATTGCGACGAGAGTGAACTCGACGGGTACGCCAAGAAGCTGACCCATGTTCTTGGCGGAGCCGCCGATCATGGTTCGCGCCGCACCCTGGAGCCCGGCAATGTGTTCCTGATTGATTTCAGTGGTCATGTTGCATCCAATGGTTGATCCTGAGGGCAACCTTGCCGTTGTGGCGGCCAACCTCACCGGTGAAGAGATCGACATCGCCGACCGAGACCACGGCCGGTTCATCGACGGGCGTGCCGAGGACGACGACGTCGCCCGGCTGCAGCATTGAGAGCTCCCCGAGAGTGAGTGTGGCCCCGTTGATACGGGCACTGAGCCGCAACGGGGCTTCCTCGATTCGTTCGGTGGTGGCGCCGTATGAGACGCCATTGTCTGCCGACAGATCCCGACCCGGGCGATTCTCGAGTACCGCCTCGAGAAGCTGACGGGGATAGCAGACGCTAAGAATGCCTTCGCTCGGATACGCCGCGTCGAGGCGGATCCGGAACGATTGGACGAGAACTGAATCGGAGGCGACAGAAACGTGGCCGATCGCTGGCCGCGACTGGATGTCGGCGACCGACGGCTCGAAGGCGATATGCGTCTCAAACGCCGCCCGTATAGCCCATCCGATGTGGTCGATGATCTCGCCGAGCAGAATCGCTTCCAGGTCGGTGAACGCCCGGAACCCGGCGGGACGCCCGGTGCCGCCCAGAAGCACATCGAGCATGGCAAAACCGAGGTGATTGGCGATGTCGGTCACCGCCACAAAGTCGCCGGGATTGAGATCGATGATCCCGACCATGGTCGGGCTGGGCAGGGCGTACATGTACGACTCGAACCTCGCCTGGTCGATGCCCTGGTCCTCCACGATGACCGGTATTTGCAGCAAGCCCGTGAGTCGTTGGGCGAGGTCGGTTGTGAATGCCTTGTGCAGCGAGGAGATCTCGGCAACGGTGCCACTGTCGAAAGCCTTTCCGACGTGGTAGTCGTAGGCCTCGATTTTCCTGCCGGCAGCCGCGATCAGTGCATCGATCTGGCTCTGGTTGAGAGTTTTCTGGGGCACGGTCGCCTTCACTCGTTGCGATTACCTGCTCAAAGTCGGCCGCTCCGGGTATCGCTAAAGGACACCGCGGCGTTGCTGCGGCAGTGACCCGTCAATTGACGATGCTGCAGGCACCCGGAGGATTCCTCTTTCTCGGCTGGTTCAATGGCCGACAGGGTCCCTGTGGTCCGAGGACCGCGACAACCAGTGAGGAGAAGAAACAGATGGCGGTGCAAGACCAATACCTCGACGCCTACAGCGAGATCGCAAACATCGGGACCGGCAATGCAGCCACTGCCCTCGCATCCTTCTTACACTCTCGTGTGAGCCTCGATCCTCCGGCCGCATACCAGGTAGATCTAGCCAGCGCCGCCGAGCTCCTCGTCGACGGGGATTCCAACACATCGGTGGTGCTCCTCGAATGCACAGGCGATCTCGACGGCATTATCACGCTGTTTATCGAAGACCCGGCACCGTATATGGCCGCCCTGGGGGCACCTCCAGAGCTCGAATCCGCCGCGATCGCCGAGATCGGCAACATCTTCGCTGCGAGGTTCCTCGAGGCCATCGGTTCGATGCTGGGGCTCGAAGGACATCACTCACCACCTGCAACTGCGTGTGGCGATCGGGCTGCGATCATGCAGTCGGTCCTGGCGATGGCACCCGACGCCGGGACCTATACCCTGGTTCGCTGCTGGCTGCGTCTTGACGACGGTCGATCTCCCGCCGAGCTCATCTATTTTCCCGGTGCCTCTTCTCTGGCGCACGTGGAGTCATTGATCTGATGACAAGGTTCGTTGTGAGTATCGGGCAGACTGCTGTCGCGACCGATCCCGGTGATGTCATCGACATGATCGGCCTCGGTAGTTGCGCCGGCATCTTCATCTCAGCACCGGGCAAGATCGCGTTGGCGGCACACTCGCTTCTGGCCACACGGACCAAGAGCGAGGTGACCGACCAGCCAGGCAAGTACGTCGAAACTGCAATCCCGTTCCTGCTCGACCAGCTTTCCAGGGCAGGTATCCCGAAAGGTCTATGCAAAGTATGGGTAGTCGGTGGTGCGACGATGTTCGCGTTCGGCAGCAACAGCGATTCGGCAGCTATAGGGCAGCGCAACACTGATCTTGCCGCCTCGCTACTGCGCAAGCACGGTTTCAGACCGAACACGTCATACATAGGTGGTACGAGTGCCCGACGGGCTTGTCTGCAGTTCGACACCGGCAACTTCGCCTCGCACGCAGCCGGGGAGTAGGTAATGCGACTAATCCTTGACATGTCTCGATCATCAACACTCCGCCCACACCCATCTCCAGGAGGTGAACCGTCATGACCATCACCAACACATTGGAGGAGATTGTCCCGGCGACGCTCGACCGACTGGCCGTGAACCACGACCATATTCGGAGTTGCGACGCTTGCCGTAGCGATGTGATCGCCCTGGCGCTCACCAATCTCGCTCCTGGATACTCGTCCACCGAGATGGGCCGGATCGTCAAACGCATCGATATTGAGCGGGCGAAAGGCCAGGCAAGCGTGACAGTTGCGGTGCTTGCGGCGATCTCGATTGTCGAGCAAAAACCGCACCACGCCGGATAGGCCCTGTCGGGGATTCTGTTCCTCTCATATTCAGGGAGATCCTTTACGGCGGGGCGGGTTTGCCGACACACATACTGATTCCCGAATGCAATGGATGGGACTAACTGGAAGGACTGCTGCGTGTTTGGTCTTCTTAGTCGGATCTTGTCCCGTGGGACCGCAGATGGTGCTGGTGTCGGCGGTGTGTACTCAAGGGTGTTTGCGACTGTGTCGCTTGCGGTCATGTCGGTCCCGGTCATCGCGAGTCTGGGATTCCCCGGATCGGTCTCAATCGGAAGCCTGACGGTCCTGTCGTTAGCGGTCTCGGTGGCTGCTGTTGTAGCCGGCTACTTTCTGATTCACGGTGTGGTCACCGCTATGGCCGTTGCGGCCGCGGCGGCGACGCGAGTTGCGTCGGAGGAGCTTCCGAAGCTCACGAGTGCTATCAACGAAGTTGCCGCAGGGAATCTCACCGCTCGGATCGGGTTCGACGACTCGATGCTGGCCCGGGTAGCTTCTAACGGTGCCATCGGCCGTCAGAGGGCGCGAGGCGGCATCGGTGCGGTTCTCGCCGATATCGACACCGCATTCGATGAAATGACTGCCGGGTTGAGGAGCATCATCGGTCTGGCCGCGGACATCAGTCGTAGAGTTCAAGATGGTTCGGACACGCTCGCAGAGGCGTCCGATGAATCGACACGTGCCGCAGATGAAGTAGCGAACGCGATCTCATCCGTCGCCGATGGTTCAGTATCTCAGGCTGCGGTCACCGACCGGGTGGCGAAACATGTCGCGGAGATTGAGTGTGCTGTTGTCGCGGCGGTCGAAGCTGTCGCTGATGTGTCAACTGTCTCGCAACACGCAGAGAGTACGGCGTCATCGGGGAAGACCCGACTTGACGAAGCGATAGCCGCAATGGAGCGGATCACAATCTCGTTCGGCGATGTTGCCGATACCGTGCTGCAGCTCGGTGAGCGGTCGGAGAAGGTCGACGAGATCGTCGACCTGATCAGGTCGATCGCCAGTCAGACGAACCTGCTCGCTCTGAACGCTGCTATCGAGGCGGCCCGTGCGGGTGACGCTGGTCGCGGCTTTGCGGTTGTTGCAGCTGAGGTGAAGTCCCTTGCCGAGGAGTCGGCCAGATCAACAGAGCAGATCGCAGATCTGGTCGGCTCGATCCGGGAATCGGCAGCGGACGCTCGCCGGGCTACCACATCGGGAAGGTCCGAAGTGGATCGGGGTGCGGAGGTCATCGGCGACGCCGGGAGTGCATTCGGAGACATCGTCGACGCCGTCAACTCGATGGAGGAAAAGGCTCGAGAATTGACCGCTGCAACGACGTCGATCTCAGGGGCAACTGAGGCAATCGGGCACGGAGTCAAAGACCTCGTTGTCGTCACAGAGTCGAATTCGGCGGCTTCTGAGGAAGTTGCGGCTTCGTCCGAGGAGATGGCTGCCACCGCAGCGGAGATAGGCAGCACTGCTCAGGATCTGGCTGCGAGCTCACGTGATCTCGCTGCCGCGCTACGCGGGTTCACCTTCGGTGACGGTTCACTCGATTTTGCAGCCGCGATCTCTGCGCACCGCGCCTGGAAGGCCCGGATCCGCAACTACCTGAGAGGTGTCGAGGAGTTGCATGCCGCGGATGTGGCTTCCCACAAGGAGTGTGAGCTCGGGAAGTGGCTATACGGGGCGGGTGAGGCGACATACGGGCACAGGCCGGAGATGGCGTCGTTGGAAGCGGATCACAGAGCCCTACACGAAGAAATCCACGCGGTCATCTTGGCCAACTCCTCCGGAGACACTGCCGGCGTAGATCAGGCGTATGCGCGGGTGACCAGTCTCTCCGAGCATGTCGTTGCCGACCTCACAGCGTTGCAGAGCGGTAACTAGAAGCAGTCCGCTCAGGTCGATTGCCCGGCTGTTGACGGCGGGTACATCGTCCCCTGCTGACCCAAGGACTGTGCGGCATTCGCCCACGAGGCGAAATCAGGGCGGGTGCCGCTTTCGAGGCTTAAGTACACCGACCCCCGGCCGACGGGGGGGACACAACTTAGAACGAGATGGATCTCGCGAAGCATTCAGGGAAGAGCGCAACTGCGTTCTTCCCTTTCGCGTCTCAGAGACAAGGAAAGGCGACATGGTTCCGATCACCGACCAGACGATGGCGGCAATCGAGTACGCCATGGACGCGCTCAATACCAGAGCTGAAGTCATCGCCAACAACGTATCCAACTCCGAGGTGCCCGGCTTCCGGGCATCCAGGGTCTCTTTCGAAGAGCAACTGCGGAGCGCGATCGACGGCAACAATATCGAGCGAGTCCGTGGCCCTGAGATCGGCGGCACCGGTGATCCGGGCGACGCCATCGGCAACAACGTGAACATTGAAAACGAGGTTGTCGACATGATGGAGACCAATCTGCTCCAGCAGGCAATGGTCGAGGCCTTCAACTTCAAGGCCGGCCTGGTCCGCTCAGCGATCGGGAGGACCAGCTGATGGGTGCTTTCGACGCAATCGATATCGCAGGGTCCGGGGCCGATGTATCGCAGATCTGGCTGGAGGCGATCGCTCACAACATCGCCAACGTCAACACGATTCGCTCCGCCGATGAGGAGCCCTTCCGGGCCAAGCTCGTGCAAGCCGAGGAAACACTCGACGGCAACGGCGTTGGCATGGGTACCCGGGCGGTTGGGATCGTCGAATCGGACGGAGATCCGATGCTGGTCTTCGATCCGGACCATCCGCTTGCCAACGAAGACGGCTACGTGGTCCGGCCCGTTGTGGATCTCGCCAAGGAGATGGCCGACATGATCGCCGCCCAGCGGAGCTATCAGATGAATCTGCAGGTCATCAAGACCAACGAGGAAACGTATCAGGCTGCACTCAGGATCGGACGCTAATGACCTTCCCCCCAATTTCCAGCGTTGCCGGGACTCCCGGGATCAACAGCACTCAGTCAGCCGCCGCCCCCAAGGCCGCTGAAGGCTTTGGCGACAGTATCTCGTCGGCGCTCGAAGCAGTGTCGGATGCAGAGTTCACCGCAAACGCTCTCGCCGAGGACATCGCAACCGGTGGCGAAACGTCGGTCCAGGAGCTGATGACTTCGATGACGAAGGCTCAGCTGAGCGTGGACCTGCTCGTTCAGGTTCGGAACAAGGCCGTAGAGGCCTACCAGGAGATCATGAGGATGCAGATCTGAAATGGAACGTCGTAACCGCGTCGGAGACATGCTGGCCTCGCTTCCTCTGGCTCACCAGATCGTCATCGGTATTGCAGGGGTTGTCCTGGTCATGGCCGCATTCGTTTTCTTCAAGTGGGTGAGCACCCCGTCCTATACGGTGCTCTATTCCAATCTCGATGACACGACGCTGTCGACTGTTGTCGATGAGCTCGATCGTCAGGGCGTTCCCTATGAGATCGAGGGAGGAGGCTCACGGGTCCTGGTCCCGAAGGCCGCGGTCTATACGGTCCGGGCCGCGCTCGCCGAAGCCGGTGTTGAGAACGGTGCCACTCCTCAGGGCTATTCGCTCCTCGACGATCAGGGGCTCAACGTCTCGGATTTCCGTCAGCGTGTCGACTACCAGCGTGCGCTGGAAGGAGAGATGGAGCTGACCCTGCTGGCCATGAACGACATCACGTCCGCAACCGTCCACCTGGTCACCCCGGAGGAGTCTCTGTTCGCCGAAGACGAACAGCCGGTGACTGCGTCCGTCCTTCTCGAGACGTCATCACCATTGAGTGACCTCGAGGTCGAGACGGTGATCTTCCTGGTCGCATCCGGTGTCGAGGGCCTGGAACCGGCGAATGTCACCGTTGCGGACGTCGACGGCGCAGTACTGCACGCCGCGGGCAACATCGCCGAGGATTCGGCGGTGAGCAATCACAACCTGAGAATGACACGGGATTTCGAGTCGGCGTTGGCGACCGATGTTCTGACCTTGCTCACCACGGTTGTCGGCACCGATTCAGCGTCGGTCGTTGTGCGTGCCCAGCTCGATTTTGATGAGCAATCGGTCGAAACCCAGACGTACGACCCGGAGAGTTCAGTGGCGCTGCGCGAATCAACCGTCGACGAGACCTACATGGGTACCGGCGCTCCCGCCAGCGGCACCCTGGGCGTCGAGGGTGAAGAGGTCACGGTGGACACTTCAGGTGACTACACATATGACCGCAGCGAGGTGATCAGGGAATACGGCGTCGACAGCGTCATCTCTCGGGAGATAACGGCACCAGGCCAAGTCAAGCAGCTTTCCGTGGCCGTCGTCATGGATGACGGCTCACTCACCGGGGTCACCGTCCCCGCTACCGCCGAGATCGAGTCGCTGGTCGCGGCCGCGGTCGGTCTTGATTCCACCCGGGGCGACACCATCTCCGTGTCCACAATTGCATTCCCGGTACCCGAGGCAGCAGCCGAGGCAACACCGGTCGAAGCGGCATCGATGGACGTCACGTCGTTGCTTCCGCAAGCCATCGGGGGTTTGGTCCTCCTGGTTGTCATGGCTTCCCTGCTGATGATGGCACGTGGCTCCAAGAAGGGGCGTGCCGCAGCTCTCGAGGTTGTCCAGCCGGCGCTGGGCGGTGGTCAATCCTCAAGCGGTCTCGAGGCGGAGGCCACCCCGAGCATCCATCCCGAGGTCATGAATCTGGTGCAGCGTCAGCCGGAAGAGATTGCGGTGCTGCTGCGGAGCTGGCTGGCTGATCGGCGATGAGCATCTCTCTGCGCCCCGAAGAGAAGGCCGCTGCCCTGGTTGTCGCCGTCGGATCGACGGTGGCTTCGGGCATGCTCGACCATCTCAGCGAGGCGGAGGTCGAACAGCTGGCGACTGAGGTGGCCAAGATCGGCAAGCTCCGGCCGGAGACGATCGATGCGGTGTTCCAGGAGGTCTATGACGCCGCCCGGTCCAAGGACGTCTTTGCGTCCGGCGGTGTCGACTACGCCCGGGACATGCTCACACAGTGGAACAGCACGCAGGGCCCGCAGGTCCTCGAGCGGATGATGAGCGACCTCGAAGCCGTGCCTTTTGGGTTTGTTCGCCAGATCGATGCAGAGAAACTCGGCGATGTGCTCTCGGGTGAGCACCCGCAGACCGTTGCCGTGATACTTGCCCATCAACCTGCTTCCTACGCCGCAACCGTGCTCAAGCGGTTCAACGAGGATTTCCAGGCAGAGGTCGCTGTTCGCGTCGGCAAGATGGGTCGGATCTCGGGAGAGATAATTCGTTCGATCGAGAGCGTGCTCAAGCGCCGCCTGGGACCGGTTGCCGCCGATGAGCCCGGTGTGACTCGTGGTGGTGTCAAAGAATTGGCCAACGTTCTCAATAACTCGGACCGCGCCACCGAGCGTGCCGTGATGGAGCGCTTGCGCGACATCGACGAGGCACTTGCAGACGAGGTGCGTGCTCTGATGTTCGTCTTCGACGACATCGTGACGTTGGACGATCGATCGATCCAGCGTGTGCTCCAGGACGTCGGCACGCAGGAGCTGGCCCTGGCGATGAAGGGTGCCAACGACGAGCTATCGGACGCCATCATGCGCAACATGTCCTCCCGGGCCAAGGAGAGCCTGCTCGAGGAGATCGACTTGCTCGGCCCGGTCCGCCGCTCCGATGTGGACATCGCTCGCACGAAGGTCATTGCGGCCGTACGCCTGCTCGAAGAAGCCGGTGAGATCATGATCTCACGGGGTGAGGAGAACGAGCTCATTGAATAGGGTCATCCGCAATGCATCGCTCGCTGCTGCGCCTGCCTATGGAAACGGTGGGCTGCAATTCGTCGACGACTCCACTGCCGAGCTGATCGATCGGGTGCGCGCCGAGGCTTTTGAAGCGGGCAGGCGCGAAGGGTTCGCCGCAGGAAGAGCCGATGTGCAAGGATCGGTAGCCAGGGTCGATGGAGCGCTTCGAGACGCCGTGGGCAACCTCGCTGAGTTGCGGGCCGCCGCTATCGACGAGACCCTGACCGTCGCTCTCGAGATCGCTGAGTTTGTCGTCGGCAAGTTGCCCCCGGACGAGGGAAGAGCCCTCGCCACCCGCATAGCCGACGCCGTGGCCAATCTCGATGACGAGAACATCATCGTTGCGATCCATCCTCAGGATTGGGACACAGTTGCCGAACTGGTCCGTCTCCCCAACGGTGTGACGATACGACGTGACCCCGCTCTGCGACCGGGTGAAGCCCGTATCGCGGGCAGATGGGCGACGGCAGAACTGACCAGGGAAGCCGCGCTCCAGGTTGCCAGGGAGGCGTTGCTGTGACCACGTTGCTTCAGTCGCGACTCGACGAGCTGGGAGCCGTCTCGCCGTGGCGCGTCTCCGGCCGGGTAGCGCGGGTGACGACCCACGAGCTCGAAGTACGCGGCCTTCGTTTGAAGATAGGTGATTCACTCCTCATCCGGACGGGCAACGAGGCCCGCCGTGCCGAGGTAATAGCGCTCACTCCTGAGGGGGCCACGGTGCTCCCATACGGTGAGGTGGCCGGCATCGGCAAAGGTGATGTCGTCGTTGCTGAACGGGTCGGTCTGTTGATGCCGATGTCGGATTTGTTGGTTGGTCGGGTCATCGACGGGCTCGGACAGCCGCTTGACGACGGTCCTCCGCTCGAGGGTGAGCTCACAAATGTTGGCGCCCCTGCTCCGTCGCCGCTGCAAAGAATGCGTATCACGCAGCCTCTGCCAACCGGGGTCCGCCTACTCGACACGTTCTGCACCACCGGCAAGGGGCAGCGTATCGGGATCTTCGGCGGATCAGGCGTCGGCAAGTCGACCCTGCTGGGCATGATGGCCCGTGGTACGGGCGCAGACATCTCGGTGCTGGCTCTGATCGGTGAGCGAGGCCGTGAGGTCCGCGAGTTCATCGAAGATGAGCTAGGCCCTGAGGGCATGAAGCGGTCGATCGTGGTTGTCGCGACGAGTGACCAGCCGGCACTGATGCGGCTGCGGGCCTCGCTGCTCGCCACCCGAATCGCCGAGTGGTTCGCCGACCGGGGAAGCGACGTCCTCCTTCTCATGGATTCGCTGACTCGACTCGCCATGGCGCAGCGCGAGATAGGCCTTGCCGCCGGAGAGCCACCAACCGCTCGTGGCTATACACCCTCGGTCTTTTCCTTGATGGCCAGGCTTCTCGAGCGAGCGGGTCCCCGCTCGGTCGGCACGATCACCGGCTACTACACGGTGCTCGTCGAAGGCGATGACATGAATGATCCGATTGCCGACACGGCCCGATCGATTCTCGATGGGCATATCGTCCTTGATCGGAGGATTGCCATCTCCGGTCGCTACCCGGCGATCGACCCGCTCGCCTCACTGTCGCGGCTGGCTCCTCGTCTGGTTTCTGCGGATCGGCGGGCTGTAGTGGTCGCGGCCCAGGACGCGTTGGCCGCTGCCGAGGAAGTCAGGGAGCTGGTGGAGGTCGGTGCCTACGTGCCGGGTACGAACCCTGCCGCCGACCGTGGCCTCGGTGCCAAGCCGAGCCTCATCGAGTTCCTACGGCAGCCATCTGAAGAGATCGTGGGCTTCGAGAACGCATGGGCGCAGCTCGAGGCGCTCCGGCCACTTATCGGGATGACGCCATGACCAAGAGAAACCCCTTCAACGTGCTGGTGCGGATGCGTGCAATCGAGGAGAAGCAGGCACGAGCTTCACTGGCCACCACGCGGCAGGCCCACGAGCGTGCCAGACGCAAACTCGAACAGCTGAAAGAACAACAACTAGAAGAGCAATCGGTTGAGTCGATCCTTGGCGCTTCGCAGCTGCGGTCGTTGCAGCTGCGTGGGCTGGGATCCCACGAGTTGCTGGTTGCAGCCGCCCAGGTGGTCCAGCAATCGGAGCGTGCGATGCATGCCAGGTCCGAGGCCTGGCGTCGTTCGGCCGCCGATCTCGATGCGGCTGAGCGTCTGGACGAGAAGAAGAATCTGGAGATAGCCCAGGAGGCCGCCAAGGCCGCTGAGAAGGCGATGGACGACCTTGTGGGCATGCTCCATTCCAGGGCCGGGGACGGCCTCGTATGACTGTTCCCGCGATGTCGGTGGTAGGTAGCAGGATCAGTGAGATCCAGAGCCAGTTCCGACGCAACATGCCCGCGGCAAGCAGCTTCGCCGACACGCTGCGCGCAGCCGAGACTGAAGCCGCTTCGGACACCGTCTACACGGTCGAGGCGATGGCGATGCCATCGACCGGGCCGAGCATGTCGGTCCCGATAGGGATGCTGGGGACACCAATCACCGTCAGCGGTGGGGCCATTGCCGGCCCGGTCTCCGGATCCTGGTCCAACCTGCTTCCCGCCGCCGGACGTGGATGGGCATCTCAGATCGAGAGCGCCGCTGAACACGCTGGTCTCGATCCGCGACTGCTTGCTGCGATGATCTGGCAGGAATCCGGGTTCGATCCCGAAGCTGTTTCACCTTCGGGGGCGATCGGGCTAACCCAGCTGATGCCGGCCACCGCGGGCGGGCTGGAAGTCGATCCGTGGGACACCACGGAGAATCTCGAAGGCGGCGCTCGCTACCTCGCCTGGGCCATCGACGAGTTCGGCTCGGTCGAGCTCGGGCTGGCCGCATACAACGCAGGCCCCAACCGGGTGCGTGCAGCGGGCGGCATCCCTGAAATCCCGGAGACCCGGGCCTATGTGCCCCGGGTGCTCGACTACTACCGACAACTTGGAGGCGTCGCGTGATGATTGAACCCCAGAACACCGTGATGCCACTCGCGGCACCGAGCGCACCTGCGGATGCTCCGCATGGAGACACCACTTTCGGCGAGATGCTGGCACAGAGCCTCGGCGTGATCCCCCAGCTCGAATCCAGCGCTGTTGCAGCAGTCTCGAGTGACGAGACGGGCGGCGAGCAGTCCGCCGATATGGGAACAGACGTTGAATCCGAACGGGAAGACAAGCAGCTCGATGTCAACAAGAGTCGCGGCGAGCAAGTATTCGTCGGGATTGTTCCTACCCGCCAGTTTTCCATCGTTCGCCCCGGGGGCGACGGTCCCATTGTCTCCGACCCTGTGATCGTCGACGAACCCATAGAGCCCGTCGCTCCGACACAGCCAGGGATCCCCGTGTTGGGACCATCCCGTGGTGAGCAAGAGCCGACCCTTCCGGTCGTGGGCCCTGAAGGGGCCGGTCTAGGCGAGCCGGCCGATCCTGTCGACACAGCACCTGGCGGAGAGCCCGCCGGCAACCCTGAGGTGACACTGGTGCCCGCACCAGCACATGGGTCAACACCGGTATCGGATCCTTCTCCAGACGAGACCGTGCTACCCGAGATAGTCCCGGACAATATGGTCCGACCGGTGTCGGGAGACGGGGATGTCTTCGAGAAGATGCCCGAGATCAAGGATCCAGAGCCAACACGGCACAACGGAGATCTTCATTTCGAGCAGACGCCCGTGGAGACGGTGGTGCGATCGGATTCTCCCTCGAAGCCGGGGCCGTCGATGCCGACCCTACCGATACCGCCCCGGTCCGATCAGGCCCCCGGGTCGAGGGTTGAGACCGCGGCCACACCTACCGTGCATCCGACAGAGCCATCGGCCGTATCCATCCAGGATGCTGCTGTTGTCCTCGGTGAGAATGCACCGGTGAAGATCACCGACAGCAAAGTCAGAATCGAGCCCGTCGCATCCAACGGAACCGACGTTGTCCCCTCGTTATCACCGGAGGGAGCGTCCCGCAACACGACCGCAGCGGTCAGCGCCTTTGCCTCACCGGCAGCATCGGCTCAGCACACGGCATTGGCCGAGCGAGTTCTCGAAGCCGTCCAGTTGCAGGCGAACCAGCCGCCACCGCGAACCATGATCGTCGACATCCCTGAGATCGAAGGCCTCCGTCTGGTGGTCTCGGTGCGTGGAGGTGCAGAGGTGCACGTGGTGCCGACATCGGGGTCGACCGCCAGCTCCGGATTGCAGCCATTCCTGAGTGAGCTCGAGAACGTGCTTGCCAATCGTGGATTCACGATGACCGGAGACGGTCGTCGTCGCGGCGGCAACGAATACGAGCCTGAAGAAGACGACATGCCGCGGCGGTCCCGACCGACGTTCAAACGTCCGACCGACAATGATCTGAGGATCTGACCATGATCGAATCAGTATCCAGCGCCAGCCAACCATCATCTACTACCTCGTCGGCGCTAGGGCAGCTCAATAGCGATGCGTTCCTGAAGCTGCTCGTGGCACAGATGAGGTATCAGAACCCGATGTCCCCGACCGATGCCTCGGCGATGCTCGACCAGACGGCGCAGTTCACGACTGTTGAGACGCTCCAGGCGATCGCAGAGACCAATCAGTCCCTGCTCGGCTTCCAACAGACGACATTGGCCATGGGGACCGTGGGTAAGGATGTATCTGCCTACACCACCGACGGAGAAGCTGTGGCCGGGTTTGTCGAGACCGTCCGCTTTACCGCAGACGGCCCGATCCTCGAGCTCGATTCGGGCTACCACATCCCGTTGAGCAACGTGATCGAGGTTAGAACTCCACACGCAGCCGACACCGGGGCCTGACAGCAGGCCCGACTTTGCGGTCGTTCCTTTCGGGGTCGGGGAATGATCACCTAATGGTCATTAAGCGGAGACCTTGTCTCCCGACAGTAAGACCGAATGAGTAACTGACAAGCCGAAATGGAATTCGGGACGGAGAGCACAAGGAGGTGCGATTCAGATGATTCCAGTAACTCCAATCGCGGGCCGCACGGTGCTTCTGAACGCCAACCTCATTGAGGCGATAGAGGAGACACCGGATACGGTCATCGTCCTCGCAGGCGGCCGCAGAATGGTCGTCGTCGATGTGCCCGACCACCTTGTTGCCAGAATCGAACGGATCCGAGCATCAGTGCTTGCAGCGGCTCACAACAAGCGTCCCAGGGGCGGGGCCAAGCTCTACGCCATTGACGGGGAAGGGCGTAGCGAATGACCACGTTCCTCGGAATCTTCGTCGCCATCCTCGCCATTGTTGTTTCGACCGTTATGGATGGGAACTCGTTCGGTGCCCTCATCGGCCCCTCCTCATTGCTGCTTGTCGTGCTCGGCAGCATCGGCGTGTCTCTGAGCGGATTTCAGATGGCCGACCTCAAGCCGGTTCCAAAGGGGATCTTGCTCTCTTTCACCGGCAAGGAGGCCGATCCCGGTGAGGCCATCGACAAGCTCATGCAGTTTGCCGAGATCGCCAGGAAGGAAGGCGTTCTCGCTCTCGAGGAGAAGCTGGAAGAGCTCGAAGACCCATTCATGAAACTGGGCCTCCAGCAGATCGTCGACGGCGTCGATGGCGAGATGGTCCGCGATGTGCTCGAGATCGAAATGACAGCCCTTGAAGAACGGCACGGCCCGGTGATCGGCTTCGTCAAGACGATGGGAAGCTATGCACCAACGATGGGCATGGTCGGTACCGTGGTCGGTCTTATCAACATGCTGGGCAACCTCTCGGACCCGGCCCAGCTCGGCCTCGGCATGTCGGTCGCCCTGCTCACCACGCTCTACGGCGTCATCTTTGCCAACCTGGTCTTCCTCCCTATCGCCTCCAAGCTGCAGCGGCTCCATGACCTCGAAGTCGCTCAGAAGTACCTCGTCATGGACGGAATCCTCGCGGTCCAGGGCGGGGCGAGCCCACGCATGCTCGTCGAGCGTCTCGAGGCGTATATCAACCCGGATCAGCGTGTCGGTCATCAAGAGCGCTCGAAGCGGGTATCGGGGAAGGCCGCCTGATGGCACGCGAACGCAAGAAGCCTGAAGAGCCGAACGAGCTGCGGTGGCTGACCACGTATTCGGATGTGGTCACTCTCCTCATGGCGTTCTTTGTGATGCTCTATGCAATCTCGCAAGTCGACCAGTCCAAATTCCAGCTCTTTGTTTCTGGTCTCGCCGATCCGTTTGACAACCCGGCAGTAGCCGAGGGTCTGCTCAACTCGGGGACCGGCTTTGTCGGCGCCGACATGGGCGATGGGAGCAGCGAGATCGAGTCTTTTGGAGCCCCTGCTCTGCTCGATGGCCTCCCGGAGCTGCAGCAGCTCGATGATGCCAGCGGTGTCAACGAAGCAAACCCGCCAAATGACAACATCGATGACCAAGAGGGTGCGGGCGGGGTGGACCCGGATGCACTCGTGACGGACGAACAGCTGGTTGCCGTGCGTGATGCCATAGCGATGGCGCTGGACGATGCGGGTCTTATTGCGATGGTCGACTTTGAGATCAACTCGCGGGGCCTCGTCATTGCTATCGCCACCGACCACGTGCTGTTTGCGAGCGGCTCCGCCGAGTTCGGCTCGAACGGCGATGCAATCATCGAAGCGATCGCTCCCACCATTGCCACCTTCAACAACGAGATTCTCGTGGAGGGGCACACCGACACAGTTCCGCTGAACAGGGATGGTTACGACAACTGGAACCTGTCGACGGACAGAGCCCTGGCCGTGCTCAAGGCTCTGACCGAGTGGGACGGTATCGAGCCGGTACGTCTGGCTGCGACGGGCTACGGCGAATACCGCCCACGGGAAACGAATGAAACCGACGAGGGCAAGGCGGCCAACAGGCGTGTCGAGCTGGTCGTCGTCGTTGAGAGAGGTGAGTCCAATGGCTGACGATGAAGTTGACGCAGTCGACGGAGAGAAAAAGGGCAAGGGCAAGCTGATAGGGATCGTCGTCGGCGTGCTGGTGCTGCTTGGTGTCGCATACTTCGTATTTCTCGGCGGTGGTGGCGGTGACTCCGAAGAAGCTGGTGTCACGACGACAACCGTGGTTGCCGACGGCCCGGTCATCGAGGTCGACGAGATGACCATTACGCTCGCCGACGACCCGATTCGGTACGCTCGCCTCAAGTTTGCAGTTGTGCTGCCGGCAGGCGGCGACACCACAGTGGTGGGAGATCGTGTCCCTCTCCTCAAGGATGCGGTGTTGACTGCGATCTCGGGATACACCGCGGATCAGCTGGTGGGAGCTGAGGCTCTGGACACTCTCCGGGATCAATTGACCGCATCTGCGCTCACCGTCTTCACCGAGGGTGAGGTCCTCAGGGTGGTTATCACCGAGGTGCTCGTTCAGTAGTGGCGTGATCGCCTTCGGCGATCACGATGGAGTTCCGCTTTGCGGAACTCCTGCTGGGGGGTTCGGCGATCACGTTGGGGTTCGGCGATCACGTTGGGGTTCGGCTTTGCGGAACTCCTGCTGGGGGGTTTGGCGATCACGTTGGAGTTCCGCAGAGGCCGAACTGCTGCTGCTTGGGTGTCGGGCGAGTACTTGAATGCGGCTGGTTCCGGCCGACGGGTTGGCTGTGAGTCGCCGCTGAGGCGACTCTCGCCAGACCGGAACAACGGAGGTAGTCGTTGGCGACTTCGACCAGCCGTGCAACCAACCGAATAGCAGCGCACGAGCCGCAATCTCTCACCATGGTGGACCCCTCATGACGGCCGCTCCACAGCAGGAAGTCGATGTGCTGTCCATGATGGTGGAAGCCGCCGCACATGCAGTTGAGATCGTCGCCGGTGGACCGATCCAGATCGATACGGCACAGATGGTGCCCGTAGATCGGGCGGTTGCTTGCGCAGGGACCATGATGAACCGATCCCACCTCACCGCGGGAGGCAACTCAGGATCACTGATCACAGTCGTTCCAGCGGGAGGACTCGTCACCGACGCCGGCATCGTTGACGCCAGGGCATTGGCCGGTGCGCTCGCCGACGGTGCTGCTGCCGGCATCGCTGCCGCCGGAGGGCCGGTCTGCCAGCTGTCGGCTCCGACTCTGGTGGCTTCCACGGCCGGTTTGGACCTGACCGGCATGCAGGCTGTTGCATTTGATCTCCTTGCCGGAGCCAGGACGGCTTCGGTTGTTCTCATAGTCGAGGCCACACTCGGCTCCCTCCTGGGAGGCTCCATTCCGGTCGATGAGCCTGCCATGGGGGGGCCGAGTGTGGTCCCGGCGCAGCTACCCAGCCTGGATCGGGTCGGCATCGTTCCGGCAAATCGCCCGATAGAATCTCTCAAGGATGTCGTAACACGGTTTAGCGTCGAGATAGCCAGGGGAACCGTGCACGTCCGTGATCTGGTCGCGATGGGCCCGGGCAGCGTGTTCGAGCTCGATCGCGAGGCCGGCGACGCCGTCGATGTTCGGGTCAACGGGGCGATAGTCGCCCGTGGCGACATCGTGGTCATCGGCAAGCAGCTAGGTGTTCGCATCACCAAGATCCATGAGGGTGAGCGATGATTGCCGTGAACCTCCTCACAGATGTGCTCCCCGGCTTCGCCGTGGTCATCACCGTGCCCCTGGTTCTGTGGTGGTACGTGCGCAAGCAACGCGGCGCAATGCCAAACCGTCTCCGTATCACCGACAAGGCCGCTCTTGGCAAAAACACCTGGGTAGCGGTTATCGAAGTCGATGAGCAACGTTTTCTGGTCGGTGCCGGCGAATCCGGCGTTGGCCTCATCTCGGAGCTGGAAGCTCTACCCGAAGCGGTGCTCGCCCCGGCAAAGGATGCCGAAGAAGTATCGTCGAATGGACTCACCGAACAGCCACGGACTGGCCTGATTCGCCGACTGCAATTGATGACATTGCGCGGTCCGGCACAGTCTCCGTGGAGGTCGTTCGGTGCGGATCGTAGGTAGGGCACTACTCGTCGCCGCTGTCTTGGCCATCACCGTGCTCAGTGGCACGGCGGCCGCGCAGCAGCCCGACCCATTCAGCCAACTCGCCGCCGACGCCGAGTCTGTGGCTTCAACCACGACCACGACGACCACCACCGCACCGGGTCCGGCGCCATTGGTTTCAGTCCCGGATGTCGAACAGGTCCCCGATATCTCCATCAGCGTTCAATCGGAGAGCGGCGCACTCAGCAACACAGTGATCATCATCCTGATGCTGACGGTAGGGGCAGTGGCCCCCAGCATCTTGCTCCTGATGACATCCTTTACCCGGTTCGTCATCGTGCTCGGGCTGACGCGGAATGCCATCGGGGTGCAGACGATCCCGCCGTCGCAGGTGCTGATCGGGCTGGCCATGTTCCTAACGATTTTCGTCATGGGGCCGGTGTTCAGCGAGGTCAATGAGGTAGCGGTGCAGCCCATGTTGGATGGGGAGATCGGCCAGGCGGAGGCGCTGTCTGCGGGCTACGAGCCGTTCCGGGAGTTCATGATGGCGCAGACACGTGAGGCCGATCTGCGGCTCTTCATGGACCTGTCAGACTCCCCGCAACCGGCCACCGAGATGGATATCCCGGCCACCACACTCGTGCCGGCATTTGTCATCTCCGAGCTGCGGTCATCGTTTGTCATCGGCTTTGTGATCTTCGTCCCGTTCTTGGTCATCGACCTGATTGTGGCTGCCGTACTGATGTCGATGGGCATGGTGATGCTGCCTCCTGTGTTCATATCGCTGCCGCTCAAGCTGCTTCTGTTCGTCCTGGTTGATGGCTGGGCGTTGCTGATCGGCTCTGTTGTCGAGTCGGTTCGGGGGGCAGTCGGATGACTGATGCCCAGGTCATCGAGATCGTCGTCGAGGCTTTCCAGGTTGCCGCAAAGATCGCAGGCCCGCCTCTGATGGCCGCCCTGTTCGTGGGTGTCACCGTTTCTCTCTTGCAGACGATCACGCAGATCCAGGAGATGACGCTGACCTTTGTCCCCAAGCTCGTCGCTATGGGGCTCATCGTCATTTTCTCGGGACAGTGGATGATTCGAATCCTGACCACCTGGGTCATCAGCCTCTGGTCCATCATCCCCACTATTTCGGGATAGCGACATGGGACTCGACTTCGTGGTGAACGCCGACTGGGTCGCCGGGATGTTGCTCGCCAGCATTCGCGTCGCAGGCTTCGTTGTGGTCTCACCGATCTTCAAGCCGATCCCGAAGGTGGGGAGGTCGGCGCTGGTGCTCGTCCTCGGCTACACCTTTGCGCAGCCACTCGCCGGCTCGGGTGACATCGCCGTCCTGTTGACCGGTGGCTTCACCAACGCCGTTGTTGGTTTGACGCTTGGCTTCCTCACGGGGCTCATCTTCTATCTGTTCACGGTCGGGGGAGCCCTCATCGACTTCACGTCGAGCCTCAGCGCTGCCGCCATTTTCGACCCGCTCACCAGCGACAGGGTCACCGTGTTCAGCCGGATATTCAACCTGATGGCTCTGGCGCTTTTCCTCGTCCTCGGCGGAGACCGGCTGATCGCAGCGGGGCTGGGGCTCAGCTTCGATGCTATTCCTGTGGACGGTGCCATCTCGCTGGCGGGCGGGCTTGGCGATGTTGCCGTTGAGCTCATGGGGCGGATGATGATCGGGGCTATCGAGATGGCGATGCCGGCCCTCGCCGCACTGTTCATAGCCGAGATCGTCCTGGGCATCGCCGCCAGGTTCGCCCCCCAGTCGAACATCTTCCTTATCGGCTTGCCCGTGAAGTTGTTCGCAGCCCTTGCCAGCATCAGCGCAGTGTTGCTGCTTGTCCCCGAAACCATGGACGGGGTCATGGGAATCATCCAGGACACGTTCAAGACCGCCCTGATGGGCATGTGACCGAACTGTCGGTCCCCCCGCTGGCGTGGGTTCGCTGATATCGACGTAGTAGCAGATGCTCTTGGTTGCTTGATAGGCGACGGGCGGTTAGGTAGTTAGTTGCTGACTTGTGGCACTTTTGGCTGCGTGCGGACATAGATATGGTGAAGAGGCTCTCTCTACTCGAGAGGTGGAGCAGGTGAGTGACCGTCACAGATTCGAACGGGTCTATGTCGATCACTATGACGCCGTGAGTAGAAGCACCGGAGCTGAGCTGCGGTTGACCGGAAGCGAGACTCACCGGCTTGATGTCGAAGGCTTGCGTGCGCTCGCGGTAGTAATCATCATTCTCTTCCACGCCGGCATCCCCTTCATGGCCGGCGGCTACGTGGGTGTCGACGTCTTCTTCGTGATCTCCGGCTTCCTGATCACCGGGCTGATTGTGCGTGAGATGGAGCAGACGGGCACGGTCGGCCTCATCAGGTTCTATGCACGCCGGATTCGGCGTCTGCTGCCGGCCCTGGTCTTGACCCTCGTTGCTGTTGCGATCCTGACGGCATTGGTGCTGTCGCAGACCCGGTGGGACGGGATCGCCGGTGACATCCGGTGGAGCTCCGGCTACCTGGTCAACTGGCGATTCGCAGGCCGAGCAGTTGATTACCTGGCGGTCGACGTTGCCCCGAGCCCGGTGCAGCACTTCTGGTCGCTGGCTGTGGAGGAGCAGTTCTATCTAGTCTGGCCGTTCCTACTACTGGTAGCCACGCTGTCTGCACGCAGGCACGGCCGTGACATTCGGCGCTCACTCGCGGTCGGATTGCTGTTGGTTGCGATACCCTCACTGGCCTGGTCTATTCACCTGACGCCCGTCAGTCCCGGATCGGCCTACTTCATCACAACTACCCGGATGTGGGAGCTGGCGATCGGGGGCGGGCTCGCCATCTTCGCTCCGGCTCTGGCAAGGATGCGACGGTCGCTGGCGGAAGCCCTCACTGTTGCAGGGCTGGCGGGGATCCTGCTTGCTTCTGTCACTTACGGGGCGACCACGCTGTTCCCCGGTTACGCGGCGATTTTGCCGGTGATGGCAACCGCGGCGGTGATCGCGGCCGGCACCGCCCACCGGGGGACATTGGGGGCGAGGCTGCTGAGCGTGCGACCGATCGTCGTCGTCGGCGGGTTCTCTTATGCCCTCTACCTGTGGCATTGGCCGTTCCTCGTTGCAGCGACGGCGATGTGGGGCGAGCTATCGATCCCGGCGGTCCTCCTGGTGGTGGCCGTTGCCACTGTGGTGTCGTGGATCTCCTACCGCCGGGTCGAGCAGCCGATTCGCAAATCCGCTGCGATTATCACCCCACCCCGCCGCGGCCTTCTCTTCGGGCTCGTACTCACCGGGGTGGGCTTCGTCGCCGGGTTCTGGTTGAGCGCCATGCTCCCGGACGTCAAACCGCTGGATGCGAGCCAGCCGACGATCACGCTGCCACAGCAAACAACAACCCGGCCGCCCGTGACAACCACCACGGCTGCGGATATCGCCGACACTTCCGTGCCGGAGACGACAACGCCCACCACCACCACCACTACGTTCGCACCGCCGGAGGTAGCGGTTCAGGTCACGGCACAATCGATCAGCCCTGATCCGCTGGTAGCGGGGGAAGACCTCCCGGCTGTATATGCCGACGGGTGCCATCAGAACCAGACAGATCCCGAGCCCATCTCGTGCCACTACGGGGGCGAATCCGGGCCGGTGGTGGCGCTGGTCGGCGACTCGCACGCGGCGATGTGGGTGCCTGCGTTCCGGCTGCTCGCCGACGAGTACGGCTTCCAATTGATCACGTACACAAAGTCATCATGTGGGCTCGCTGCCGTCGACTGGGTGATCGGCGAGCAACGGATCCCATACGCGAGCTGCTTCGAATGGAACGATCGTGTGCTGGAGAAGCTGACAGGAGGCGATCGGCCGGATCTGGTTGTGACGTCGTTGTACCACCGGTTGACCCCCAACGGCTCCAATGGTGAAGCGTTGTCGGTGAGCGACAGCCAGCCCGTCCTTGCCGAAGGACTTGCCGAAACGTGGCGTGTGCTGCGGGGGGACGGAGTACCGCTGGCAGCGATTCGCGACGTGCCAACTCCTCGCTTCGATGTCCCGGAGTGCGTGAGCGACAATCGGTCCAGCCTCGATGAGTGCGCGTTCGATCGCAACGAGATCATGGCGGAGAACACCGCCGAGGTCATCGCAGCAGAGCAGACAGGCGTTCAGCTCATCGACCTCACGGACTGGATCTGTAGCCGGGATCTATGCCCCGCCGTCATCAACGACCTGATGGTCTGGCGAGACACCCACCACCTGACCGCAACCTACGCCCGATACCTCGCACCGGTGCTCGCCTACGAGTTGGAGGGATACCTGGTCGCCGACACCGGCAGTGGTTCCCCACCTCGTCTGTGACTCACCGGATGTCATCGAACGACCGCACACTCGTGATCGCGCTGGATGGGGACTGTGGCGCATCGCCCTTGCGCACGAGCCGGATCGCGCGCAGGCCCGCGGCGACTGCCCCCTCGCAGAAGACGTACTGATCATCGATGAGCGTGCCGTATGACGGATCTATGCCGAGCACGTTGATCGTGTGATCAAAGATGCTCCTGTCCGGCTTGCCTGCCCCGACTTCGCACGACAGAACGACTGCGTCCACCATGTCTACCAGGCCCTGGGCCGCCAGTAGCGGCCGGGTGTCATCGCCACAGTTGCTGACGAGTGCCACCTGATCTCCACGCTGACGGCTCCGTGTGATGAACGAGACGGCATCGTCGAATACAGTCACCCGGGTCAGCAGGAACCGCATATGAGCAGCGGAGATCTCAGCTGCGAGCTCCTTGGTCGGCTTGACTCCACACGTCTTGAGCGCGTTCATGAAAGCATCCGCTGTCGACAGCTCACCGATTGTGACGGCGCGCACATAGCCAAAGGCGGCATCGCGGAACTCATCGGCCGGCACCCGGCCGATGTCTGCAAGTTCCGCCGTCATCGCTGCGAAGTCAATCGACAGCAACGTTTCCCAGACATCGATCAACCATGCTCTCTGCGTCATGGGACCAGCGTACTCAGAGACCGGGTTCGCAACCGGGGGAATAGTCCTTGCCAGCATCATCATGCGATCCGGAGCCGAACTCCAACCTGAACCGTGCCACAGCCGCAGTTGAGGCCCTTACATACCCCGACGCCCCGCCGACAGAGACACGAGGCCGAAGGATCGGCCGAGTTGCCAATGGAATGGCTTGGACCCACGACCGGAGTCTTGAGTGAGCCGTTCCCAGGACAAAACTGAGAGGCCAACCGAGCGGCGGAAGCGCGAAGCCCGTCGTGAAGGTCGCGTGGCCAAGTCCCAGGAAGTCGGCGTCGCTCTTTCGATGGTCATGCTGGCTCTCGCCCTCCGCTTCCTGGCGCCGACCGCAGCTCGTGAGATCGCAATTCACGCCAGGGCAATTCTCTCCGGTGCCGGTCAGGCAACCATCGGTGCCGATCTCCGCAACCATGTCATGACCATGCTTCTGGTAGGTCTCGTCCCATTCCTCGCCGCCGCCACCGTCTTCGGCATCGCAGGCGGCGTCGGGCAGGTCGGCTTCACAATCGCCCCCAAGGCAGCCATGCCGAAGCTCTCCAACCTCTCTTTGAAGAAGGGCCTCAACCGGTTCAAGCCATCGGTGTTCATCTGGGAATTGGTCAAGGCCGTCGGCAAGGTCGGGCTGCTCATCGCCTTCATTTGGGGTCCGTTGATGGCCTGGATGGACCGGCTCGGTGAGCCGCTCGGTATCTCCGACGCTATCAAGTTCACCGGTGACCAGGTCTGGGTGATTGTTGTCCGCGCTGCCGGGCTCGCCGTTGTCATTGCCGGCGCCGACTACGGAGTCACGCGTTTCCGCCACATCAAGGAAATGAAGATGACCAAGCAGGAGATGCGTGAGGAGTACAAGAGCTCCGAAGGTAACCCGATGGTCCGTTCCGCCCGGAGGCAGCGTGCCCGGGAGATGAGCCGCAACCGTATGATCTTCGATGTCGCCAACGCCGACGTTGTCATCACCAACCCGACCCGGCTGGCCATCGGCCTCAAGTACGAGCCCGATGAACTTGCACCGAAGATCGTGGCCAAAGGCGCCAACAAGATCGCAGCCAAGATCCGTGCCGAAGCCCGTCGCAACGGTGTCCCGCTTGTCGAGAACAAGCCGCTGGCACGAGCGCTGTACCGCAAGGTCAAGGTTGGCGGATTTGTCCCCGCCAGTCTCTTCGAAGCGGTCGCTGCCGTGCTGGCCGTTGCCTATAGACGTCGTCCTCGTAGCAGGAGGGTCGCCGCATGAAACGCTCGTCGGTAGTCGTTCCTCTCACCCTCATCGGCGTCATCATGATGATGATCATCCCGATCTCGGCATCGGTGCTCGACATGATGCTGGCCGCAAACATCACAGTGGGCGTGCTGGTGCTGCTCGGAGTGATCCTCCTCTCAGACAGCCTCGACTTTTCCGTGTTCCCGTCTCTGCTGCTTGTGACCACGCTTGCCAGGCTCGCCCTCAACGTCTCCTCTACCCGGCTGATCCTTCTCGACGGGAACGCCGGGAAGGTCATCGACACGTTTGGCAACTTCGTCATCGGCAGTTCTGTGATTGTCGGCCTTGTTGTCTTCCTGATCCTGATCGTCATCCAGTTCGTCGTAATCACCAACGGTGCTACCAGGGTCGCTGAGGTGGCGGCCAGGTTCACCCTGGATGCCATGCCGGGCAAGCAGATGGCTATCGATGCCGACCTGGGTGCCGGCCTCATTGACGAGACCCAGGCCAAACTGCAGCGCAAGCGCATCGCCACCGAAGCCGACTTCTACGGTGCGATGGACGGTGCTGCCAAGTTCGTCAAGGGCGATGCGATCGCCAGCATCATCATCGTGGTTATCAACCTGTTCGGCGGCTTCGCCATCGGGATGGGCTCTCTCGGGATGAACTTCTCAGAGGCCGTCAGCACCTTCTCGCTGCTGTCGGTGGGTGACGGTCTGGTTAGTCAGATCCCGGCACTGCTCATCTCCATCTCCACCGGTTTGCTGGTTACCAGGGTTGGCTCGGAAAAGGACATCGGCGCAGAGATCGGCGGTCAGCTACTAGGCAACGCCAGAGCTCTTCGCTTCGGTGGCGTCGCCATCGGCGCCCTCGGTCTTTTGCCCGGCCTCCCCAAGCTCCCTTTCTTCACCCTCGCCGGTCTTCTGCTCTTTGCAAGCAGCCGCAGGGCGGCGCTCGATGCACGGGAGCCGGAGCACCAGGAGAATACGCCGGAGGTCAAGCTCGATCCGGACGATCCCGAGGCTCTCATGGGGGAGATGAGGGTCGAGCCATTGGAGCTGAGGCTCTCGTACGACATCCTCGATCTCATCGACCCATCCAAGAATGGCGACCTGCTCGATCGGGTCAAGTCGCTGCGTCGCCAGATCGCGATGGAGCTGGGTGTTGTCATGCCATATGTGCGCACCAGGGACGATGTCTCCCTGCCGCCTGCTACATACAGCATCGTGCTGCGTGGCACCGAGGTTGGCCGGGGAACCGCCCCGCAGGACCAGATCCTGGCGCTGCCGCTCGGCGACGGCGAGGAGTTGCGGGCCATGGGTGGCGCCGAAACTGTTGAGCCGGTGTTCGGGCTCAAGGCTTTCTGGGTGCCAGATTCGGCGCGGTCGGCCGCGGCTGCGACAGGGGCCACTGCCGTCGATCGGTCATCGGTGATTGTCACCCACATTGCAGAGGTAGTGCGGGCGAATGCCGCTTCGCTGCTGAGCAGGCAAGATGTCCAGGCCCTCGTCGATGGTCTCCGCTACGACGAGCCGATTCTCGCCAACGAGGTTGGCACCGAGGTCCTTACCCTCGGACTGCTCCACGGTGTGCTGCGGAAGCTCCTCGAAGACCGCGTCTCCATCCGCGATCTCGGGCCACTAGTCGAGGTCATTTCCAACCGCGCCTCGGAGACTCGTGCGGTCGAGAAGCTGGCTGCCGCGGCCCGGGTCGCGGTCGGTAGGGCCATTGTTGCCAGGATCGCTCCCGAAGGCCGGCTCGCTGTGATGACGCTTGCCCCCAGCCTCGAGGCAGCCATGCACGAGTCCCTCCGCGAAGTCGACGGATCAACATTCATCGTTATGGACCCGAGCAAGCTGGATGTGATTCGAATCGACGTCGATCACCTTGCCGGCAGCGCCGCCAGGGCCCAGAAGCCTTATGCGCTCGTGGTCGGCCAACCACTGCGGGCACCACTCACCAGAACGTTGAACGGGATGGGCCTTGATGTGCCTGTCCTCGCCTACCCGGAACTACCACCAGATATCGAACTAGAACCCGTTGGAGTCATAGGAGCAGCCTTAACCAATGCTTGATTCACCACACACCGAACAGATGACGGTCGAAGCTGCGACCGTCGAAGACGCCCTCGCCGAGATCTCAGAGCACTTCGGGGAAGACGCCGAGATCATGCGCGCTCAGAAGGTTCATCGTGGGGGAGTCGGTGGATTCTTCGCAAAGGAGATGGTGCAGCTGACGGCACGAAGGCGGCGCGATGGCGCTCCCGCTCCGCTTCGCCCGAAGACACGCCCGCAGACACCTCCGCAGGGCGGAGGCATCATCGACGTCCTCGAGCGTATGGCTCAAAGTGCCGACGCCGAAGACTCAGATTTCAGGACTGTGCTGCAGCGAGAGCTGGCGACCACCGGGCAGCAGGTGCAGGTCCCTGCCCTCCCCGTACCAGCGGCCGAGCCGGAGGCAAGCGACATCGGTGCTCCGGCCGGTGGCATCTTCGACGAAGACCACTTCGTCCCGCCATTTGCCGAAGATCTACCCAAGCCGGTCGCGGTCGGCCCGGCACTGCGTGCAGTGCCTCAACCAGACCCGGAACCGGAACTGCCGGTCGCACCGGTCGAGGAGACCCCCGACCAAACCATGGGCCCGGTCCTAGCCTTCCCCGGTAGCGAAGAGCCGGAACCCGACGATGTCACCTTCACTGCCGCCGAGCCGGAAGCGATAGCCGAGTCGGCTCCACTACAGATTGCGCCCATTCCGGAGGCACAAGAGGTCACAGATGATGCGGATCGATGGTGGCGGTCAGCGCAGTCGATAGATGCTCCCGTGGGCATGGGCCCAATCGCATGGAGCACCACGGCGCTACTTCGCCTCGGCCTTCCCGCACCGATCATCGCCCGTGTTGCCGGCCTCGATGACAACGACGACATGGGTTGGATCAACGGGATCGCAGCCGTGGTCGCACCACATTGCGGGCCACTCCCACATGGTGACGTCATTGTCGTTGGCCCACATGCTGAGCGTCTCGCCGAGCCACTCGACCTGCCTCTCATCCACTCCGGTGACATGGCTCCGTATGAGGGATCGTTCTGTGCGATGGTTGAAGACAGCCCGGACGACCGCAAGTGGCTCGAGTTTGTGCGCGGGGGACGCGGCATTCACCTGGTCATCGGAGATGAGCCGTGGCAGGACCTACTGATCGGAGAACCTGCCGCAGTCTCGTGGGTCGGGGAGACTGCCGTCGCCGACGCTCTCTACCTGGCCTTTACCCTGGGAGCCACGTTGGGGTTCGGGACGGTCGACGGGTTTGTCTCGTCGATGGTCCGTGCTCAGCCGACTGATGTTGCACTGGCCGTGCGGCGGATGGTGGGGCGGCGATGATTGGCAATCCGATAAACCGGCTGGCCGCCTTCCTCGGTCTGATCGCCGTCGGGGTGATCGCCTTCGGCGTTGCCAGCGGCAGTCTCGAGTTGCCGGACGCGGCGATGCGCGCAGGGATGACGCTAGCCGCAGTGATCGCCATTAGGGCTATAGGGAGGGTCGGCCTCACCGCGCTCGCCGGTTCCATGGAGCGGCAGATCGTCGACAGTCCGCAGCGCAGAGTCACCGACCAGTCTGAAGCCGGGAAACGGTGATAGCGGGGCCGGGGCTCTCAACGATCCGCCAACGGCGGTAATGATGGGGATCATCGATCGCCCCGGCTCCTGTCCGCTGCTCTCAGGCTGGACGTCGCTGCCTCGGTAGGGGATAAGTGACGGAATCGCATGGACTCCGGAGTGCCGCCGGCAGAGGCGTCAGTAGCAACCTGATTCACAACGGGTCCCTGCGGAAGTACCTCCTTGTACCTCGCCGCCCGCTTCCATGCGGGTGGACTCTCATCCTGTCGGCCGTTCGTTCCCGCGGCTAAGCGACGCGGTCGGCTTCTGCAACTACTTATTCGCACCGGGCATCCGCCGACAGTAGAGATGGCCGGTGGGCTACCCGTGCCCGGAGCATGCCATGGCAATGTCAACAAAGCTTCTCGTCAATGAGCGATACATCGCCCTCGTGGGGGTACTCAATCGCGAGTTGGTCATTCTCGAACGCCTGATATTCAAACTCACTCAAGCGGAGATGCTCGCCCGCGCCGACGAGGCGCGCTTCCTGCCCAAGATCTTTGATGAAGTTGATGCGATCCGTGGCGACCTGGGCGCGCTCGAGGTAGCGCGCTCGATGCTCGTTGGTGACGTAGCCGCTGCCCTCGGGCTCGGCAACGACACGATGACTCTCCACCAGCTCATCGACTATTCCCCGGACCTTGCCGTTGAGCCCCTCGAGGGGCTGGCACGGCGGTTGACCGCGGCAATGGGCGAGATCAGGGAGCTCCAGGAGCTCGGGTCCCGGGCCGTCGTCGAGAGGATCGACAAGATCTCGCGTGTTCTCGAGCGGGTGGAACCGGCGGCCTTTGGCCGAACCGGCTACAACGCCGCCGGCTATACCGTGGCTCCGATCGTCGGTACCTCCCGGTTCGACTACTCAGCCTGATCGTCTGGCCGGCGCTAGGGAACCAGCGGTGACTCGTATGTGATGGTGGCCCGCCTGATGGTGATCCCACCGGTCCCGTCCTCGGGAGTGACCAGGATCGCGTACGAATAGTGTGATGTATCAACCTCGGGGTCGGTGATCACCGTCGTTGACGCAGTGATGGCGCAGCCGTCGCCCTGTGAGACGACTTCAGCAAGCACTTCGGCATAGCCCGTGCCCATCCCGGGGTCCGGTCTACGGACAAGGGTGGCCTTGTAGTTCTCGGCCGTCGTCGAGTCGCAGAATGTGGCGGAGAGACCGGTTATCACCGCACCGTCAGGGACGGGGACCGAGGTGCCGAGAATCGTGTCGGAATATCGCCCGAGCGTGCCGACTGCGTAGTAGTCGTAGTCGATGAACTCATGATTTGTGCCGACGGGTGCGAAGCCGAGCTGGTCGATGGCAATCGTCGTCTCGACCTGGATGTCACCGAACCGGTGCATGAAGGCGGCCATCTGGGCCCTGGTCACCGGGTCGGTGGGGCAAAACTGATCGTTGGCAGGGGGATTACAGCCCTTGGTGATCCCGTAGTCGGCGAGCCATGAGATGTCGTTATGGAAAACGTTGCTGGTCGGGACGTCGGTGAAGTCGTGAGCTGCGACGGCCGCAGCCGTTCCGATCAGCGTCACTGCCACTACTAGGGAAGCTGCAAGTACGGTTTTGCGCATGGCCGGGGGTTCTCCTCAATAGACCGCAACGAACTGTAATAGTGCAGTAAGCCACTGCTATTGAAGAGCGTGGGAGTATCGAGTAGCAGGGTCAGGGAGCAGGCGGGTCCTGTAGTGCCTTGCGGATCTGATCCGCATTGGCGACGGCAGCGAGGTTCTCCTGTTTGACTTGCTCGTAGATTTCTTCCCGGTACACGTCGACCTCACGAGGAGCGTCAACACCGATACGGACCTGGCCACCCTTGATCTCGATCACCGTCACGACGATGTTCTCGCCCACCATGATCGATTCTCCCGGTCTACGAGTTAGTACCAGCATCAGGTCTCCGGCAATTCGATCGGCGTCCGTGTCGTGTAGCTGGTCCCGGTCAACACCAGCTGCCGGCCCTTGCGTGTCGTGGAGTTGACGACAAATGGGCCGAGCAAGTTGAGGAATATCTGACGGGTCTCCGGATCGATCGATACCGGGACGAACAGCACCGCTTCTTCGGAAGTCTCGAGACCCAGCTCTGCCTGTTCAACGTCTGAGAGCACCGGTGCGTAGTCGGGGAAGAACAACCAGGGAACACAGACGATCATCGACACATTGGTGTTGTCGAGACTCTGCAATTGCTGGAATGCCCCGTCCTCACGCAGCTCCACTATCACAAAATTCTCGAGATCGGGTAGGCCGGGCAACCCGTCGGGGAAGTGCAAAGCCTTCTCCAAAACGGCTTTGTGCTCGCTCTGATTGTTAGTGCGCTCGTCGGTCATCGAGAACAGACTAATGCAGCAGGCAGGAGTGGCGTGTTCAGCAGGGTCTTGATTAGCGGAGGAAGTCGATCAGCGAGGTCTGTGACGACTGCGCAAAGGCTGCAAGTGCCGCTTCATATGCAGTCTGTTGGAGCTCGAGATCCATCACGGCCTCGGCGATGTCGATGTCCTCTAGCGAGGACAGCTGATCGGTCAGTGTCTCGATATCGTGTTGGGTCCGCGACATCGCCGACTCGATCTGATTGGTGCGGGCGCCTACTGTCCCGAGACCGCCGAGAACAGTGCTGAGGCTGTCGTCCAGTTCAGCGATCGCCGCATCGATCGCCGTTGTATCGTCCGCGTTGAGCGCGGCTGCGAGATTATCGAGCACTGTGAACACATCGCTACCGGAGGCGAAGCCAAAAGCGACATCTCCGGTGACGTTGACGGTGACGACCTCGTTTTCACCGACCCGACGGTTGATCTGTCCGGCGTCTCCTGTGTAGGTCCAATTCCCTGCGATCTTCTGGACGGCATCGCCGGAACTGAACCCCGAGAAGAGGCCGCGTCCCTGGTGGGTGCCATTGGCGAGCGCCACGACGTCATCGCGGAGATTGCTGACCTCCACCGCGATGGCGTCCCGCTCTCCCGACCCGATTTGGGTTGATCCCCGGACCGCCAGCTCGCGGGCGCGTTGGATCTGGCTGACGACATCCTGGAGGGTCGTGTCGGCGAGGTTCAGCCACATCTCGCCGTCGTCGGCGTTGCGGGTTTCCTGCCTGCGGGCGCTCAACGCGGCCCGGAGCTCGAGGGCCCGGCTCATCCCGATCGGATCGTCTGAGGACCGGGTGAGCTTCTTGCCGGTGGACATGCGCGCCTGGGCATCGGAGTACTCCGACAGCCGGTCTCCGATCCTGGAGAGTGCCGCTTGATAGGCGCCGAGATGTGTGACTCTCATCGCTACGTCCCCACTATGCCTGTCCGGTTGATCAACGTGTCGAGGTTCTGATCGATAGCAGTCATGACACGGGCCGCAGCTTCATATGCCCGTTGGTATGTGATGAGACTCACCATTTCTTCGTCAATCGATACCCCGTGGGCCTGGAGACGGGCGTTCTCTGCTGCCGTGGTGAGTGCCGCCTGGCTGGCGGCTCCCGAATCGGCGGCGGCAGTCATCTCACCAACCGTCGATATCAAGTTGCGGATGGCATCGTCGAGAGTGGTGGTGCCACCGTCGGCTGCCATCGACCAGCGAAGATTCGAGAGCGCTTCGGCGTTGACCCCGTCGTAGGAAGCAACCGGGGCACCCGAGCCCGCTGTCGCGATCTGGGTGTGACCGGTGACGGCCACCGCAAGCGAAGCAGCTTCGTCGCCGACGGCATACGTGAGTAGATCTCCGCCGGGACTGCCGTCCGGCGTGAAACCGGCAGCGTGCTGCGTGTTCAAGGCGTCGGCGAGCTCGCGGGCAAAGGTGTTGAGCGAGTCGACGAAGCGGGGAAGCTCGGTCTTCAAGTAACTCTGGAAGCCGGCCAGCTCTCCTCCGACATTGACAACGGCACCAGAGGAATGGTTGATCTCATAGGTAGTCGCATCGTACGAGAGTGGGCTCACGACCGTATCGGAAACCAGCGAAAGCCCATTGAGGCTGATTCGGGCAGCACCATTGTCCGTGATCGCGACCGAAACACCCGCAATGTTTGCCAGCTCGTCGATCAGCAAATCTCGTTGGTCGAGCAGGTCGTTCGGCTCCCCGGGCAACGCCCGGGCGTCGAGTATCTGCCGGTTGAGATCCGCGACCTGCCGGAGCATGGCGTTGGTTTTGTCTACGTAGACCGACAGTGAGCCCGATGCCGATGACTCTTCGATCTTCCACTTGTCGGCGACGCCGCCGATAGTCGTAGCCAGATTGTTGAGCGAGGAAATCACGCCCTGACGGGTGGATGCGTTCGGTGGGTCGAGGGCAAGCTCGTCGAGGGCAGTCCATAGACCATTCATGGTGGCCGTGATACCGGCATTCGGTTCCCCCAGCACGGCTTCGGTGCCGGCGAGGAGATCTGCCAGGACGTCGAGCCTTCCCTGGGTGCTCGCCGAGATTCGGACCTGGGCATCGAGCCCGGTGACCCGGGCGCGGGTGATGCCTGCAATGTCGACACCCTGTCCAACGATGCCGTAGCGGCGGTAGTAGGGGGTGCGGCTCACCAGGTCGATCCTCTGTCGCGTGTACCCGACGGTCGAAGCATTGGCCACGTTGTGCGAGGCCGTGTCCATCGCTGCCTGAGCTGCGGTCAAGCCGCTAAAAGCCGTGTAGAGGGAGATGAAATCGCTCATCAGAGGATCCTGTTCACTCGCATCGGATGGTCGGGAGTTCTGATGGCCTTGCCTGCGGAGTCGTAGATGTCGCCCCCGGCGAATCCGAGCGTGCCCTGGATCCCATCGAGGGCGACGGTTGCGAGACGCCGATTCTCCCGCGTCAGTATCTCGATCTCGTTGACGAGGCCCAGGAACGTCGCCCTGTGATCTTCGAATGCAGCCCGGAGTGAGTCGGGTGCATTATCGACAAGGAATTCGAGCCCGACCGCATAGGGTGGGATATTGAAATCCGCTGCGACATCGGCGACGACAACACCGCGCTCCTCCTCTGCACGCCGGATCTCGTTCATGACGGCGTCGACCTCGGCGATGGCGGGTCCGACGAATCGGCGATCATCGGCAATCAGCACGAGATTTGCCGACACCAGTTTGAACAGGAGGTATTCGAGGAGCCTTCGCTCGTACCAGAGGGTGTCGGCTAGTTTTGCCATATGGGCAGTTTCGGCTGAATAAACCATTGGGAGAACAGTCGGCTGAATCGCACCCCGGTTAAGTGCAGGGACCGTGTTATTTGCGGCCTTGCCAGAGGTGGATCCGGCCTCCGTCGCGGATCTGCGAATGGGTTCACCTATCTACTCAAGGTGGGTCATTGGCATGCCGAATGTACGTCTACCGGCCCGGCTCGGGCCGCCGCCGTTACCCAACGAACTGGGGAGCAAATGAACGCTGGTGACGCAGAATCTGGAGCAAGTGCTGAAGAGCGGATTGCTTATCTCGAAGCAAGGCTCGAAGAGGCCGAAGCGGACAACGGGGTCCTGCGCCTCCAGCTGGATATGCTCACATCGACGGACATCGTCACTGGTCTTCCTAACAGCAACGGGATCGCCGCCCAGCTACAGAAGGCAGCCGCCCGCTACTCGCGGTCGGGGGAGGCGTTCGGGTTGATGCACGTCGGTTTTCCGGCATTCAGGCGCATCGCGGAAGAGCGCGGACGCCGGGCGCTCGAGGATGCCATGCGGCACGCCAGTTCTCTGGTGGGGGCAGCGGTCCGGCAGCTCGACACCGTAGGCCGTATCGATGAGGACGGATTTGCCTGTGTGATGCCGATGATGTCCGACGACGGCGTCACCCCGGTGGTCAAGCGCATGGAGAGGGTGCTCGACTCGACTCCTCTGGTACTCGATGATGGTGAGGAGATCTATCTCATCCCGGCATTTGCTGTGGTGATCTGCAGTACCGCGGCAAGGGTCGACCCGCCCGCGGTGATGAATAGGCTCATCGAAGCCCGCTCCGAGGCGGCTCCGGGGATACCGATCGTTCGTCACGCCAGTTCCTCGTAGACGCCTCCCCGGCATCTCCCGATAGTTCCTTAAACGGCGGCCGTCGCCGCCGACGGTGTCCAGTGAGCGAACGCCACACAGATCGTGTGGCGCCAGTGGTGACCGGCCGCTGCGCTTGCAAACGGACGCCGCCCAAGGATGTGGTGGCTCAGTCTTCTACGGACGGAGCGACATCACACTAGGGGTGATGAACATGATGCGTTCGATGTTTGCCGGTGTATCCGGTCTTCGTTCCCACCAAACCATGATGGACGTGGTGGGCAACAACATCGCCAATGTCAATACGGCCGGTTTCAAGAGTGCCCAGATCACCTTCGGTGAGGCGATGGCACAGACACTACAGGGCCCCGCAGGCGCTGGTGTCAATTCCGGCGGTACCAACCCTCTCCAGATCGGCCTCGGTGTCCAGGTCGCCTCGATTGACGGCGTCTTTACCCAGGGTGCCATCCAGATCACCGGTCGTCCGACCGATATTGCCATTCAGGGAGATGGCTTCTTCATCCTCGAGGATCGTGGCGGCCGCGAGTTCACCCGGGCCGGTACATTCCGTTGGGATGAGTCCGGCAACCTGGTGGCACCGGGCGGGCAGCTCGTGCAGGGTTGGCTGGCCGATGCCGCAGGCGATGTCCAGACCCAAACGGCGGTCCAGGGCATCAACCTGCCTCTATCGCAGGTGATCGAGCCGGTCGAGACCTCGCTGGTCCACGTCGGTGGCAACCTGTCGTCCGACGCTGCGATAGGAGATATTCATACGACTTCGATCGTGGTCTACGACTCTTTGGGCGAGCCACAGGAACTGCTCGTCGACTTCGAGAAGACGGCGGCGAATACGTGGGACATCTCGGCGTCCATGAACGGCACTACGCTAACGCTGGGCTCCACGTCGGTCACCTTCGACTCCAATGGTCAGCTGACCAGCGCTGGGACGATCAGCGCGAGCGGGTACACACCTCCGGGTGCCTCGGCTCTGAATGTCGATCTCCAGCTCGCCACCAACTCCCCGCTGGTCCAATTCGGTGGGACATCGAGCGCAGAGAGCGTCGATCAGAACGGCAACGCGATCGGATTCCTGACGGACTTCTCGATCGCTTCCAACGGCACGATCAGCGGTCAGTTCTCCAACGGTGAGACCAAGGTGCTGGCGATGATCGCCACCGCCACGTTCAACAACCCTTCCGGGCTCATCAGATCCGGCGAGACTCGCTTCGAGGCCTCGGTCAACTCCGGTCAAGCACTGATCGGTGAACCGGGCAACAGCAACCGGGGTCTGCTGGCGTCCGGTGCGCTCGAGATGAGCAATGTCGACCTCGCTCAGGAGTTCACCAACCTGATCATTGCTCAGCGTGGCTTCCAGGCCAACAGCCGCGTGATCACGGCCTCAGACGAGGTCCTGGCCGACCTGGTGAATCTGAAGCGATAGATGACTACTAGCCCGGGGCCCCGATGGCGGGGCCCCGCGGCACGACCGGGGCTCTGCCGTGACAGAGCCCCAACAAGGGTCACTCACATCTGTTAATCCTACGAGTGAGCGGCCGACAGGTATTACTAGCTAGAGAGGCTGAGAGTCAGCCCGGCAAGGAGACAACGGATGATCGCCGTTCATCGACTTAGAGGTGAACCGATGTTCCTCAATGCCGACCTCATCGAGTCGATCGAGGCAACACCGGACACGGTGCTGACGCTGGTCGACGGCAGACGTATCGTCGTCGCCGATGACCCTGAAGTGGTGGCGGAGCGCATCATTGAATTCCGCGCCTCGGTCCTGGTCAGCGCTGCCGAGATGCGCGGTGGCTCGGCCCCTGTAGCCACGATTCACCAATAGCCTCAGCTGCGATCCCGTCGCGGCAAGAGGTCGTTCTCGCCGGGGATCCCGTGGGTGAGTAGCGCAAAGACCATCAGCACTGCTGCAGTCGGTATCGGCTCGTCCGCATTGACCGTTCGCGTCACTATGTCAATGGTTGCAGCGTCGATATCGTGGTGACGCAGCGCCCAATGCCGGGGTATGCGCATTCCAACCCTGCCCAGAGGAATCAGCGTGTAGCTCTGGTCCTTCAGGTTGATGCCGTAGCTGCGCTTGGCGTGGAGAGGCCCGGAGCCGGCGATCTTGCCTGAAGGGGACATGATCACGGGGGTTATGAACGGCCCCGACTCGAGTGCCTTGATCCGCCATTCGGTACCGTCCGCAAGCTGCACCCTTCGCCCGCGCCCCAAGAGCACACGGATCGAGCCGTCCCGGCCCAGACGGGCAATTGTCCCGGTGGTGCCGACGAGCTCCTCTTTCGGGAAGCGCCAACGGCCGACGTGGCGTAGCGACGCGGTCCCGCTGATGGAGCGGGAGCGCCGTGACGAGTTGGCATCCATCGGGCAATGGTCACATCGGCGCCGGCTGTGGTCAACCCGACAAAACCCATTCTCCGAGTTGATGTCATACGCTTGGCCGTGCCACGGCACTCATGGGTGGAGTTGCAAGGGAGGGACCAAGTGCTCTCAGAGTACGAGCGCTCAAGTGAGTTCTCGGTGTTCGTCGCCGACGTTGAACCGAGGCTCCGGCTCGCTCTGTGTGCCAACTTCGGGGAGGACCTCGGGAGAGAGGCCACTGCTGATGCCCCGGCATTTGCGTGGGAGCACTGGGATCGCATCGCCAACACGGTCAACCCGGCCGGATACGTATGGGGTCGGCCGCAACCTGGCTCGGAAGCGTATGCGACGCCGGCATCCGGTGCTCCCCGACGTACCGCAGCACCAGATTGCCTGGATCGAACCCCGGGCTCCCTGTCGCTCTGGCGGGAACCGGAATGTGTCCATGGTGACAACAGGCCGGGGAGTGGGATTGCACTGCGCTGGAACCTGATCCGGGTGTGGTTGCAGTTCTGCGAGCTTCGGGGCTCACCGAATCCTCGGCGCTCAGATCGGAGCGCCATCTGTCGTCGTCTCCCGGCGGCTACCTAGAGGGATGGACGGTCGGACGTCCTGCCCACTTCGATACGAACTACGTGACGGTTCCGGTAGGGCTATGTTCATCCCGGCTGCCAGCCCCGAAGGGGGAACCGATGAGCACCGACTCATCTGACCCCGGGGCAGCGCCCGATCCGGGCGCGACGACGACCCTCGTGATTGGGAGGGAGAGGAAGGGGGTCGCCGTCGGGAGGGATCTTCTAGCCGTTGAGAATCAGGGCGAAGTCGTCGCCCGCTGCGTCGAGCCGGGTCCGCCAGTTGGTGTCGGTGGCAAGCTGCGCTACATAGGCGGCTCTGGCTCGCTTGCCTGCAGCATCGTCGCTGACCTCTGGTGCTCCCTCATAGAGCGTGCCAAACCAGGCACGTAGCGAGGTGAGGCCTTCGGAGCGAATCTGAGATACACGGGCCTGGGTGACACCGAGATCCTTGGCGATGTCTTGGAGCATCTCGCCTTCGAAGTAGTAGCGCCTGATGACCTGGGCGTGAGTCTCGGGAAGACCGGTAACAGCTGAGCGTAGGGTCCCCAACATCTCACGTTGCTCGAGTGCGGCCTCGGGCTGCACAGTGGCGTCCTGATCGATGATCATGTCACGCAACGAGACACTCTCATCGGGACGTTGGTGATCCAGGTAGAGGAGCATCGAGGCAGCCGACTGAGCCTGGGTCTTTTCCAGCTCTTCGACGGTGACGCCGATCGCCTTTGCCAGCGTCTCCCGGTCGGGGTCCCGTCCGGTCTCGTCTCGGAGTGCAGAGGTGGTCTCTTCTACCTCGCGGTACCGGCGACGAACCGATCGGGATGCCCAGTCACGGGTGCGGGTGGAGTCGATGATCGCTCCCCTGATGCGGATCGCGGCGAAGCGTTCGAAAGGGATTCCCGAATCGGGGTTGTAACGCCGGGCAGCCTCGACCAGACCGAGTGCCCCGGCGTTCCAGAGCTCTTCGCGGTCGACGTGTCGGGGGTAGCGAGCAGAGACCTTGGCGACTGTTCGCCCCACCAGATCGAGATGATCCCGTACGAGACTGTTCGTCTCGTGCTCAGCGTTTCTCGTGTCCATGTTCTACTGGCCTCCAACCACCGTCCCACCCGGACGATGCCCGTATTGATGAGTGATGGATCGGACTTCTGATGTCTAGCCTTGATGACCATTCTTCGAATAGTCACTGTGCGTGGCCTTATGCGACGGAGGCGAATGCCGATAGTGGTCGTGAGCGTTGACACGGATGTTGACGAGAACCAAAACGCACCGTCCTACAAGGAGGTACACAAAGTGCGTATCAATCAGAATATTGCGGCATACAACTCGTACCGCAATCTTTCCGCGACAAATTCCCA
>Ga0307423_1000224_pt1 | contig 37944 bp, 27 predicted proteins | sample SalMarWE160310MG_FD_202154 | JGI IMG/M metagenome (GOLD analysis project Ga0307423, IMG submission 202154) | Salt marsh sediment microbial communities from the Plum Island Ecosystem LTER, Massachusetts, United States - WE1603-10 | ecosystem: Environmental > Aquatic > Marine > Intertidal zone >... | reverse complement strand
GCATCTACTTTCGGTACAAAAATTCCCATCATCGCATCTGTAATTACTTCAACATTTATTCCAGCTTTTGCTAATTCCTGAGCAGTTAATCTCCCTTCATTTTTGGGTCTCGACTCGCAAACAACGACCTTGAGAGTTTTATTTTTCTTGTGTATGTGTAATGATTTTAATATATCAATTACTGTTTTGCTTCGAGATAAAGTGATTACACTTCGAATACTTTTAAGAGTCGGATAAATTTTGTTGAAAATAATTTCTATTTTCTCATTTTCTTTTCTTGAATAGTCTTCAAGAAAATTTCCTAAACCTGCTTTATTCCTTTTACTTAAAATTTTGTTGAATTCATTTAAATAAGAATTTACAATCTCAAAATGTCCAAGCTTATTTTTTGCAAGTTTAATCGACCCTTTGATTTGGGTAGAGTTATTTCTGATTGAGAGAAAGTATTTATTTAGAAGAGCTACTATTTCTGAAGAACCAGAAGTTTTGTTGTTCAGAATTTTATTTAGTTTAGTCGAAGTATTCTTCATCATGGCTCAATTTACTGACTGCCAGCTTTTTGATGTTAAAATTTCTATAAGATTTTTTCGAAGAAGCTTTATTACTTGACAGAGCACCAAATAACTCTTCTTTTGAGTCGAAATCCTTCAAATAAAAAATTCTAACTTTGTTTCTATTTTTTGTTAACCAATTCAAAGAGATTTTCATTTTCTCCAGGTCTTCTTCCGTCGGGTTAATGTCTGTTCGGATAGTGTTTGAGTAATAATCATCTATTGCTGATTCAAAGTTGTCTTTCCTATTTACATCTTCTTTCTTAATAAAATATTTACCTTCCAGCAGAAGTATGTAATCGTGATTGATGCCCTCAGCAATTTCAAATAATACATTTGCCTTATTTACCGGTTCTGCCAGCAATGAGGATTTGTGTGTCTGAGAAAGTATTAAATCTATAACTTCTTTTGTCTCGGCAGCCTTTTCATATTTTTCTTTTGAAGAATAGTCTTTCATTTTATTCAGCATCCTGTCCAGTGCTGACTGGTTGCCTCCGGAAAGAAACTCATAAACTTTTTCAAGTTCATCAAAATAATCCGGATCATTCTTTTTAGCACAAGGTGCAGTACATCTTTCAATATCTGCGAGAAAACATTTTTTACCTTTTTTAAATTCCTTTTCATTGCACTCACGCAAAGCAAATGTTTTATCGATTATATTAAGAACCACTTCTGCTTTCCTCCGCGAAACAAACAATCCGAAATAATCGTTACCATCAAAATCAAAACTGCTTGATATTTCCGGCTTCGGATACTTGTTGCTTTTGTTTATCCTGATAAAATATTTATTTCCATATTTTTTTAGCTGGCGGTTATGTTTTGGATTTATAACTTTTATACTCTCTGCTTCTAGAAGTAAAGCTGTAAGTTCTGAATTAGTAATCTCAGTTTTTATTTTTGCTGCCTGTTTTACAATCCTTTTTGGTTTACCAACAGCAGTTGCTGCAAAATAACTTCGCACGCGACCTTTTAATGATTTAGCTTTACCTACGTAAATCACCTCATCTTTTTTATTCAGAAAATAATAAACACCGGGAGAATCGGGCAGGGAATAAAGAGCATCGTGAATTCCCTTTGGCAGCTTTATAAGCTGATTTGAAGGAATGATCGAAGATTGATATTCAATAAGATGCTGAAGAGTTTTAACTCCGTCTTCCTTCGATAATTTCATAATAAGTTTTATTAGAATTTTAGCTGTAGCTTCTGCATCTGAAAGAGCACGGTGTGAATCTTTATTTCGGATTTTAAGATATCCTGTAACCGAAGCCAAAGATTTACTCTTTAGCGAGGGAAAAACTTTTCTCGATAACTTTAATGTGCAGACTGTAAGATTACTTAAAGGTTCGTATCCATTGCGTATGAATTCATAGCGTAAAAAATTTTCATCAAAGCTTAAGTTGTGCCCGCTTATAATCGAATTACCAATAAATTCCTCAATTTCCTCTGCAGTGTCATTAAAGCTTGGCGAGTAAGCTACGTCGCCGTTGGATATGCCAGTAAACTGCGTAATAAAGTATGGAATATCGCAACCAGGGTTAATCAGTGTTGAATACTTATCTGCTATTTTTAGATTCTTGACTTTAACAATACCAATTTCAATTACACGATTATTTCTTGCAGATAGTCCTGTAGTTTCAACATCCAGTACGCTGAATTCAGCTTCTTCTAGAGGCGTGGCAGGAAGTTCTGATGTAATCATACACTAAATCTAAAGCTAATCCAACTCACTTTCAAAATTATAATGATGGATTAAGTATCTTTAAATGATTTGACAAGAGATTCAGAGCAGCTTAAATTTAATTGAGGGTTTTCTAAAATCATTCTTATTACATATAAAATGTCAGTTGAAATAAATTATTCTTTTCAATCGTAGTAATTAAAGAGTATGAAAAACAAATTAAGTCCGACATCTCTAATAATTCATTTCTTTTTCTTTAGTACATTTTTATTCCCACAAGTAGAAAGCCCAATTGAAAATAACATTAAACTTATGTATGCACGAACGGAATCAAGAGATGTTTTAAGAGTAGGGGACAAATTAGGTTCCCGAATTATACTTTATTTTGATGGTAGGATAGAAAAATATTCTATTGTATATGGGACGGATGAGATTTTATTGTCTGTTAATAGATTAAATCAAAATGAAATCAAGAATATAGATAGAATATTTTCAAATTATAACTTTTTAGAATATCCTGAGAAAATACCTTACATAAAGGCTCCGATGTGGCCATCTTCTTCCACTCAAATTAAATATGCCCTGAATGGGAATGATGAACTCAAATCCATTATTGTTTCAAGCAATTCTGATCGTAAATTTATTCCATCCAATTATTATGAATTTATTCGAGAAATAAAGGAAACGTTGTTTTCTTACTTTTAAATGGAAAGGAATTTATCAGTTATTATTCCTGATTTGCTAGTTATACATTTTAAGATAGTGAGATATAGCCCTAAAATATTATTCTTCAGTTATAATCAAATTGACTTTTTATTGAACTATGTGTCTCACCCTGTGAACTTTCCACGATTATAGATATATTTTGCACTAAAAATTCATACATATATGCCCACAATTAATATTCTCTTCATAGGTGACATAGTTGGAAAACCAGGAATGGATCTCGTTCAAACGTGGCTTCCCGGACTCATTCAGAAATACAAAGCAGATTTTGTAATTGCCAACGGGGAAAATGCTTCGGATGGAAAAGGTTGCACTGAAAAGGAAGGAAAACTACTTTTAGATTTAGGCATCCACGTTCTTACTGGTGGAAATCATACTTGGGATAAGCATTTGTCACAGGATTATCTTAAAAAAGAACCAAGAGCGTTACGTCCTTTAAATTACCCAAAAGGAACCTATGGCAACGGTTATTACATTGGCGAAAGTAAGAAAGGAAAAGTTGCAGTATTAAATCTTCAGGGAAGAACTTTTATGACTCCGATTGATTGTCCTTTCCGCACTGCTGATTGGGTTTTGAATAAGCTTAACACGGAAACTAAGGTGATAATTGTTGATTTTCACGCCGAAGCAACGGCAGAAAAAATAGCAATGTCCCATTATCTTGATGGAAGAGTAAGTGCTTTAATTGGAACGCACACACATATTCAAACTTCAGATGAACGAATTATGCCCAAAGGGACAGGGTTTATTACTGATGTGGGAATGTCAGGTCCATACGATTCGGTTATTGGAATGAAAGCGCAGGCTGCGATAAACAGGTTCTTATACCAGACTCCACAAAAATATGAAGCAGCAACAAACGATGTTCATCTTTGTGGTTTATTTCTTAAAGTAGATTCTGCTACCGGTAAGACAATTCATATCGAAAGAATTCTTTTCCCCGATTTTGTAAAGACAAATGAACAATGATTTTAATTGATGGTAAAAGAATAGCACAGGAAATCAGAGATGAGCTTAAGTCTGATATTGAAAAACTAAAATCTGAAGGAAGGGATATTCCCGGATTAGTAGTAATTCTTGTCGGAGACAACCCAGCTTCAGAGAGTTATGTGAGAGGAAAAGCAAAAGCTTGTAACGAAATAGGAATGAGAGCGATTACAGAGAAACGACAAGCAGAATTCCCGGAAAAAGATTTGCTCGAATTGATTGATTCTTATAATCACAATAATAAATTTCATGGTATCCTTGTTCAGCTGCCACTTCCAAAGCACATTGATGAAGATAAGGTTATTGAAGCGATCTCACTTAAAAAAGATGTAGATGGCTTTCACCCAATGAGTATTGGAAATCTTGTCATCGGTAAACCAGCTTTTCGATCTTGCACACCGGCTGGCATTCAGGAATTACTTATAAGATATAAAATAGAAACAAAAGGAAAACATCTTGTAGTTTTGGGGAGAAGCAATATTGTTGGAAAGCCAATTGCCAATATAATGCTTCAGAAAAAAGAATACGCAAATTCAATTGTAACTATTTGCCACAGTGCTGCTCCCGATGTTTCCTATTATACAAAGCAAGCAGATATTTTGATAGCAGCAATGGGTTCTCCGAAGTTTGTTAAAGGAGATATGGTAAAGGATGGTGTTGTGGTTATTGATGTTGGTATAAATCGCATTGAAGATCAATCCGTTTCAAAAGGCTACAGGATAGTTGGAGATGTTGACTTTGATGAAGTTTCAAAAAAAACGTCTTACATAACTCCAGTACCGGGAGGAGTTGGACCAATGACAATCGCAATGCTGCTAAAAAATACTTATGAAGCTTTTATAAAATATGGTGAATAAAATGAATCATAAAATTTCAGATGAAGATGTATCACCGGAATTTTTTGAGAAAGTCCTAAGAGACTATTACTGTTACGGAGATTCATGTAAAGGGTGGGAAACAAATGTAATCACACAGCCTAAAACTGTAAAAAGCATTGTTGATGTCGGTGCATCAAGAATTGCTGCAGGTAAGGGGATAGGGAATTCATTAAAAGATAAAAACATCGCTTCCAAAATTGATCATACTATGTTAAAGCCAGATGCAACTCCAAATGAAATTAAAGAGTTGTGTGAAGAGGCTAAGAAATATCATTTTGCTTCTGTATGTGTTAATCCTGGTTATGTTTCTTTGTGTTCTTCAATTTTAAATGGAACGGATGTAAGGGTCTGCACAGTTGTTGGTTTTCCACTCGGTGCAAATACAACTGAAGTAAAAAACTTTGAAACTGAACAGGCAATTCAAAATGGCGCAACTGAAATTGATATGGTAATAAATGTAGGAAGATTAAAAGCTGGCGATTATGAGTATGTTGAAAATGATGTAATGCATGTTGTTCAAAAATCTAAAAGTAATGGGGCTCTGGTTAAGGTAATTATAGAAGCAGCACTTTTAACCGATGAGGAAAAAGTTAAAGCTTGTTTAATTTGTAAAAAGGCCGGTGCTGATTTTGTAAAGACCTCAACAGGATTTAGCAAAGGTGGTGCTACAGTTGGCGATGTTGCATTGATGAAATATGTTGTCGGTAGTTCTATCGGAGTTAAAGCCGCTGGAGGCATTAGATCAAAAGAAGAAGCTGAAGCTATGATAGCATCGGGTGCCGATAGAATTGGTGCGAGTGCAAGTGTGAAAATTGTTTCTGCTTAAACAAAAATATTTGGAATATGATTCTTGATATTGTTGTTACAAAAACTAACGATGGCTTCACTGCAGAAATACCTTCTCTTTCCGGTTGTGAAAGCTGGGCCCACGATGAAGATACAGTTTTATCAAAAATCCTTGAGTTAGCGGCTTTCTATCTCAAAACTGACGCTAAAAAATTCAAGCTTGATAAATCGAGAAAAGTAAAAGACCATTCAGTATATAAACTTGTATTCTATAAAAGTGCCTAACTTGAATTTCAGAACTGAAAAAAGAGTTGAGAAAATAAAGTGGGTTTTAAGCAAACGTCAACCTTTTCTCAGTGTTGTAATTGAAAATATCCACGATCCTCACAACGTAAGTGCAATTTTCAGAACTTGCGATGCTGCAGGTATTCCCAAAGTATCTTTGGTATATAATATCGAAAAATTTCCGAAGATTGGAAAGAAATCTTCTGCATCTGCTTATAAATGGATTGAACGTGAAAAATTTAAGTCAATTGAAGAATGTTATACTCAGCTAAAGAAAGAAAAATCTAAAATTTATGCTTCTTCGCTAAATTCTGATTTTAAGAGCTTATACGAGCTCGATTTTACGAAAAAGACAGCCATAGTTTTCGGAAACGAACACAGAGGTTTATCGAAAGATGCGGAAGAAGGAGCCGATGAAAAATTTTTTATTCCTATGTATGGAATGGTGCAAAGTCTGAACGTTTCCGTTTCAGCAGCTATCTCTATTTATGAAGCACTTAGGCAAAGAAGTTTAAAGGGATTATATGATAAGTCCGAATTAAGTCAAAAAGAATTGCAGAAACTGATTGATGCATGGATTAAAAAGTAATTTTAGACAATTGACTGATGATCCAATCTTTTAATAAAATTAACCAAATCAAAGGTGAAATATCCTTTTCGGGAGATAAATCCATTTCACACCGCGCTCTTCTAATTTCTTCACTTGCTGAAGGAAAATCTAGAATAAAAAATCTTTCTGATAATGATGATGTTAAAGCGACAATTAAATGTTTACAGGATTTAGGAATTGAAATTGATTCAAACGGTGAAGAAGTTGCAGTAAACGGAAGGGGATTTAAAGGATATCAAAAACCTCCAAATCAACTTAATGCTAGCAACTCGGGAACGACTGCGAGGTTGTTAGCTGGAATTCTTTCTGCACAAAATTTCGAATCTGTTATATCAGGAGAGTTGTCACTTTCTTCCAGACCGATGAACAGAATTGTGGAGCCATTAACTCTGATGGGAGGAGTTGTAAAAAGCATTCATGGAAAGCTTCCTCTTCATATTTATCCGTCAGATAAATTAAATTCAATTACTTACGAAATGCCAATTGCAAGCGCACAGGTTAAAAGTGCAATTCTTTTAGCTGGATTACATTTAGATAGTGAATCGCGTGTTATTGAATCAAGACAAACGAGAAATCACACAGAAACTTTTCTCAATTTAAATGTGATTAAAGAAGAAGGGAAAATAATTTCTTCCGTTTCAAAAAAAAATTATCCTCATGCTAAAGATTATTTTATTCCGGGAGATGTTTCTTCAGCTATGTACTTTATTGTGCTTACTTTAGTAGCAGAAAAATCAGAACTGCTGATTAAAGATGTTTCGCTCAATCCGACAAGAATCAAAGGTCTTTCATTATTAAAAAAGATGGGCGGAAATATTCAAATTGAATTTACAGGAGAATCAAATAAAGAGCTGTTTGGTAATGTATTAGTTAAATCCAGTTATCTTTCGAATGTAAAAATAGATCCGAAAATTATTCCATTGATCATTGATGAGATACCAATTTTAGCTGTTTCGGGAGTTTTTGCTGAAGGTGCATTTGAAATTAGAGATGCCGGAGAATTGAGAGTAAAAGAATCAGATAGGATTAAATCTCTTATTTCAAATTTTCGTTTATTGGGATTAGAAGTTGAAGAGTATACAGATGGCTTTAGAATTTCCGGCGAAGTTAAAAAAACAGTTAAACCTTTTAACAGTTACGAAGATCACCGTGTTGCAATGGCTTTCGCAATTTTATCATGTCTTCTGGAGGATGGGGGAAAGGTTGAAGGATTTGAATCTGTTTCTAAATCAAATCCGGATTTTCTTCAACAACTGAAGTCAATAAGTTCTTAAAGCTCAATCACCTGATGTTCAAATTTATTAATCTGCAGCTCATCAAAGATTTTCTTCATAAAATCCTCCCCATATTTATTTACAAAATAGACAAAGTTTAGCTCACGTTCCTGTAAATTGGAATTGGGGAAAAGATTAATAGCTGCCCTATCTATCTGTCTTAAAGTAACTTCATACTTCTTCTGTTGAGCTTTTTCAGCTTTAGATTTCAATTCATTGATAGAGCCAAAAATTTTATCCCGGTATCTATTGCTTGAATCTGCAATTGTTTTATCAAGATCTATTAACTTTTCTTTAAGCTCATCAAATGCTGTTTCAACGTGGTTTGTTAATCCATCAAACATTTCGTCAATTGAGCTTTCTTCGACCGAATTAATTATTTTTTTCTTAATGTTTTCTACATCTATGAATATTTCGTTTAAATCCACAGCGTGTTTTTCCATGATTTTTGCAATAGGGGTTTCCAGAATTGTTGCAGACGATCTTGGATAAATTATTGGTGGAACAATATCATAAAATTCATACAATGGCTTGATTTGAGCAAAGTATGAAATTTCGCTGGGACCACCTATGTAAAATGCGGTCGGTAGTAAAAAGTCCTGACAAATAGGTCTTAAAAGCACATTTGGGCTGAATTTTTCAGGTTCATTTTCCAGCAATTCTAATATTTGTTCCTCTGTAAAACTTTTTCTTTTTCTTCTTAGCTTGTACTCATTCTCTACAGGTTCGATTGAATGCCTGCCTTCATCAACCATTAAAAATAGGTTTACAGGTTTTACTTTTACTTGTGCATGATAAAGTTCTTCCAGAGTAGCACTTAAGTGTACCAGTTTTTCGGTATGTAATCTGAAATCAGTTATTTCTTTTTTAAATATCGGTTTAAGCAATCTTTTTACTTCACTATCTTGCGGGTCAAAAATTACCAGTCCATATTTATCGAAGTACTTAAATACCAAATCTCTGAATGCTTCTTTAAATGTTTTTCCCTCCAAATAAAAATCTTTCAGTTCTTCAATTAGTGAAGCTTTAAATTCTGTTTCCTTAAGACCACTGCTAAGATTTTTGAAGAAGTCTGTAATTGAACTATCAAATTTTATGAAGCCGACACTCTGTTTTGAGTCGTCTTCCTCAACTTGTTCCTTATATCCGATTGTAGAAAGTGAATTTCCCTCGTTGATGATTTTAATTGATCTTACCTCGTTGAAGTCATGATCATCTCCTTCGAGCCAAAATACAGGAACGAAGTTATAATCATTATATCTTTCGGAAAGGAAACGGCTTAATTTTATTGCGGTAATAATTTTGTAAAAAGTGTATAGTGGTCCGCCTAAAATCCCAACCTGCTGACCGGTTACAATCGCAAGAGTTTTTTTATCAGAAAGTTTCTTTATGTTCTTTTCAGTAAGTTCAGTCGGAGCGAGATTTGAATATTGTTCGGAAATTACTGAGCTAATATCGGGTGATAGATTTCGTCTGTTTTCAGTAATATTTTTAAATATCTTAAGATAATTTTCTCTATTACGGAAATCGTACGTATAAAAGTCAGAAACGTTTTCAAACTCATATAAATAATCCAGGAAAAGGTTTTGATGTCCTGGTATGTCGCTAAAATTGATATACATTTCATTCCTGGTAAATGAATTAACGAGATTATTTTTCGAAAGATACTGCTTTTAGTTGCTATTTTAAAAGGAGAAATCTTTCAGGTTATAAGTCATTTTCCTATTTTTCAATCACCAAATAACAAAATCGTTATATTCTTTGGAAATAAATTTTCTCAGGTATTTTACTCTTAAAAGAGCAGCTAACGCGATAAAGATAATTAGCTCATTTTACCTTTCCCGATTTACAGGTAAGTCAGTAGTGTGGGGAATGCCAATTTCTTATTCGATTGAACCTACTAATTATTGTAATCTGCAATGCCCAGAATGCCCTTCTGGATTAGGGACTCTCACTCGTCCTCTCGGATTACTCAAGCAAGATGACTTTAAGAAGCTTGTTGATGAAATAAAAGATACGGCTTTCTATATCCAACTATTTTTTCAGGGTGAACCGTATATAAACAAAAATCTTCCTGAGATGATACGATATGCTCAATCAAAAAATATTTATATATCAATCAGTACCAACGGACATTTTATAAATGAGAAAAATGTAAATTTTGTTTTGGATAATGCACCCGATAAATTAATTTTTTCAGTCGACGGATTGGATGAAGAGAGTTATCAAAAATATCGTGTTGGTGGATCTTTTAAGCAAGCTGATGAGGGTCTTCGATCTTTAATCAAAAGAAAAAAAGAAAGAATGTTGAAGAAACCGTTTGTGGAATTTCAGTTTATTGTGATGAAACAGAATGAACATCAAATTGAAGAAGTAAAAAAATATTGTAAAGAGGCTGGGGTAGACAAAATAGTCTTTAAAACAATGCAGATCTCGTCTTATGAAAATGCACTAAAGTTTTTACCGTCAAATAAAAAGTATAGAAGGTACACTCTTGAAAATCATTCTTTCAAAATTAAAAAGGAAATAAAGAATCATTGTTTTGCCTTGTGGAGAACTTCGGTAATAACATGGGATGGAAGAGTAGTCCCTTGTTGTTTTGATAAAGATGCAGTGAATGAAATTGAAATTCTAAATGGAAAATCGTTTTCAAATGTCTGGTCATCGAATGAATATTCAAATTTCAGAAATAAGATTCTTTCCAGCAGAAAATCGGTTCCGATGTGCACAAATTGCACTGAGGGACTAAAAGTTAATATTTTTGAAATTGAACAATAAGATTTTATGCAATCGACAAATAAAAATACTCTGATTTTAGGAAGCCGGATTAAATGGCTTAATAAAACCAATCTTATTATTATCGCTAAAATTCTGATCGCATTAGGTTTGTTATATTTCCTGGTTTGGTCGGTTGAATATGATAAAATCATTTATGCATTTTCTAATGCAAATCTTTATATAATTAGTATTGTGCTTCTTTTAGGTGTGGTTAATATTTTTCTACAGTTTACAAAGTGGAATCTTACCTGTTCAGAGGTTTTAAAGGAAAAAAATAAATCAAAAGTATTTCGATCTTTGTTCTACGGACTTTCAGCAGGAATTATAACTCCACTTCGAATAGGCGAATATTTCGGTCGCGGAATTGAGTTTAAAGATAAATCATTAGTTCAGGTTACCGTTGCAACTCTGATTGACAAATTTTTTCCGCTGATTATGGTTGCTTTTTTAGGCTCTGTTTCCAGCCTGTTTTTTATCTACTATTATTTTCATGTCTCTCTTTATATAGTGCTTGCTCTATTTATTCTCATTTTTACTTTATTCTACGTTTTCATTCTGCTGATATTAAATAATAGATTTTGGGACACGTTATTGTTCTCCAAAATAAAGTCTTCCGAAAAATTAAAACCATTTTTAAGTAAATTAAAAGCCTTTCAAAATCTTGATAGAAAATATTTTTACAAAATGCTTTTTATTTCCTTTCTGTTCTATTCCTGTTTCCTGATACAGTATGCATTACTTGTTTCAGCTTTTTCAAACCATTTTGATTACTTGCACTATTTTTGGGCTGCAAACTTAATTATGTTCACAAAAACTGTTATTCCTCCGGTATCGATGGGTGAGCTTGGGGTAAGGGAAGGGGCATCAATTTATTTTATTAAACAGTTTGGAGAAACTGCTTCGGTTGGATTTAATGCAGCCATTTTACTTTTCATTATTAATTTGCTTATTCCTGCTCTGATTGGAGTTGGAATGTTCCTTAGAAAAAATGGTAAATGATTTTTCTCCATTGATATTAATCCTTTTATTTGGCTTTTTATTATTATTAGTTCATTACCTTGCTTTTCTATTTCGTATAATCAGGGGCTTAAAGAATTTAAAATCAACTTCAGGTGATGTTCTGCCTCACGAATTCATTTCAGTTATTATCCCTTTCAGGAATGAAGAAGAGAATATTCTCTCAAGCCTTAAGTCGATTGAGTCACAAATTTATCCTGAAAACAAATTTGAAGTGATTTATGTTAACGATTCATCAGAAGATAATTCTTTAAATCTTTTGAGTACGAATATTAAACGAAAAAATATCCGTGTTCTTACAGTTCCGAATGATTATTCAATTAATGCGCATAAAAAAAAAGCTGTCAGATATGGAATAGAAAATGCACGAGGGCAAATTATAGTAACTACTGATGCTGATTGTTTGCACGACGAAGAATGGCTGATATCATTATTACAATGCTTTAATTCAGTAACTGGCTTTATTTCAGGACCTGTAGAATTTTTTTCGGAAAAAAATTTATTCTCAAAATTTCAAAAACTTGAGTTTGCAGGCCTTGTGCTTTGTGGAGCAGGTTTGATTGGTTCGGGTCATCCGACAATTTGTAATGCCGCTAATACTGCTTATAAGAAAAAAGTATTTGATGAAGTTGGGGGATTCAAAGATCAGATGAATTTATCTTCCGGTGATGATGAACTCTTGATGCAAAAAATTGCGAAAGATTCTGATTTCAAAGTAAAGTTCTGCCTGAATAAAAGTGCAGTTGTGAAAACGAATTCAAACAGAACGGTTGGTGACTTTTACCAGCAAAGAAAAAGATGGGCGAGTAAAGGATTATTTTATAGCGATAGGAATTTAGTGATGAAGTTAATACTCATTTATCTATTTTACGTCGGTTTGATAGCACAAATTATTTTTTCATTTCTACTTAGTCCTCTATTCATTTTATCCCTAATCCTTTCAATAATTTTCAAACTCATTTTTGAATTCCATATTCTTTCCATTGGCAGGAAAATAATTTTTAATAATTTAGCATTAAATCAATTCATCTTGGCTGAGATAATTCAGATTCCTTACATTGTTTTTGCCGGAGTTGTTGGAGCTTTTGGTAACTACCTTTGGAAAGAAAGAAAAATTAAAAGATAATTTTATCGCATACACCTCACTATACCTCTGTCTAATTAATTGGACACAAAATCTTCGTTTTCAGTAAAAAATCAAATAAAATCACATCTTTACTTCTGGCACTTTCGTTGACTCAATAAAAGTGTAAAACTTTTAACGGAGGATAAAATGAAACGGATAATAATTTTCTCAGCAGTTCTTTTTGCAGCATTAACATTCAACTTAGAAGCAAAAGGATATTATAATGGGGTGGGTGGATATTTCTATACTGAACTGGCACCCTACGGAACATGGATAGAAATAGATTACGGAGTAGTTGTTTGGAGACCAACAATTATTCGTACAAACTGGATGCCTTATAATATGGGAAGATGGATCTGGACATACGATGGCTGGTACTGGGATTCATACGAACCGTTTGGATATATTACGTACCATTATGGTCGTTGGTTTTATGATGACTATTATGGATGGCTCTGGTATCCTGATTATGAATGGGCTCCTGCCTGGGTAGAATGGAGATACGACAACGATTATATAGGATGGGCACCGCTCAATCCCTATGCATTCTTCTCAATTTCAATTGGTATACAATTTACCACAGTTTATACAACTCCTTATTACCATTGGCACTTTGTAAGATATAATCGTTTTTGTGATCCTTATGTTTATAATTATTACGTTGCGCCGAATTATAGATATAGAATTTATTCTGGAACTAAGTATCGTACTAATTATGTTTATTACAATGGTAGGATTCAGAACAGAGGAATTGATGTGGGATATATAAGGACTCGATCTGGACAGGAAATAAAAAAGCGCGATCTGATTAGAGTACGTGATTCACGGGAGTTAAATAAAGATGCTTATGGAAAACGAGATGAAATCCGCACTCTGGATTTAAAAAGGGATGAACTCGTTAGAAACGATTTGAATCGAATGGAAATCAAAAGAGAAAATCGTAGCACTACTCTCAAACTTGACAAAGTGGAAATCGGTAAAAGAAAGGTTTTGACAAATAATAAAGTTAGTGGCAGAAGCCTGGATAGAAACGATAATGTTATAAAAACGGAGAGAAACCAGGATGAAAGTAATAATGTGATTCGTAAGCAGGTAGATAAAGTGCAAACTGAGAATACTAGAAATACTGACTCGAACACGCAAAGAAAAGTGAATATTAACAAGACGACTAAAAGTGAAATACCGAATCAGAACCGATCAGTTGAAATTAATAAAAAAAGTTCTGATAGACAGGTAAAAGTTGAATTTAAGACCAAAGAAGAAAATAAAGTCAATACAAATGTAAGTCGTCAAGTTAACCGTAATACCGTTCAGCAGAAGACGGATATAAAACGAGAGAATCCCGGAACGAGGAATAATAATCAAGTTCCAAAAAGTGTTGAAAGGAAGAAAGTCAATACAAATAATTCACGTAGCACAAATACAGAAAGCAGAGTAAATACCAATAGAACTATGGAAAAAGATAATTCAAAAGAACGAACCAGAAGATAATCCTGGACCCTATCTCTCTCCACTAAAGCGGTATCATTAAAAATGGTACCGCTTTTTTTATATTTTGCAATAATGAATTTTAATTATCGGAAGAAGTAATGAAAGATAAAAGTACTAATCTATTTTATGTTCTGGGAGTGTTCTTTGTTGCAAATGCACTCTTAGCTGAATTTATGGGGGTTAAAATTTTTTCCCTGGAAAAATTACTTGGTTTTGAACCGATTAATCTTTCATTCTTTGGAGAAAGTAATCTTTCATTTAACCTTACTGCCGGTGTGCTTCTTTGGCCTGTCGTTTTTGTAATGACTGATATTATTAACGAATATTTTGGGCGTAAAGGTGTAAAATTTATGTCTTTCACCGCTGCAGCACTTATTGGTTATGCTTTCCTGATGATGCTTTTTGCTATAAAATTGAATCCTGCAGATTTCTGGATGGAACGAGAAACCATTTATGGAATATTAAATATGGATCTGGCATTTAATACTATTTTTGGTCAGGGATTGTGGATAATAATCGGTTCTTTGGTAGCATTTTTAATTGGACAATTAGTAGATGTGTATGTCTTTCACTTCCTCAGATCGTTTACAGGAAGCTCAAAGATTTGGCTGAGAGCTACTGGTTCTACATTTGTCTCACAGTTTATTGATAGTTTTGTCGTTCTTATCATTGCCTTCTATTTTGGAGCCGGCTGGAGTTTATCTTTAGTACTTGCGATTGGCGTCGTTAATTACATATATAAATTTGTTATAGCCGCACTCCTCACTCCAGTTTTGTACGTTCTTCATTTCTTCATTGACCGCTATTTAGGTAAAGAACTTGCTCATAATATGATTGAAGAAGCGGCCAGGGAAAGCAAAACTTAAATCAATCAGTATTGATAAGCTGAATTGCTTGCTAAATATTAATTGTGTTTCCACCCTTTACTTTTCAATCCTAGGCTAATTCAGGAATTTCGAGTAATTTTGTAGTATAGATTTTTATAGAATCATTCATAGAATCAAAATAGTTCGCTTAAAATTTTTAATTTTACATCATCATTCATATCATTTGTGCATCCCAAATATCAATAGAAAGAAATAAAAAAATAAGAATCATTGAACAATAAAACAGAAAAAGAATTAAAATTATCAGGAGTTAAAAAATGAAGATAAGTAAAGACGAAGCTCTGGAATATCATTCATCGGAGAGAAAAGGAAAGATTGAAGTCATTGCATGCAAACCTTGTTTAACATCACGTGATCTGTCACTTGCATACACGCCCGGTGTTGCTGAGCCATGTCGTGAAATTCATAAAAATGTAGAAGAGGTCTATAAATATACTGCAAAAGGAAATTTAGTTGCTGTAGTTTCAAACGGAACCGCGGTGCTGGGTTTGGGTGATATTGGACCTGAAGCTGGAAAACCTGTAATGGAAGGGAAGGGGGTTCTCTTTAAAAGGTTTGCAGATATAGATGTTTTTGACATTGAAATGGCTTCGCACGATTCTAAAGAAATTATTCGTGCTGTACAAATGCTTGAACCAACATTTGGTGGAATTAATTTGGAAGATATTAAAGCGCCTGAATGTTTTGAGATTGAAGAAAAGTTGAAAGAAACAATGAATATCCCTGTCTTTCATGATGATCAACATGGTACTGCAATTATTTCTTGTGCTGCTTTAATCAATGCTGTTGAAGTTGCAGATAAGAAGTTAGATAAAGTAAAAATTGTGGTAAGTGGTGCGGGTGCTTCTGCTATCTCTTGCTGTAAGCATTACATAATGGCTGGTGCCAAAAGGGAAAATATATGGATGTTTGATTCAAAAGGTTGCATTACAAAAGATAGAAAAGACCTTAATAAGTATAAAGAAGGATTTGCACAGCAAATAGGTTTTTCTTCACTTGCTGAGGCAATGAGGGGGGCAGACGTTTTTATAGGACTGTCGACAGGTGGGGTAGTAAATAAAGAAATGGTAAAATCTATGGCAAAGAACCCTATTATTTTTGCTATGGCAAATCCTGATCCTGAAATTATGTATGATGAAGCAGTTTCGGTTCGGAAAGATCTCATTATGGCAACAGGCAGAAGTGATTTTCCTAATCAGGTAAATAACGTTCTTGGTTTTCCTTTTATATTCAGAGGTGCGTTAGATGTTAGGGCAACTGCAATAAATGACGAAATGAAAATGGCTGCAACTCTTGCTTTAGCCGGGTTAGCGAAGGAAAAAGTTCCTGAGATGGTACTTAGAGCTTATGGTGGAGAAGATTTCTCTTTTGGTAAGGAGTATATTATTCCAAAACCTTTCGATCCTAGAGTATTATGGTACGTTGCACCTGCAGTTGCTAAAGCTGCCATTGAGACAGGGGTTGCAAAAATTAAAGAAGTAGATTGGCAAAAGTATGAGGAAAAACTCAAGGAAAGACTGGGTTTATCAAAAGAATTAATCAGAGTTATGATTCATAAAGCCCGGAAGCACCCCTTAAAAGTAGTTTATCCTGAGGGAGAGGAAGAAAAAATTATCCGAGCTGCACATTTGGTTTATAATGATAATATGGCGTATCCAATATTGTTAGGAAACGAAAAAATCATTAAAGATACGATTGAAAGAATTGGTTTTGAGCAAAGTGAGTTTAAAATTATTGATCCGGCAGTAAGTGATAAACTGGAGAAATACGCTCAGGCTTTCTTTACAAAACGTGCTCGTAAAGGAGCGACACTATCAGACATTGGAACTTTAATAAAAGAACCTAATTATTTTGGATCAATGATGGTTGAATTAGGAGAAGCTGATGCGCTTATAAGTGGTTTGACCACAAATTATCCAACTACAATCCGACCAGCGCTTCAATGCGTTGGAATAAAAGAAGGTTTTAAAATAGTTTCGGGTTTATACGTTGTTTTTGCAAAACAAGATGTTTATTTCTTTGCGGATACAACTGTTAACGTAAATCCTACTGCAGAACAACTTGCCGAAATTGCTATCTCAGCTGCAGATACTGTAAAAGAATTTGATGTGATTCCAAGGATCGCCATGTTATCCTTCAGTAATTTTGGCAGTGCACCTTATCCGGAATCTACCAAAGTTAAAGTTGCTACCGCATTAGTAAAACAACGTCGTCCGGATTTAATAGTAGATGGTGAAATGCAGGCAGATACAGCGGTTATTACTGAAATACTTGAAACTGATTATCCATTCAGCAATCTTAAAGGCAGAGCCAATGTCCTAATTTTCCCTGATCTGAATTCGGGTAATATTGCATACAAATTAATGGCTCGTATTGGGCAAGCATCAGTGGTCGGTCCAATTTTGATGGGAATGAAAAAGCCGATACACGTTTTACAACGCGGTGCAACTGTAGACGATATAATAAATATGACCGCAATAGCAGTAGTGGAAGCTGCCGGTGCAAAGAAGAAATAGACTACTGATTTTTTAGAAGGGAAGATTTACTAAAACTCTTCCCTTCTTAGAAAATCTAATTTAACCGCTTATCTTGGTTATATTGTAATTAACCGATTTGTCTTTTAATTTCTCACTGTTTATAAAAAAGTTTCATTAAAACTTTTAATATTTTCATTCTATGAAAGAAATAAGAATGCTTGCCGCTATTATGTTCACCGATATGGTGGGTTATACTGCAATGATGCAGGAGAATGAAAGACAAGCAAAAATATTAAGAGATAAACATAGGGAAGTACTCGAAAGACTAATATTAGATCACAGGGGTCAGATTCTTCAATATTACGGAGATGGTACACTAGCAATTTTTGGTAGCGCTATTGAAGCCGCTTTATGTGGTTCAAAGATTCAGCAAGAACTCCAGAAAGAGCCAAAAGTACCTTTGAGGATTGGCATTCATGCAGGTGATATTGTTTATGATGATGAAGGTATATATGGAGATGGTGTTAATATTGCTTCCCGATTAGAAAATATTTGCGTACCAGGAAGTGTACTAATCTCAGATAAAATTAATGACGAGCTAAAAAATCAGAAAGAAATATCTTCGGTCTACATTGGTAGGTACGAACTTAAGAATGTAAAGCACCCGGTAAAGATTTTTGCGATTGATGAGTTCGGGATAGTTGTTCCAACTCCTTCACAAATAGAAGGAAAAGTTTCCACTTCAAACAATTCCATAGCTGTCTTACCATTTATTAATCTCTCCACGGAAAAAGATAATGAGTATTTTAGTGATGGAATAACTGAAGAGCTTCTTAATGCTCTGGCTAAGGTGGAAGGATTATCGGTTACTTCACGTACATCTTCTTTTGCATTTAAGGGAAAAAACACTGATATAAGAGAAATTGGTAAGAAACTCGGAGTAAAAACTGTGCTGGAAGGAAGTGTAAGGAAATATGGGGATAGAGTTAGGGTTACTGCGCAGTTGATAGATTCTGAAAATGGTTATCATAAATGGTCTGAAAATTATGACAAAAAACTTGAAGACATCTTTAAAGTCCAGGATGAAATAGCAAGCTCAATAGTTGACCAGCTAAAAAAAACAATGTCACTCCGCAAACCTTCAGATAGCCTTGTTAAAGCAACAACTAAAAATATTGATGCATATAACCTTTACTTGAAGGGTTTGTTCTATTGGAATAAATGGGCACCGGATTTTGTTTTGAAGGCCATTAAATATTTTGAAGACGCCACTGTAATTTGCCCCGATTTTGCACTTGCTTATGCTAGATTATCAGCTTGTTATCTCTATTTAGGTGCTGCTGGTTTTATGGCAAACAAGATCGCATATGCTAAAGCAAAAGATTACGCCCTGATGTCAATTGATCTTGATGACTCCCTTGTAGATTCACAAATTTCTCATGGGATGGTCAAGTATTTTAATGATTGGGACTGGGACGGTGCTGAAAAATGTTTTATTAAAGCGCTTGAAATAAATCCTAATTCTGCTGAAACACATCAGTACTACGCTATGCTTTTATCAACTCTTGGATATCATAAAAAGGCTCTAAAAGAGGGTGAACTTGCTTATCAATTGGATCCTTTGAATGCGCCGGTAAGTTATATTTTATCGTTTGCTTATTTTAATAATAATCAAATCGATAGTGCAATTGACCAATTAATGAAAACCAGTGAAATTGATCCTGAGTTTGGTGATACCTGGAATAGTCTTGCATGGATTTATCTGAAGTCGGCGCAATATGAAAAAGCCTTGGAAATTTTTAATAAAAATTTGAATAACCCTCCTTATAAGTTAAAAGCTCTTTCTGGTTTAGGATATATTTATGCTAAACTTGGTCAAAGTGATAAGGCAAATAAATATTTAGAGGAACTGAAGTTACAAGATTCAGAGGATTCTCCTATTGATATGGATTTAGCAATTATTTATACTGGATTAGGTGAAATGGACAAAGCATTTGATCTTCTTAATAATTCTATTGATAAGAGATTGGGAGGACTGAATTTTATCAATGGAAAGTATTGGGTAGAAATTCATGATCATCCCAGGTTTAAGGAAATTTTACAGCGTATGAATTTGCCACTGGAATAATACTTTTCTTATATTTCTAAATTTTTTTTTATAATATATATTCTTATTCTTGTCCAATAAGATTTTAGATATTAATATTACTCAGGTTTTAGTTGAAACGGATCCTGAAAAAAATACTTCTGATCTTATTCTGCTTACTATTCTCATCAACGCTGTCTTTAGCTCAGGATACTACACTTCAATCCTTCGAAGGATATAAAATTGTAATTGCCGGAAAATATCAAGCAAGTGGTTTTAAGAGATTTTTTGCTGGTGATCATTGGAGAAACCTGTGGATTACACCCATTAAAGTTCCTGTGTTGAACCTTAATAAATTTGCGGGTGGATTAACTCCAACTAAAAAAGGTGGTGGTCTCCAGACAAAATCTCTGCACTTTATAGGTAATGATGGTAAAGAATATAAATTTCGCTCAGTTGATAAAGATGTTAGAAGAAGCCTTCCACCTGATTTCCAGGAATCTATAATTGCCGATGCGATGCAGGATCAGGTAAGTGTGACTAATCCCGCATCATGCCTGGTAGTTGCGCCATTAATGGATGAAGTCGGGATACTAAACTCCAAACCCATATTATGTTTAATGCCTGACGATGAGCTACTTGGCGAATTCAGAAGTGAGTTTGCTGGTTTATTAGGTACGGTTGAAGAAGATCCGGAGGACTACGATAATAATTCATTAAATTTTGCGCATGCCGATAAAATTATAAATACATTTAAATTGTATGAGAAACTTCAGAAAGATACTAATGAACAGGTTGATGCGGCTGAATTCCTGAAAGCAAGATTTTTTGATATATTAATCGGTGATCGTGATAGACATGCAGGCCAATGGAATTGGGCTGGATACAAAAAAGGTAAAAAGAGAATCTGGAAGTCAATTCCAAAAGATAGAGACTTCGCTTTTCCGCTCTACGATGGTTTAGTTCCAAGAATAATGACTATTGCAATCACATCAATGGTGCATTTCGATTATGATATGCCAAGCATGCTGGATATGACCTGGGAGGGTAGACATTTAGATAGAAGATTACTTAGCTCACTCGATAAACCTGTTTGGGATTCCGTTGCTCTTTTTATGCAAAATGCACTTAATGATCAAGTTATAGAATCTGCAGTACTACAAATGCCAAATGAATATTTCCAACAGGAAGGTAACCTTCTTATATCTAAATTAAAGTCAAGAAGAGACCAGCTTAAAATTGCATCTGATGAGTTCTATAACTGGGTTTCAAAGTATGTTGATGTTTACTGTACTGATCAAGACGAGTATGCAGAAATTAATAGGGTAAATGATTTCGTTACAGAGATAACAGTATATAAAAGGGATAAAGTCTCAGGTGAAAAAACTGGTTCGCATATTTATCATCGTGTTCTTAAGAACGATATAACAGATGAAGTTCGGCTGCATTTATTAGGAGAAGATGATGTAGCAGTAGTATTTGGTAAAGTAAAAGAAGGAATCAGAGTTATTGTAGAAGGTGGGGAAGGTAAAGACAAACTTATTGACAGTTCCTCAGTCGACGGATACATTTTGGGATTTACACCTATTTCTTGTACAAAAACCAAAACGGAATTTTATGATTCCGGTAAAAAGACAACGTTTATTGAATTAGAAGGAACATACCTCAATAGAGATAGATTTCATGAGCCGGAAGATCCTCAACAAAAATATGAACCACCGGTTGAAGACAGGTTCAGGGATTACGGAGTTCTCGTTCCATTTGAATATAATACTGATGATGGTTTTGTGCTTGGAATTGGTGGAAGAATCAATTACTACGATTTTAGAAAAATTCCATACGCTCATCGCTTTGATCTTTCTGGTTCTTATGCAACTCTTTCTAAAAGAGCTGAATTCGACTTTCTTGGTGATTTTAATGATATGTTTGAAGGCTTGAATACCAAAACTCCTGTGAAATTCACTGGTTTGAAAATAACACGCTTCTATGGTTTTGGAAACGAAAGTGTAAGAGACGATAGCCTTTTGAATGAAAATTATTATAATGTAAATCAAAAATATTTTGGAGCCGGATTCTATTTGATGATTCCCATTCTAAATGAAATGGAAATTCATACAGGGTTGTTGTTCGAGATTTCGGATGTGTTTCGTAACGATAATCAGTTAATTAATACATTGCAACCGTTCGGGTTAGGAACAATTGATTTTTTTGCTCTGTCTGCTTCCCTGAAATTTGATAATAGGGATGATAAAGAAATACCGTTTACAGGATATTATTTAGATGTTTTTACTGATGTATATCCACCAACACTTAACAATAAAAAATATTTTGGTAAAGTTACAATGGATGGAAGGACTTATTTTTCTACAAATTATTTAACTGATTTTACTTTGGCTTTGAGAGCATATAGTGAAATCGCATGGGGCAGCTACCCTTTTTATAAGGGGGCATCTATCGGTGGTAAAAAAACTCTGCGTGGTTTTCCAAGAGATAGGTTTGTTGGGGATTATGCACTTTTGGGATCAATCGAATTAAGATATTATTTGACAAAAGTTTATTTTCTGGTCCCATTTAAATTGGGGATGAATTTATTTACAGATACCGGCCGGGTTTTTTATGAGGATGAAGAATCCTCAAAATGGCATACATCCTTTGGTGGTGGATTATGGTTCAGCATAAATGAGAAAGCAATTAATTTTTCTCTTAACCTTGCAAAATCTCCGGAAACCTTAAGATTTTATATAAGTATTGGGCAGATGTTTTAATTATGAATTTGCAACGATCATTTTTTATAGTCCTGTCAATTCTTTTGCTAAGTTATTGCAGAGATTCTTCGCCGAATCTTTCAAATAGTCTCCTTAAAAAATATAATTTCGATCCTGACAATATTACGGTTATTAAATTACCCCAGTCACTTAGAGAAATAAGCGGATTAGCGTTTCTAAAAGGGAATGAAGTATTAACTCATAATGATGAAGAAGGAATAATTTTTATAGTTGATATCTCTTTGAGTAAAGTGGTTTCAGATTTTGTTCTAGATGATGATGTAGAAAAAGATTTTGAAGGAATAGCTGTCGTTAAGGATTCAATATATCTTGTTAACAGTAATGGGACTATTTATAAATTTCGATTGCAACAGGAAAATGAGAGTGCTGACTTTGTCAAGTTCAAAACTTTTTTGGATAGTGAAAATAATATTGAAGGATTTTGTTACGATGCTTCTACAAATTCACTTTTACTTGCTTGCAAAAATGACCCGGGAAAGGGATTTAAGAAATTAAGGGCAGTATATGAATTTAATCTTAATAAAATGATTCTGGTAAAAAAACCTAGATTTCTTATTTCTTTGGACGAATTGAGAGATAAATTTAATATTAATGGATTTGAACCATCTGGTATAGAAAAAAATCCAATTAGCGGTAACTTCTTTATGGTTTCTGCACATCCTGAAGCTATTTTAGAGCTAAGTCCTGAAGGAAAAATTTTGGCTGCGTATCGACTTGATGAAAAAGAACACAAGCAGACGGAAGGTATAACTTTCCTGCAAGATGGAACTATGCTCATTTCAGATGAAGGGCAAAAGAAATCTGCACGGATTTCTATCATCAGATTAAAAAAAAACAGATAGAAATGATTCAAAAAAATATCCTGCTATTTTTAGTATTAGTACTTTTACTTAATATAATTTCCACCTCATCATTCTATAAAAGTTAACACTTAGGGTGTAATAGTTGATGAATATTAACAACTAATTTCATATATTCGCATCAGGAGGAGATGAGAGCTTATGAAATCAATAATATTTATTATTGCTGTTCTAATTTTTGCATCCTTTTTATACCCGCAGAACAACTACAAAAAAGAATATATCACAGTCATTCCTGGTGAAAGATATGAGGCAGGCGGTTTTCATGAATTTTGGTTTGGTACACATTGGAGGGATATTTGGTCTACTCCAATAAAAGTAGAAATACTTGATCTTAAAAACTTTGCCGGTGGATTGACTCCGATAAAGAAAGGTGGGGGATATCAAACAAAATCACTTCGATTTAAAGGTAACGATGGAAGGCTTTGGAAATTCAGATCATTAGACAAAGACCCTACAAAAGTCCTACCTCCGGATTTACAAGGGACGGTTGCATCTGATATTGTTCAGGATCAAATAAGTTCAGCAAATCCTTTAGCTCCTTTCGTTGTACAACCCCTGCTTGATGCTGTTGGTGTGTTGAGTGCGAAGCCGATGTTAGTCTATTTGCCGGATGATATTTTACTCGGTGATTATAAAGAAGAGTTTGGTGGAATGTTGGGTATAATTGAGGAACACCCAGATGTATCAGGCGAAGATGCTGATCCTGGTTTTGAGAACGCACTGGATGTTAAAGGAACATATAAGCTGCTTGATTACCTTGCGAAAAAACGAAACCAAAAAATTGATTCAGAAGAATTCCTGAAAGCAAGATTGATGGATCTTCTTCTTGGAGATTGGGATAGACACATGGATCAATGGCGGTGGGCGAAATATGTGGAAGAAGACGGTAAAGTTTGGTACCCAATTCCACGAGACAGAGACCAGGCTTTCGCAAAATATGATGGAATTTTTCCTTCTTTAGCTCGTACTATAATCCCTCAACTTTGTGATTTTGGGTATCATTATCCACAAATGGAAGACTTAACATGGAATGGAAGATTTATTGATAGAAGAGTTTTAACAGAGTTAGATAAAAAATCCTGGGATTCTGTTACTGCTTTTGTTCAAAACCGGATAACAGACCAAGTAATTGAAGATGCGGTTAAAAAATTACCTTCAGAAGATTATAAACTCTGTGCAGATGAACTCATTTCCAAATTAAAATCTCGAAGAGATCAACTGCCTAAAGCTTCAGAAGAATTCTATAATTTGGTGAATAAATTTGCCGATATCTTTTGCAGCGATGAGGATGATTATGTAGAGATAAATAGAGTCGATAATAATTCAACGGAGGTTTTCGTTTACAAGAGGGATAAGGATAAAGGAAACAAAAAAGGAAATCCTCTATTCTCTAAGATATTTAATAGTGATATTACAGTTGATATCCGAATTCATTTAAATGATGGTGATGATAAAGCTATTTTATACGGTCAGTGTGACGAGGGACCTATTGTGAGAGTTATTGGTGGTGAAGGAAGGGATGAACTAGTTGATGAATCTTTTGTAGATGGGTATTTTTTAAGCATTACTCCTTTTCGTTCGGCACAAAGTAAAACTTATTTCTATGACAGCGGAAATAAAACGACCGTTAGCGAGGGACCCGGAACCGTATATGATGACCATGATTGGCCGGAACCCAAAGATGAGATTGAGATATACGAACCGAAGCAGCTAGATAGGGGACACAATTGGATGCTGGTTCCGGTTCTTGGATTAGACACTGACTATGGCTTAACAATTGGCGGGGGAGTAGCTTTACATAAATATAATTTTAGAGTCGTACCGCAGGACTATCTGCAACAAGTGACTGTTAGCTATTCAACCAGGTTTGGAAATTTGGCTGCTGCTTATCAGGGAGATTTTTATTCATTAGTGAGAAACGGAAAGTTAAATTTACTTTTTGCTTATAGTGAACAGTATGTTAACAGGTATTTTGGGTATGGTAATAATACAGTTTATAACAGTGAACTGGAACGAAATGATTATTATCGTGTTGATCAAGAATTGTTAACATTATTTCCCACGATCTATTATAATTTTTCAAAAAGAATCTCCGGAAATGTTGGTATATCGTTTATCCAAACAAAAACCTCACTCAGAAATGATACCCTTTTAGCTGGATTCAAATATGGTGATTATGGTCTCAATAAACTTAATCCCCTCGGTATTCATTTAGGGCTTGAGTTTGATGGAAGAGAAAATCCATTCTATCCATTAAATGGTTATTTTTTAAAGTTAACAGGTTCAATGTTTCCGGCACTGGATAAAATTCCTGAACCGTTTTACTTATCAGGATTTGATATAAGAGGTTACTTAACACCTGAATTTATTTCGTTTGCAACTTTAGCCCTCAGAGTTGGTGGAAGTAAAGTGTGGGGAAAATATCCTTTCTTTGCCGGTGCTGCCGTTGGTGGGCAGGACAATTTAAGAGGATATAATAACAATAGATTTTCCGGTGATGCTGCACTATTTGGACAAGCCGAATTGAGGTTGTTCATCACAGAGATTGAGCTAATTCTTAAAAGCAGGTTTGGTATAAATCTTTTTGCAGAGACTGGAAGAGTATTTACTGATAATGATAATTCTGATAAATGGCATCCTTCTTATGGATTTGGTATTTGGTTCTCTTATTTCAACTCGGAAATAATACCATCTGCATATGTTGCTTTTTCTCCTGAAAGAACTACTTTTGCTTTTGGATTGAGTATGGGATTTTAGGAGGTGAGAATTAAAGTGAGGTTACAAAACATTTCTATATATTGAAATTTAGCTGAAGATAATATTACTGTTTCAACAAATTGTAAATCTCATACTGGCTTCTGATTTTCTGCTCATTCTCATCTTCTTTGTAATCATTCCTTTGATCTTTATCAATTATCCTGGCTTTAATATTATCATCCCACTGGATATCAATCATCTTCTGCAATTGTTGCTGAACTTCTTTTTCGTGGATAGGAAACGCAACCTCAACTCTTCGACTTAAATTTCTCTTCATACAATCTGCTGATGAAAGAAAATATTTTATATCTCCGTTATTATTAAAAATATAAACCCTGGAATGTTCCAGAAATCTGTCTACAATACTTGTTGCTTCAATGTTTTCACTAATATCTTTTATGCCAGGCACAAGACAGCATATTCCCCGGATTATTAACTTGATTTTCACACCGGCATTTGATGCTTCATAAAGTTTCTTAATCATCTTACGATCTTCGAGACTATTCAACTTCAAGGTTATCCCCGAAGGTCTACCCTCCATTGCATTATTAATTTCATTATCTATTAATTTAATCAACTCTTTTCTTAAGTTGAATGGTGCTACAAGCAGATGCTTAAATTTTTCCTTCTTACTTTTTCTTTCCAGGAAATAAAATACTTTCTTTATGTCTTTTCCTATTTCCTGACTGGCTGTCAATAATCCGTAATCAGCGTAAATTCTCGCAGTCTTTTCGTTGAAGTTTCCCGTTGCCAGATATGAGTATAATCTTGCTTTCCCTTTTTCATTTCTCTCTAACAAACAAAGCTTTGAATGAACTTTTAATCCCGGAAAGCTGTAATATACTTTCACACCTGCTTTTTCAAGTATATCTGCTGAAGTAAAATTTGTTTCTTCGTCAAACCTGGCTTTAACTTCCACAAACACTGTTACATCTTTACCATTCTCAGCAGCTTTTACCAATGAACGAATAACAAGGGAATCTACCGCAACCCTGTAAAGTGTGATTTTAATTCTTTTAACATTGACATCATCTGCAGCTTCTTCTAAAAATTTTAAAACATAACCGTAAGATTGATAGGGAAAACTAAGAAGAACATCCTTCTCAGAAATTATATCAAATATAGAAACTACCCCATCCAGATCCTTACAAAGCTGCGTTGGCATAGGTTCATTTTCGAGGTGGGGTTTATTAAATCTTGGGAAGTTAAAAAAGTCGTTAAAGTTATGATACCTCCCACCGGGAATAAGATCATCTTTGTTCAACTTCAATGCAACTTGCAAAAACTTTAAGAAGTCTTTCGGCATCTCTTTGTCATAAAGAAAACGTGACGGTGTCCCGGTTTTTCTTTTGGATAATCCTTTTTGAATCTTTGTAAGTAAATTTCCAGTGAATTCGTCATCAATATAAAGTTCTGCATCACGTGTAAGTTTAACCGAGTAACAGCCTTCAATTTGATATCCTGGAAGTAGTACAGGTAAATTAATCCGAATTATGTCATCTAGAAAAATTACAAAGTGTTTTCCATTTTCTGATGGAAGCGTAATAAATCTTCCTAACTTATCAGTAGGGATTTCAACGATGGCATATTTTAATCTTTGAATTCGCACTTTACGTGCAGATTTCGGTCTCTTTTTACTCTTCAAACTAACTGCCAGATAAATGGCACGGTTGTGAAGGAAAGTTGATATTTTATTTTTGTCTAAAAGAGTCGGTTGCACGAAAGGAATTACCTGATCATGAAAATAGTTCTTGATAAATTGAGCTTGCCTATCGTCAATTTGCTCTTCATTAACTAAAAAAATATTTTCTTCAGTAAGTTTAGGAATAATTTCCTCACTATATATTCTACCAAATTCTTCCTGCTGATTGTTAACAGCTTCTTTTATTTTCTTAAGTAGAATACGGGGTTGAAAAGGTAATGCTGCCTGGGATTTTTCCTTCAGATTTAATAAGCTTCGAAGTGAAGCAACTCTAACCCTAAAAAATTCGTCCAGGTTTAAAGAATAAATTGCCAAGAATTTTAATCGCTCATAAACAGGTACCGATAGATCTTTAGCTTCCTGTAAAACTCTATGATTAAATGACAGCCAGCTCAGTTCTCGATCGAAAAATAATTTTTCAGCCATAAGTCATTTTTTTATTTAAGGTACATTTTAGGATGCTCAAAGAATAAATGTTCGCAGGAGTTTTTGTCAATCTTACTCCATTTCTTATTGAACTGTAAAGCAACAATACCACATGTAGGTATATTTTCTATATAATAATTTGAAATGTGATTGTTTAGAACTGTAAGACCAGGGTTATGTCCGAATATCATAATGGATTCGTATTTATCGTTCATTTTTTTTAACAGGTCTATTAAGGTACTTATTGAAGCTTCGTAAATATCATCATTGAAAGATATTTTTTTAATCGGAAAGCCAATTTTGTTTGCTATTTCTGTGGCGGTTTTTTTTGCACGTTTGGCTGGGCTGGAAATTATCAAATCCGGGTAGACTTTCTTATCATTTAAAACGTCGCCCATAAAAGGCGCATCTCTCTTTCCACGTTTATTAAGCGGACGGTCAAAATCTGTTAAACTCTGATTCTTCCAGCTAGATTTTGCGTGCCTTATGAGGAAAAGTGTTTTCATAGTATTTTTTAAACAATTTTTTAAGACACGAAAACTATTGATTTGAAAGTTAGAAATTTGGTATACAATTTTAAACAATTGTGACAAAAATCACTATATAAGATGAAAATATAATTTAAGTTATTCCCGAATAATTGAATTTTCTTATTGTTCTATATGATAATAAAGCTGAAAATGAACAATTTTACTTTCCGATTTTAACACAATTTAAGGAGACTTAAATGAAAAGTAACATTCTAAGTGAAGTAAAAAAGTTTGTTGGAAAGACATTTCAGAAGAAAGGATTATCGGAAGGTTACTATCATAATTTTACACATACTGCTGAAGTTGTAAAATCAACTGAGGAAATTTCGGATGCCTCCGGAGTAAGCGAAGAAGACAAAGAATTACTTTTAATTGCCGCCTGGTTTCATGATATTGGCTATACTGAATCGATTGACAATCACGAAGATATAGGAATCAGCATAGCAACCCAATTCCTGGAAAAGAATAATTACCCGCAGGAAAAAATAAATAGAGTGGCCGAACTGATTAATGCAACCAGAATTCCCCGCAATCCGAAAAATCTCCTTGAAGAAATAATTTGTGATGCAGATCTACACCATCTCGGAACGAGCGAGTTCAAAGATAAAAGTAAAATGCTTAGAGCAGAGCAAGAAATACAGAAAGGCTTTAAAATCGAAGATAAAGATTGGATAGAAAATAATTTGAATTTCTTAAATGAGCACAAATTTTACACGGCTTATGCGAAGAATAAGTTGGAAACTCAAAAAAATATTAATTATATTAAGCTACAAAAGAAATTAAAGAAGGTTAATAAAAAATTGAACGAAGAAAAAGATTCCGGATTCGAAGAGAAGAAAAAGGATAAAAAGAAAGACAAAAACAAAGATCAGGATAAAGGGGCAGGTCGATCAATTGAAACTATGTTCCGGAACACTATTCGCACTCATGTTAACTTTAGTTCAATGGCTGATACAAAAGCTAACATTATGATAAGTGTGAACACTCTTGTCCTTACCATTATCGTAAGCATCATGATCAGAAAGCTTGACACTAATCCACACCTGATTATTCCTACTGCAATGTTGACCCTTACCAGTCTTATAACATTGGTATATGCAATTATGGTGACCCGGCCGAAAGTTACTAGTGGAATATTTACTGAAGAAGATATCAAAGGCAAAAAAGTAAATCTTTTATTTTTCGGTAATTTTTTTAACATGTCGTTAAGTGATTTTTCCTGGGGAATGAAGGAAATGATGAAAGACAAAGATTTTCTTTATGAAAATATGATAATGGATTTTTACTATCTTGGACAGGTGCTTGGGCAGAAATACCAGAAACTTAGAATTTGCTATACAATTTTTATGTATGGATTAATAATATCTGTAATTGCATTTGCTATCGCATTCATTTTATATCCCGGCGGAACAGATTTAGGTCCTTTAATTGAGTGACCCTAGAAGAATTAATTCAATCTTTCTCAATTGTAGCTTCTTCAATAATAACTGGAAAGAAATAACCGGCGCCAAAATCCTTATCAACTGCTAATTTACCTTCGGCTGTAATTATATCTCCAACCTTAACATCCTGGTCAGATGTTATAACGAGGTCATAATTATTTTCATTTCCGGTACCATCCTGAATATGTATCCAGTTCCTTTTCATTATCTGCTTATTGAACTTAACCACTTTACCTTTAACCTTAACAGTCTGGCCGTTAAGTAAAGACTTTTCACTAAAAATTTGTTTGATGGTTTTGCCATCGGGCAGAGGTTCTATCTTTATTTGCTCCTTTTCAAGTGTTAGTGCTTCGGAGTGTATTTTTTTCATTTCATCCGGAGTTGGAGATTTACGCGCATCTTCCACAAAAAGTATTTCATCGAATGAACGATTAATATTAGAACTCTTAAAATCTTTCATCACCGTATACTTTGAAAAATAAACAGTCTCACCAACTTCTATCTCCATCGTTGGGACTGCAATCCAGAATTCATTTTTATTCTCAGATACCTCGAGATAATTGTAATTTTTGACTTTAATTTTATCAATAACTTTTGCTATATGAGGTTCACTTTTAATTGCATCCATTTCGTTTAGATTTTCATTTTTTTCCTCAGAGCAAGCAACAACTATAAATATTGAAATAAAGAATATGTATAATGCTTTCATTTTTCTTTCTTAATGTTTTTAAATATTGAACGCAAATATACTTATTACGTTTTTAATATTAGCGGGTAAAATTTAACACCTCAGCAGCATAATTACCTGAACTAAATAATTTTAAAGTAATATTTATTATCTTTTTATTGTTCTTTACAAATTAGTTTTGCGATATTATGAAAATAAAAAAATACCTGGTGATTCTACTGATATTAACCTCAAATTCAGGTTTATTCGGACAATATTTTTGGCAGCGAATTGAAAGCCCGACCGACTACTTTCTAAGAACTTTGCACTTTACAGATAGCTTACGGGGTTGGGTAGCGGGTGATTCAGGTTTAATATTTTATACAAGTGATGGCGGGGTAAATTGGATTCAGCAGGAGACAAATACCAAAGATAAAGTAATGAAGCTCTTTTTTCTCGATGAGGATAGAGGATGGGCTGTAGCCTGGGATGAGGTAGGATTTGATACTTTTTACGGAACTGACATTCTTCAAACAACAAACGGGGGCGAAAATTGGTCGTTAGAACCATATAGGGAACAGAATGTATTTCTTAATTCAATATATTTTCTTGATTCACTTGAAGGGTTTATGGGGGGATATCCGGGTAAGTTTTTAATAACTACCGATGGTGGATTTAATTGGGAAGATGCCCAAATAGATTCCGGAGTCGGTGCTCATTTTCCTCCGGTGCATTTCAATTTCTATAATAATCAATACGGATTTGCATCAGGTGGAGCAATGGATATTTCAGGCGTCGTTTGGAAAACTACAAATGGTGGAGAATTCTGGAAAACTACTGCTGTTGGACCGGAACCGGTTCGCGGTATCCACTTTTTTGACTCATTGAATGTTTTAGGTGTTGGTGGAGATCCTGAGTATTTTGGTGCGTCAGTAGTAAGAACAACTGATGCGGGGGAAAACTGGATTTATGAAGAGTTAGGAATTGTTGGAGTTGCAACTGCAATTTCTTTCAGAACCGAGAATGAAGGATGGGCACCACTAAGTCTAGCCCGAAGGATTATGTACACATTTGATTCTGGAGCTACCTGGACAGACACTTCAACTGTTGATAGCTCGGCAATTTACGACCTTATTTTCACGGACTTACTTACAGGTTATGCGGTCGGAAATGGGGGAGTTATTTTAAAGTACAAATATCAGTTCCCAGTTCCTGTGGAAGAAGAACCAAAGTTGGCGGATACATATTATCTGTTTCAGAACTATCCTAATCCATTCAATTCTTCAACATCAATAGAATATTATATTTCTAACCCAGCACAAGTTTCGTTAAAAGTGTACAATCTTTTAGGTACTCTTGTAGCAAATTTGGTAGAGACTTACCAGCCTGATGGAAAATATAATGTGATCTGGAATGCAGATAAGGAAGCTAGTGGTGTTTATTATTTGCGTTTGAGAGTAAATGAAAAAGAACAAGTTCGAAAATTGGTTTTACTGAAGTGATCAAAAAAAATCTGGGGACTTTGCTGAATCAAAGTTGAATTCTTTTGAAATCACTTCCCTGAAAAATACTCAAATAAATTATTCGTTGCCTCTTCTTCATAAAAATTTAGCATATAATTTTTATACTAATATAAAAGTTGATTAGCTAAGAACCGGTGTAGATGATTTTTTGCCTAAAAGATTTGCCATTTCAGATAAATCTTTCATTAATTTATTGAATGTAGGTAGGTCAATGGATTGTTCACCATCTGAATAAGACCTTAGAGGATCAGGATGAACTTCTATCATTAAACCATCCGCACCTGCGGCTAAAGCAGCCTTACTTGCTGCAGGTACCAGACTGCTTTTTCCTGTGCTGTGTGAAGGATCCACTATCACTGGAAGATGTGTTAATTCTTTTAATGCAGGAACTGCCAGAATGTCTAATGTATTTCTTGTATAATTTTCAAAAGTTCTAATTCCCCGTTCACAAAGAATCACCTTGTCGTTGCCGACTGATAATATATATTCAGCAGCAAGTAGGAATTCTTCCAGAGTTGCGCTCATATTTCGTTTAAGAATTATCGGCTTGTTGGTTTTTCCAACTGCTTTTAACAGTTCATAATTATCCATGTTTCTTGAACCGATTCTCAGGATATCTGCTTCTCCGGCAAGTGCATCGAGGTGATCAGTACTTAAGACTTCCGTTTCCAGCAGTAAATTTGTTTCATCGTGCAGAAGCTTCAGCAATTTAACTCCATCGATACCATATCCCTGGTAAGTATAGGGGGAAGTTCTTGGTTTGAATAACGAACACCTGAATATTTTCGCACCAGCGTTTTCTACCGCTTTTGCAGTATTTATAGCAAGTTCTTCGCTCTCCAGAGCGCATGGGCCTGCAATAACGGTGAAAAATCCTTCACCGATATGAACATCATTCAAATCAATAATTGTGTTTTGATCTGAATTGATTCTTTTAACTTTCGTTTCCTGCAGTCTCTTCATCGCTAATTTATTTGGAACGACTACTTTCATTTAATGCATACAAAAATACAAAATTGTTTTCATTTCAAACAGACAAAATTTAAGTCTGATAATCTTTAAACAAAACTGATGATTATAAAGTTTCATTGTGTGTTTTCATTCATACTAGCTCAAGATTTTTCTTAGAAAAAAATAATTGTTTGGGAGGGGATAGGGAACAGGACAATGATATTACATTTGTTGTAATTAAGGTAAAATGAATCAGGGCTGAGGCTAAGATCGCAACAGTGAGTTCTGAAAGACTTGTGAAGATTAAGGTCTATTAATGGAATAATTTAGCTAACTTAGTCTTATGAAATTCGTGAAGATACTTGGAAATATTCTTCTATTTATAGCTCTCCTTTCATTTTCAAAATCGTCATATCCACAATCGAGTGATACTGTTTACATCTATGCAAATACAATCAAAGAAAATACTATCGTATTAGATAATGTTTGGCGTTATCATCCGGGTGATGACCCCCTCTGGGCATCTCCAAACTTTAATGCTATGGATTGGGATACGGTCAGGACAAGTATGTATTTTGAAGATTTTCCCCAAAATGAGTGGAAGGGTACAGGATGGTTCAGAAAAGTTATTGCCATAGACTCAGCAATTTATAATAAGACTGTTGCTCTAGGAATCTATCATTTTGGTGCTTCTGAAATATACGTTAATGGAAAATTACAGTGTAGTTTTGGTAAGATAAGCAGTAATCCGGATGAGATAGAACTCTATCAACCTTATAGTAACCCAGCTCCACTGGAATTAGATTCTAATAAATATTATACACTCGCAGTCCGGTATTCACTTCCAGAATCAACTTTAGAAAGTTTCTGGTATTCCAAAATTACATCAGGTTTTGGATTTATAATCAGCATAGATGATTTGGGCAGGAGTATAAAAGCTCTTGAGGAAGACAATTACTTGTATGTTGGACTGATAGGACCATTTGTTGGACTGATAGGACCATCTTCCTTACATGTTGGAATTATAGGACCATTACTTTCTCTTTCTCTTTTATTCTTTCTATTATTCTTTTTTAGCTCTAAGAAAAAAGAATATCTATACTATTCTCTTTATTTATTTCTCATTGTGATGGCAACCTTATCTAGTTGGCACTACTGGACAATACGAACTGATTTTATTTATAAATACTTTTATAATCTTATTTACCGGAGTGCAGTTATACTGGCAATAGATGTCCTTCTAGCATGTTTTTATACTATTTTTTATCAAAAGCTAATCAAGCCTTTTTGGTATTTCCTTGCAGTTTCAATCTTAATAATTATTTACACTGCGGTATATCTTAACGAAGCTTCATATTATTTACTCCTGGGATTCATCATTTTAGCAGGGATTGAAAATATAAGGATAATAGTTATTGCTCTAAAAAGAAAAATAAGGAATGCCTGGGTTATAGGCACCGGTTTTATAGTATTATTTGTGGTTTTCACACTTTTTACCTTAATGGGTCGTGGAATTGTGAAACAGTGGAATTATGATTTATTAACATATGTGGCTGTATTTAGTTTTCCCGTTTCTATACTGGTTTACCTGGTTCGTAGTTATTCTGAAATAAATATTAATTTGAAAAAGCAGCTTGTAACAGTTAGAGAACTTACCGATAAAGAAATTGAGAATGAAAAGAGAACAGCAGCATTAACAGTAGAAGCTGAAAAAGACAAATCGGCAAAAAAAGAGGCAGAACTCCGGGCTCAAATTGCTGAAGCTGAAAATGAACGAAAGACTAAAGAGTTTGAACAAGCGCGTCAATTGCAGCTTTCAATGCTTCCCAAAGAAATTCCTTCTTTACCAAACCTTGATATTGCTGTTTATATGAAAACTGCTACAGAAGTAGGTGGCGATTACTATGATTTTTACAAGTCTGATGAAAACGTACTAAATATTGTAGTTGGAGATGCAACTGGACACGGTTTAAACGCTGGAATGATGGTAAGTATTTCAAAAGGATTATTTCAAAACCTTGTTACTCAACCGGATCTGAGCAATGCCGTTTCAAAATTCAACTACTCGCTAATTTCTATGAAACTATCACCAATGTTAATGTCTTTATTCTTTTTACGAATTTATGATAACCAACTTCAGGTGACTGGTGCTGGTATGCCTCCGTTGTTGGTTTATCAAAGTAAAGCAAATTGTACAATAGAGGTTGAATCAAGTGGTCCTCCACTAGGTGCATTTCTTAGTTTAACATATGAAATCAATAATTATGGACTCTCCACTGGTGATGTAATTGTATTAATGAGTGATGGATTTGCTGAAAGGATGAATGAAAAGAAGGAATTTTTTGGCTGGAATAAAGGAAGAGAATTACTTGCTAATATGGTTGATTTAACAGCAGATAAGATAATTAATGAATTTGTAAAAGTCAGTGATGAATGGGGAGGAGATAGGGAACAGGACGATGATATTACATTTGTAGTAATTAAGGTCAAGTAAATTTCCGGCAAAGATCTATTTATTCAGACGAAGACCTGTTGTTGTTTTCAAAGTGAAATAATATTTAACTTGCATCATAAAAGTTTTAGGAGATTGTAATGAATGTAAAAATTAGTGAAACCGAAAACGCAGTAATTATTAAACTTGAAGGGGAGATGATGCTGGGTTATGAAGCAAATGATTTTCATGAAGGGGTTAAATCAAGTTTGGAGAAAAAGAAAAAAAATGTTGTTGTGGATTTAAGCGAAGTAAAATTTATTACCAGCTGGGGTATAGGTATTTTAATTCATGGTTACACCACTGCTACAAACGGAGAATGTTCATTTAAGTTAGCCGCAGTTCCTGAAAAGGTGAAGGAAACTTTCAGAAAAATAAAAATAGAGTCTATCTTTCAGCAATTTAATTCTGTTGAAGAAGCTTTGAAAAGCTAGGAAAAATTAAGTCACTCATTCGTGAATTCGTGGCAAAAGAATAATAGCCACGAATTCGCTAATTTAGAACGAATAAATTCAATCCAAGTTTCCTAATCAGATCGACCATATCTTTTGCAGTAAATGCTGCATACTACCATAAAAATAATTTTTTAATTTTCAATAAAGCCATATTTTTATAGTGTAAAACATATTTAATAATGTAGAATGAAAATATTGTGCATTATTAAAAGAAGTATTCATCCAGTGCGGGGATATATAAAATGGATAATCTTAAAAATAACTCCGAAGTTGATTTTGCAATTCGAATTGGTGGGGAAGGAGGTGAAGGGGTAATAAGTGCGGGTGAATTATTTGCTCAAGTTGCTGCCAGAACTGCCTACCATGTTTTTACCTACATAACTTACCCGGCCGAAATAAAAGGCGGCTTTTCCATGATTCAGATACGGATTAGAGATGGAAAAATTTATTCGATGGGAAGTTTAGTGGACTACCTCATCGCATTTAACCAGCAAGCTTATGATCAAACAATAAAGGATTTAAAAGTAGGTGGAACTCTGATTTATGATCCTGATGAAGTACAAATAGAAAATGATCTAAAAGCTACCTGCTATCCTATTCCACTTACAAAGCTGGTTACTGAAGCTACTGGTTCTAAACTCGGAAAAAATGTTGTTGCTTTAGGTACTCTTGGACATCTTTTTGGTGTTGAGTTCAGCGTACTGGAACAGCTCATAAAAGATCGGTATGGTGCAAAGGGCAGTGATGTTATTAAAAATAATCTTGCTGCACTTAAGGCAGGTTATTTAGCCGGTGAGGAAAATAAATGGGACCATAAGTTTAAGCTGGAAGCAGACCCTGATGCAAAAGAACATTATATGTTAATATCTGGTAATGAAGCTGTTGCATTAGGTGCGATTGCAGCAGGCTGCAGGTTTGTAGCAGGTTACCCAATTACTCCGGCGACTCCAATTTTTGAAACCTTAACTGATCTTATGCCGAAAGTAGGGGGAAGAGCGATTCAATTAGAAGATGAAATTGCTTCACTGTCTGCCTGTATTGGTGCTTCATTCGCTGGTGAAAAAGCAATAACCCCAACCTCGGGACCGGGTCTGCAATTAATGGGTGAGCAGTTAAATTTGGCATCGATGCTGGAGCTTCCGCTTGTTATTGTGGATGTACAACGCGGTGGACCAAGCACAGGTCTTCCAACAAAAACTGAACAATCCGATTTAAAATTTGCTATTTATGGAACAGCTGGTGAAGCACCGAGGGTTATACTTGCTCCGTCATCTGTTGAGGATTGTTTTTATCAGACTATTCGTGCTTTTAATATTGCTGAGAGAATGCAAATGCCTGTTATTGTTTTAACTGACCAGTCAATCGGTTACAGGAAGGCAACAGTGCGTATACCTGATCTTACAAAAATTATTCAAGTAGACAGCTCTAAGCCTGACGCGGAAATTTCTATACCTTCTCCCGAAAAAATTGAAATTGCTACAAGGATTCTGGCAGATCCTGAAAAGTTAAATGGATATAAGCGCTACTTAGACACAGTTGATGGAGTCTCACCTTTAACAACTCCGGGGCTTGAAGGTGGTCAATATCTTTCTGGCGGTCTGGAACATGATGAAACAGGAAAAGCAAGTTCGTTCCCCGAAAACCATTTGAAAATGATGAGAAAGCGTTTTAAAAAGTTGGAAACTCTTTCTGATATACTTGAGAAAAACCCACC